>QQTW01002983.1_pt1 | contig 12424 bp, 8 predicted proteins | sample 1904831 | NCBI WGS metagenome assembly QQTW01 (sample SAMN09435610, study PRJNA476489) | Subsurface metagenome, whole genome shotgun sequencing project. | reverse complement strand
AGGGCAAACGTACCACTGCTGTTGCGATAGTAGTTAATGTTGCCGTCGCTTTCCCCAATCAAAGCATCCAAATCCCCATCCCCATCCACATCGGCAAAGCTGGGACTGCTGTCATAACCTACATTCACGTCGTCGAAGGGGTTTTCGGTGCCTGTGACTTCTGCAAACGTACCACCGCTGTTGCGATAGTAGTCAATGCTGCCGAACGTTTCTCCAATGAAAACATCCAAATCCCCATCAGAGTCTACATCGGCAAAGCTGGGTTTGCTTACACGATCCGCCCTCACGTTGTTGAAGGGGTTTTGGGTGCCTGTGACTGCTATGAACGTACCAGTGCTGTTGCGATAGTAGTTAGTGTTGCCGCCGTTGCCCCCAAGGAAAGTATCTAAATCCCCATCAGAGTCCACATCGGCAAAGCTGGGTGCGCTGATTGTATTATCCACACGCACGTTGTTGAAGGGGTTTTGGGTGCCTGTGACTTCTGCAAACGTACCACTGCTGTTGCGATAGTAGTTAGTGTTGCCGGAGTATTCCCCAATCAAAGCATCCAAATCCCCATCCCCATCCACATCGGCAAAGCTGGGTGTGCTTAAATCACCCACATCCACATTGTTGAAGGGGTTTTGGGTGCCTGTGACTAGGGCAAACGTACCACTGCTGTTGCGATAGTAGTTAATGTTGCCGTCGTCTTCCCCAATCAAAGCATCACTATCCCCATCAGAGTCTACATCAGCAAAGCTGGGTGTGCTTAAATTACCCACATCCACGTTGTTGAAGGGGTTTTGGGTGCCAGTGACTAGGGCAAACGTACCACTGCTGTTGCGATAGTAGTTAATGTTGCCGTCGCTTTCCCCAATCAAAGCATCCAAATCCCCATCCCCATCCACATCGGCAAAGCTGGGACTGCTGTCATAACCTACATTCACGTCGTCGAAGGGGTTGGCACTTCCGGTGCGCTCTACAAAGTTCACCATTGGTCGAAATTTCTCCTGATTAATGACATAATTGCTGCGAAGTAGCCCACACTTGATGCAAAGCTGCTTCTAAATGCCCCACAAACTGCTGTGGGTTAAACAAAGGGAGATGCTGCCGCTTCTGTTGCAATTGACGGCGATGTGCTGTCAACTCTTCCAGGTGGGTTGCCAGATGCACTGCCTGTTTCTCGTATGACTCGACACTGGCACAAATGAGCGCATCTAATCCCGCCGCCGCACAAATACTCGCCCCCATGCGAGAGGCATAGGTGTTTCCAGGTTTAGTTAATAGCGGCAACCCTGCCCACAATGCTGTCACTGCCGTTGAACCAGCATTGAAAATAAAGGTGTCGAGGAATAGATCTGCTAAGCGACAACGCGCTAGATATTCATTTAATGGCAACTTAGGCGAGAAAATCAGCCGTTGTGGATTCATTCCCCGTTTTTGGGCTGACTGACGCAGATTCTCCTCAACAGTAGGCGTACTCTCACACAGCCACAACACTGACTTAGGCACTTGTTGTAAAATCCGCATCCAGCTAGCAAAGACTACTGGCTCAATTTTTTGATGGGCATTAAAGCAGCAGAAGACAAACGCATCTTCTGGTAAACCAAATTGCTGCCGCTGCATTTGGGTATCGGCAATTTCCAAAGCTGAACCGACAAAGCTATGAGGCAGCCGGATTATTTTTTCACTGTAGTGGGCAGCAACCTCGTGCGGTGTCACCCAATCATCCCCAATCAGATACTGAATAAAATCCGCCCCAGTTGTATCGGGATAACCTAGATAAGTGCATTGAATTGGGGCGGGTTGACAAGCCAAGATTTCTGGACGAGAATGGGTGGTATAACCTGCCAGATCGATCAAAATATCAATTCCATCTGCCTTGATGCGTTGGGCTGCTGCTTGTGTAGATGTTCGCGATAGATCGACAAACTTGTCACAGCCAGTGCGGATCTTTTGGGTGGCAGCATCTTTACAGTCAACTAAGGAATAAGCATAAACTTCAAAGACATTACGGTTGTGATATTGAAAGATATCTTGAATCAGAATGCCAACTGCATGAGTGCGAAAGTCAGGGGAAATGTAGCCAAGACGAATTTTGCCGTTGCTTTTACCCTCATCCCCTAACTGCTTCTCCCATTGAGAGAAGGAGAGCTGCAATTCTCTCTCCTCTGCCAATAGTGGGAGATGGGCACTGTGTGAGGGACAAATCAATTGAGCGCGATGGCGGGCAACCTCTTGGTGGAGAGAGAGGGGAACGGGAAAATAGTTGAGAGTTAAAGGAGTTAACCCAGTGGTGGAGTTGGAATTTAGGTGTGCTTGCGTGCGCAAGACTAATTCCTCTACCCGTTGGCAATAGTCTTGCCAGTCGCACAGCTTCAGATGCAAAAGGCTGAGGGCATAAAAAATTTCTGTTGCCTCTGGTTTCAGGGCTAAGGCTTGCTCATAATGCGTTTTAGCTGCTTCTAAGTCGTCTTGATAATCCAGCAAAATTCCTAAATTAAAATGAGTAGCTGCACAATCAGGTTTGAATTGCAGCACTCTTTGATAACAAGAGTGCGCCAAATCAAGCGCATTCTGACTTTGTAAAGCTGTACCTAGGCTGTAGTAAGCTTCTAGATAATTAGGATTGAGTTGAATCGCACGTCGCCAAGAAGCAATAGCGTCATCAGTGCGTCCCTCCTGTTGCAACACAATGCCTAACAAATAATGTGCTTCGCTATTATTGGGTTGTAGTGCAATTACCTTTTGATAACTGGTTTCTGCCGCCTGATATAGCTTTTGAGATGCCTGAAGCTTACCTAAATTGAGCAGAGCTAAGGTAAAGTCCGGTTTGAGTTGTAGCGCCTGCGTATAAGCCGCAACTGCTTCTTCAGTTTTCCCTTGCAGTTGCCAAATATTCCCCAAATTACAATGTAGCGCCGCGAGGTTAGGATCGATCTCCAGGGCTTGCTTGTAAGCCGCAACTGCCTCTTCTGTTTTTCCCAGTGCTTGTAAAACATTGCCCAGTTGGTTATAAGCTGGAGCATAATCTGCTTTTTGGCGCACCGCTTCGATAAAACAGTTCATGGCTGCTTCTAGGTTTCCCTGTTGCATCAGGCGTTTGCCTTGCTCAAACTGAGATTGGGCTACAGTAATGTTTTGATTCGGTGTCGCCTCTGCAAACGTAATCACCTGTTCAATCTCATCAGTTTTGAACCCCAACGCCATTGGTTGACGCACGCCAGTCAGAACCACCACGTCAAACAGTTCTTTGACAACCCCTTCCAACTCTAACCAGTGGGCAATATCTCCCGTCTTTAAGTCAATTACCATTACACCGCAACGAGGTTCTGCGTCTTTGGCGGCTAGGCGATCGTCCAGGGCTAATCCGCCAAAGTGCCGATCTCTTGGTTTAGATAGCCCCACCAAGGCAAAGTTTTGGTGAAATGCCAATCCCCGTACAAAACCAGGACAAAAGGCAATCGGTTCAAATTTACCCCTGTCAAGATCCAGATAACCAAAATCTCCAGTACCAGCATTGAGCAACCAAAGTTTCCCCTGATAGAAGCGCGGCGAATGGGGCATAGACAAACCAGAGGCAATAATTTCATTCGATGCGACATCAATGACAACTCCCCCATCCTGTCGGCGCAATCGCCAGCCTGCTGCTACATCAGAACGACTTATAGCCGTCACATAACGAGGCTTGCCTTCTACCATTGCTAGCCCGTTGAGATGACACCGATCCTCTCTCACTAATTTGGAAATGAAGCTAGGTTTCCACAAGAGTTTAAAACTATGGCGTGCATCTAGCGTAGCTAAACAGCTATAAGCTGTATTGACAAAAACAACATTTTCTGTATCATCGATGGCAACATCGTGGGCATTAAGATCTCCAGTCGTCCAACCAACACGCGGCACATAAAGCGCGTCATAACTGCCGTCGTATAATGAGTCAGCAGCCAAAACATTATCCAACTGCCATAACTGATAGCGGCTAGCCAGGTAGAGCCGATTTCCATCTCCAAAAAGCCCCATAGCTCTGTCAAAAAAGCGTTCAAAGGTAGACAACGAGCCATCAGGTTTCACACCTACCAAAAACAGGCGGTTCGTTTGATAGGTTGTCAATGCTAAACTAACCTGCTGTTGTTCTAACCAATCAAGCAAGTGTTGAGAGCAGGTTAGCTCTAGGGGAGGAGTAGCGATTTGTGTGACTTGCTGTGCCATTGTTTAGATAGTGCAACCTTGAGAGAGCGTTTATCAATAAAATCCGATTCACCTTAAAAAGAGAAACTTCAAGGGAAGTTATGAGCCACCGAAGAGAGCAAGGTGAGAGGAGGAGCAGGGGAAGAAAATTACGTAACAACTAACTTTTCTGCAGCTTAAATGTATATTGGCTTATCATTTCGCTCTAGGTTAAGGGAGCTTAATGCACTTGAAATGGCTATACATCCCTCCTGGAGTAATGACTGCTACTCAGAACAGACTTATCAAGCTAGTTAAGTAATTTGAGCAATTAAGTATAGACAACCTAAAAGTATTTATATTAATTAAAACAAGATTTTGGTGTTAGTAACAACCGTTGATTTACTGATTTTGTTAAAAAGTTTTAATGAAGTATCGTATAATTACGTTGCCACGCCGAACATATAAAAGGAGCAGCGTTTGGAGCTCAGTACCGAGAAAAAAGGGCGAGGATAAAGTAGGACAAAATAGGAGCTGCCGTATTTTTAGGCTCTCCGCTACGTACAGATATCTTCAGTTGGACGGCTGTCCAATTTTGTCTAACTATTTTGCAGGGGGGCAGCTTTGTACGAGGCAATCTATAAGTATCAGTCAGTGAACATACGCAAGATGTAAGGATTCAGGTGGCAGAAGAAGGAATAAGCGAAGGATACGCAATCTCATGACCAACGTGTGCGCGTAATGCCTCAGCATTGAAGTCGATAACAGACCAATGCTTTCGTTCGACAAGTTTGGACGACGGTTAATAGGCTTGCAGTATCGCCAAACCGTTCAAGCGATCGCGAACCACCGCGCTCCCTTACGTTTAGTAACAGCTAGTCGTCTGGTTGACTGACAAAACTAAGAAGCATAGTTAAAAGACATCACCGTAAACTCCAGGTGATACTTCTTTTCGTCCTGCTTGCGAGAAGCCTTAGCTGGTTCTGGATCAGGCTTACCACTGAGGGAGAGCGTCTGGAATAATTCCCAACCTTGAGTTAGAGCCGTCTTCACCCAATTCCAGCCAATCCGGAGGTAACTGTTACCCCGAAACCAATGAGAATCAACCCAACGACGCTTCCCTTGGGCTACCACTTCAGTTCCCTGGGCAGTAAGGTAAAGAGTTGCGATCGCTAAAACTAAACATAACCTGGACAAGGCGGGTGCGCAGCGAAGTTCGGAGCTTTCTAACTCAAAGCCATTGGACTTGTCATCTAGAAAACTCTCCTCAATGTCGAAGCGCAAGCCATATTCTCGAAACGTCTGAAGCGTGGTAGGTTCATCACTGACGATGTACCATAATTCTCCACTGACCTCAACGCGTGCCAGAGCCAGATACACAGAGCCATAGGGGTCGGTTTTGGTAATGCGGACGTTCTGGAGCAGCATCGCTTGCCCTCGTTCCAAGTGAAAGTTTCGAACTTGGCACCAACCCTTACCTGGTCGCCAGACCCAGAAATCACTCTTAACTCGGATGCGATAATGCCATCCCAACTGTTGACGGGCGTACTTCATCAGCTTTGTATCCACAAATCCCCGGTCTCCCAACAGAATCACTTTGACCCCAACCGGTACGAGGCGAGCTACCCTCTTGAGCAAAGCTTGATACTCCTGAAGGGTGACGCTACTACTGGAATGCTTTAGCACTCGCCAACCGACAGGTACAGCCCGTCCTCGATAAACCACGGCTACCCGAATTAAGCAGTATTGATTCCACAGCATAGAAGTGTCTAAAGTTAAATACAACACCTCCTCTTCCCAACCACTAAGTGCAGCCTGAATCAGTGGGCTGTACAACCGATGTACGTTAATTCGGGAGTTGTGCAACCAACGGCTAAAGCGACGTTGTTTACTTTGGGCAATTTTAGCCCGTGACTGCATATGTAGTCCCCACTTGGTCAAGTTGACGCTGCCTTCGTAGATTAGCCCAGTCACCATCCAAACCAGGGTCTGTAAATGCCTCAGATCAGCCCAGGATTTGGATTGACCTAGAAGATTGAGCAATTCATTATAGAGTCGGGAGGTTCCTTCCATCGTTATACCTGTCTGAGTGTGGTTACCCAGTCAGGATATGGCAGCGGCTGCCACTTTGGGAGGCTCATCCCTCCCCCTCTACTTCCTTGTGTGGTATCAACTGGGGAGCGCACCTCGGACTTTTGTCAGTCAATCAGGCTAGTCGTAATGACCGTTCTGCGCTCGTTATTATCAGGAGGAATCTCCAAATGATCTAGAAAGTACCACCACTGGTCGTATTTGTCGCGCAGTTTAGACAACAAGTTCAAAGCTGTTGCGCCTGCTTTTGGAATCCATTGATTGAGGGCATTGGTAGTGGTATGGAAGTAGTGGTGGGACAGAACCTTTGTTTTGTAAGTATCCTGTACAATATTAACTAATGCAATTAATCCTTAAATAATCACCAAGAAATTAGTGTTTTTGATGACGACTATTCTGGCATTTTTACTTTCCTCATTCCTGGTGCTGTTATCTAATGTAGTAAGAGATCCGGTAGAATTATCCAAGGGAAAGTGTGAAGAACTCCTAGAACGAGTCTGTCCTGCCTGTGGTTCTGGACATTTGATTAAGAATGGTTCAATTCACAAGGGTAAACCAAAACATCAATGTAAAAGCTGCGGTCGCCAATTTGTTGACAATCCCACTAAAACAATTGTTTCATCGGCAACAAAACAGTTAATTGATAGACTACTACTTGAAAGAATATCGCTACGAGGAATTGCCAGAGTAACCCTTGTTTGTTGGTCTTGGTTACAAGGTTATGTGAATCAAAGGCTGGCTTGTACCCCGCGCCAGATAGAAGTTTCGGCAAGAGCGCTAGGTCGGCTGACCATCGAATGTGATGAAATGTGGTCTTTTGTCAATAGCAAGAAAAACTCGGTTTATATCTGGCTAGCGATTGACCGTAATTCTCGAAAAATTATCGGTTGCTTTGTGGGAGATAGAACGAGAAAATCAGCTCTTAAATTGTGGGCTTCTTTACCAGAGATTTATCAGCAATGTGACGAACGCCTATACAGATTTTTGGCAGGCGTAACATTACAGTGATTCCCCATGAACGTCCAGAGAGCTGTTGGTAAGGAAACGGGTCTAACTAATCATATTGAACGATTGAATAATACCAACAGAGCAGCGGGTTTCAAGGGCTGGTAAGAGAGAGTCTATCATTTTCCAAAAAGCTGAACGATTCCCTTTGGAGCTATTTGGTACTTCATCCACGGCTACAATGCAGAACTGGCAAGGACTTGAGCCCCACCACTACTTCCATACCACTACCCCTCGGACTAAATGAATTAATTGCTGCACCGGAAAAGTTACGGTCAATGACCTACTTTCCTCATCTGAGAATCACGTTTTAGAGCAGCATTCGCGTCACTTTTTATTACGGTTCCGACTGCAACTTGGTATGACTTCCTGTTGGAGCATTTTGAGGAGATTCTTGAAGAGCTAAAGAATTTACTCTGTCCTCCCAATCAAGGGGCATAGACATTTCACCCAAGTCCAGCGTGCATTGAACCCAATCTATCTGATCGACTATACGGGAACGCAGGCGTCTCACCAGAGTACTCCACGATTCGATGTCGCCCGATTCCGAAATTGCTTTAATCTCAACCAGTTCGCATGCATCCAGCAGCAGTGGCTGGGCTAGTTGTACACAATAGGGCGGACGGAGTTCGGTAGTAAAGCTAACGGAATAGCTTTTGGCATCACAGGTCTCATCTGTCTGGCTCAAGACGCGTACAACAGCCGTCACCTGTGACGGTCCGAGAGGTTTATTAGTTGTCATGTTGCGAAGGTGGCTCGGAAAGATGCACACGTCTTCTCGCTGTGCATCCAATTCCCTGTCAGAGAAACACACTAGGGCGTAATGGCTCTCCTTTTTTCTGCCGGAAGGCAAAAACGCACGGCTCGTGACGAAGCAGTGAATTGGTAATTGTCGTGTTCGGCCTTGTGCGTCAACCCATGCGTTCCACAAGATCACTTCAGCCGGTGCCACGTCGATAGCCTTTGGTTTGCTGGGCATCGGAGAAAAAATCGCACGCAAAGACGCTATGTCGCGCGCAGCAACTTTGGTATTTTCACCCAGAGACTGACCAATCCCCCAGAAGAAGTACCCGCCGCCTAATTGCCGTTCCCATTCCTTCCTGCGAATAATTGCTGCCAACTCTTCGCTAGCCTCCGTTCCCATTTTGGTCCAGCAGAATGTCGGCGGCAGTTTGTTCATTGTCATAGGCGTCTCCAAGTGCTTAGATCGTACCAGCAGGTGGACGAGCGTTGCTCATGGTTATCATAAGGACTGAAAGAGGACTGAAAGGGCTAAACAGAAAAAGAGATGACATAGCAGGAGATTCACTTGACCACACCTAATCGCCAGATCGACATGATCTTTGGGTCACTCGAGTCTGCTGGCTTCCCACGCAGCCTGCAAAGTATGCTGCTGCCCGAGTGGGTAACACCAGAAGTGCTATCGGATGCTGCAACGTCATCGGAGATCGCAACAATTCTTGCAAAGCGATTAGGTCTTCGTGCGAGTCCTCTTTTCGCTGCAAGTCCGCGAGTTGAATTGCTTCGGCGACGTGACATAAAGTACAAGCGCTCGATTCCAAACAGATCGAAGAACCTGACGGCTGCCACCTCAATTGCTGTTAGCGTTGCCGAATCTATTGCATCGGCTTGTCGAGTGGAATTCAGTCCGTTTGTAGGCAGCGCTGATGCTCTTCGCAAAGAAGTGCTTGCTTCTTTTCCAGGTAAATGGCTGGGGCTAAGGAATTTGTTGATGACTTGCTGGTCACACGGCGTACCTGTGGTTTATTTAGCAGGACTTGGTCAAGGTGTGACAAAGATGGATGGCATGGTGGTCCATACGGGCGATCGACCAGTCATTATTTTGTCAAAAGCGTCACCGCTTTGGGCGTGGCAACTCTTTATTTTGGCTCACGAAGTCGCCCACGTAGTGCTTGGGCATGTAGCTCCTGGCGAAATATTGGTCGATGAGGAACTGGGTGAAGACTCCTATGCCTTGAAGGATAATGACTTGGACGAACGCGCCGCAGATATGTTCGCGCTCAAGCTCTTAAACGGTAGGCCAAACGCGACTTACACCCTGTCGGAGAATCGGGTCAATTTTAGGGATCTGGCGGATGTTGCATATGAGTTTGGTAAGGCACACCAAATTGATCCTGGGCACATCGTGTTGAATTTTGCGAATCAGTCCGGAAAATGGGACCTTGGTATTGCTGCGGCGAAGGTGTTGCAGGGTGAGAATCCGCCTGTGTCGGTGGTCATCAACGAAGCGATGTGGGGCGGCATCCACACTGAAGCACTACCAATGGACACCGTCGAGTTCCTTGGTAGGGTTACTGGTTCATACGTTGAGTAAGGTTGCTCATGGGCCAGCCGATTCTGATCGATAATGATGCCTTACTTAAACTTGCGCGTTACGGGCTGCTTGATGAGGTCGTAGCTCTATTTGGTTGCACTCCTACCGATGTGTGTGTACTTGCAACCGCGAAATATTCACTCTTGCCTGCTAGAAATCGCTTGCGTTTTTGTGAAGATGAGGAGAGTGCCGCTAGGCTGGAAGCATTCCTTAGAACCTCTAAGCCACTGGATGCTGGAGCAGCCGACCCGGATCTATTGGACGTGCTGAACCCTGTTCAAAATATTGATGCTGGAGAGGCACTACTGCTCGCAGTGGGCGCTACTAACGGGGATAAACTCGCAATCACAGGTGACAAGCGCTCTCTGGCGGCGCTTTGCTCTCATGATTCTGTCGCTCACGTCTCCAACGCGCTAGCAGGTCGTGTGGTCTCGATGGAAGTGCTGTTCTCGCTTTTAGTTGATCATCAATTTACCCACGTCCAAGAGTGCGTGAGATCCAAACCGAATGTGGACAAAGCGCTGAGCATTGCGTTTGGCGTAACCACTCCCGCTGACCTCGATTCAGTGCGAGAAGGTCTCACTTCGTATATCAGGCACTTGCGTGATGTGACTGGGGTTTTGCTATATGCACCATCTGGTTAGGTCTTAAGAAGTACGGCATAGGGTGCCTTCACGCGGGCGACGAGTCCGATGGGGGTCAAGACCTGTTTATCCTGTGCGCCCGACACCTGTTGAGGTGTGTGAAGAAAGCACCCTTTGTCAACCCGTCCAACCAAATATTGGTCACCCTTGCGCCCACGGTTGGGTCCGACCCCAACCTGTAGTTCGCCCAGATCCAATTCAAATTCTTCTACCCGAAGCTCGTCCAGAACCAAGGCGTAGCGTGACCCACGGACTTCTATACCCTTGGGAATTGGCTGCCAATTGACCCCGTCGTCCGAGTACTGTTTAGCAATTTCTGGCGGGGCAGCGTGTCTAGAGTTCATCTTCTGCATAACAATAAGAACTTGGTTGCCGCTTCCTTCCACCTCTTTCGCAAACGGTTGGACCATAGTCAGAGGATGGCAAGTATTACCACCATAACCCCAGAAAATCGAACCTGTCTCTTCAAATTCGCGTTGTTTACGGTTGACGATGTCTTTGATGCTCTCTTGCGCGTGCAGACCGACTTTCATAAATATGAGACCCGCTTGCTTAATCTCGTCGTCCATTGTTCACCTCAAGTTTTTCAAGTATGTAGAGCTGATCCGATTCCCTGCCTGGGCTCAGCGTCGTCCGCTCGCGCACGTATCGAAAGCGCAGCGGGGAACTCTTGCCGTAAAAATTCTCAAGTCGCGCCAACTCAAGAGGTTCCGATGCCGTCTGCATACAATTGGGGTCAATACGACGGAACAGACACGAACACGAACGCAGATCAGGGGCGTCGTCGAGGTGATAAGAGTGCAACTGCGGCAGCAGCTCAGACACAACGTATCCGAGTTCAAGCGCGCGGCGTTGCGTATCGCGTAGTACTTCCTGAGTCCACTGTAGGTCAGGATCATCCGCTATAACGACAATACCCAAGCTCTTCTCCTTGGTTGCCTGACTGCCACGCTCGAAAAAAGCTATGACACTTTCTCCACCGTTGCTTGCCCCCCAAGGCGGATTGATGTGAAAACCATCGTATGCGCCAAAATGCTCCGGGGGCAACGCTTCTGCCACATTATAAAGGTGTGCTGAAACCTCAATCTTGGGGTGAAGTTTTTCGCCGAATCGCCGCACGGAATTAACAATTCGCTCATCAAAATCAAGCAGAGTGATCGAATTTGGCCCATAATGGATGACATTTTGGGCTTTCAAATGAGCGGCGGACAGTGCAATTCCATCACCGTCCCCGACAAATACAACATTCTTGTTATTAAAAACACGAGCTACGTACTCTGCTTGGAGTACCATATCGGCGACCTTCATGTATATCTGGTCGAACTCGCGAATAGGGGCTGGTCGGTTCTGGACGACGTCTGAGATTGCGTTGAGCGCGTTTCGCAGGTCAAACTCCATGAAAGCCCCCAAAGAGTCTTCTTATAGAAAGCCGATTACCCGTATTTCCCGAAGTCTTAACCGTCGTCGTCGTATGGCGCGCCCCATCAAGCAGACATACTACAACTTTCTTAACGTAGAGTTGAATGCGTGACATCACTGCGCCCGCTAATTCTTTACCTATGATAAAGGCTTAGAGGCTGTTTCTAAAGAACTGTAACAGCTAACGAGTTCGCTGATTGTGGGTGAGTTGGCGTACCTGACTGCCTGACACATCTTTGTGAATCGTTAGTAAGTCAAGCCCCCTGCAAAAACCTTGCTTAAATCAAACACGCCCTGTTTTGGGATATCTGTCGGTGAGGCGTGAATAGTCGGGGTGAGAGGGCTTGGGTTGTTTTAAGCAAGGTTTTTGCAGGGGTTTGAATGTCAGCGATACTGTCTTAGAATTAGGGATGCTCTTAGTGTGACATTGGATGTATATTAGTTGGTATAAGAGTGGGATTAGGTCGAAGAGGGAGGCGCGTGGTGAAGTGAGAAAGGAGTTATATCCATAAACCTACTCCACCCCAACGTCTTTTTTCAGGACTTTTTAAACTTTTTTCCATCCTTTATCCAACCAATTCCAGCACAAATTGAGTAAGTATTTATGCCAATAACCGAGCCAGTAGAATTAAAACTAAGAATCACTCGGAGTAAGAAGCAGGGAGAGGGAAAGCTGCTGGATTATATGATGAATCACCCCACTCTTGCCACAGCCGATGTGGTGATGGAGGCGTGTCGAGCCTACTGGATGCCCTTAGCTTTTGCGATTATGGGTGAAAGTAAT
>QQTW01002982.1_pt1 | contig 12426 bp, 18 predicted proteins | sample 1904831 | NCBI WGS metagenome assembly QQTW01 (sample SAMN09435610, study PRJNA476489) | Subsurface metagenome, whole genome shotgun sequencing project. | reverse complement strand
AGGCCGGTTAGGAGTCATCTGAACCGATCAGCCCTGACATAGTTGATCGGTCGCCCATTGGAGAGCACCTGGACTATGAACCCAAGCGATGAATAATAAACTGATGAACGATACGTGGACGTTGTACATTAATAAACGAACGTATATAACGATTCAATATGCTCCTTAACTTCTTACAATATTCAAAACGAAGCTGGTTTGGAATAAGACCCCCTCGACCAGACGCTTCTTGATCTCCTTGAACAGTCCTTCTGATATCGTACGCCATGTTCCCTCCTCATCTTCAATCTCCATATCATTCCCCATCGCCTCGTGACTTCAGCTAAGAAAGATTTGCTCAAACATCATGCTCCTTGACTCTCATTTCAAATCGATAATGAGGACGATCTGATATGGCGACGTTCATCTTGAAACAGTGCCCTTGGCTTCTCACAATGCTCATGCTTCATGTGGACGTCGTGATAGTTGTCCAGCTTGCCATGGCCATGGCAATACCTAGTTTCTTGATTTTGACCTTGCTCCAGCCCATTTGTTTGCTCAATCTCTCGGTTTAAAGGGAATTCCATCCGATCTCCTGTTGAAATCGTTACAGCCAGACGTTAATTGCTCATGATCGTCCTCCAAACGAGGCGGCGACGAAGGAGAGAGGGGAATGTAATAATCTTCGCCATTGGTATGGTGATAACCTTAGCGGACCTGGCACGCGGTTGATCAAGTGAATGAGTAGGCTCAGCCGTCCCTACCGGTGATCATCTGTATTGTGATGGAGGTGAAGGTAGGCTTCATCGTAAGGGCGATGAAGAGAGAGGCTATATCATCATGATCAAGGTGGAGAAGGTTAGGTATTCTTTGCCGGCAGGGTGATGAAAGAGTTGGGAGGGAGTGAACGGTTACTACCGGGTTTGCTCCAGTCATTGTATCCACCATGTATCTGGCAAGGAGAGACTTTAGATGGGAATGCTAAACACCGAGCGCAACAATGATTGACCTCCTACCTCATGATATGCTGTCCCACCATTGGCTGTTGTCGACCATTCGATGAGCGTCACTCTGAACCACGACATCATCACATTGTGTGAAGTCCATAACAGCTCCTTGCTACCAAACGCCGCGCCGAAAGGGCCGCACCTACCTTGAAAGACTTCCTAATGAGGACGTCATACTGTCAAACGACCAATACTTGAGTCGATCTTCTCCTTCACCTCGGGCGCAGAATCGGCTATCGAGGATGACATGAACTCCGAGGAGCATCATGAAGTTGACGTCTGAGGTGGCTCTTTTCACGAATGTACCTACCGTGTCTCGTGCCCGAGGCCAAGTCGGTGTGGTACTCAAGCATGACGCCGAAGGCAGCCGACATCTGCCACGGCCTGACAAGGACGTCACGGACGGCCGCCAGCATGCACTCGGCGGCAAAAATGAGCATGGTGCCTGGATCTGATATCGAAACTGAGGGCAAAGCCGGCGACGAACACGTGCTCCCAGTCGTTGGGGAACGCCTGCTGGTGAACGCCTGCGAGAGGATGATGATTTGTGAGGATGAGAATGGCGCGGCACCGTTGCGGATCGTGAACACGGAAGCTGGACAGAAGCTCCCGTGAAGTCAGCCCTGTGCTTTCTCCATCCACGAGAGCAAGTGTCATGTCATCCTGGTCACCAGCAGCGAACAGAAAGCACCACAACGACGGAAAAAGCGTCAGGGCGAAGCAACCATGATCCCGGACACCACCCGTGGAGAGAGGACGCAGATGGCGTCCAGATGGGGCCACGGGAATGTCCAGCCAGGCACGACGACGGGGAAACATCGCGCCTGAGGGAAGCACTCAGAAGAATGACCATCACAGCGAGGAAGAGAAGGTTGGACGAGCGAGGCAGTCAAAACGATAAGCGGTGACAAATGATATAAAGATTGACGATGGGACGGAAAATATTGTACAATGGAAGCGATACATGAGCACGTGGGTCGATGGCAACAAGGGAGAGAAACACGTGAGACGTGGGATAGATAGCTCGATATGGATGATAGATCGATACTATCAAATGATATGATAGTATGTAGAGCAAACGAGCGACAAGGGAAAGAGAGATGGAGAAAGAGCCCGCTGGGAGGAGACGGGGCCTTGTCGACAGTCGGACAACCATCTGGTCAGCCGGTGGCAACCAGTTCGGGCGTCAGATTGCCAATCACCGTGGTCCAGTCGACCTTCCGATGGTGGTCGGTGTAGGCGGACGAAGATGGCGGCGACGAGCTAGGCGATTGAGAAGCCGAGGATGGCGGGGTGGGTAGGCCCGTGGCGGCGAGCATGGCGAAGGCGGGGGGAGCGGTGGCGGTCGTCGCAGCCGTAGCGGCCGCGGACGCCGCGGCCGCCGCGTTGGTGATGGCGGCCGGATAAGAGGGCGGCGGGGGCACCGACGTGTGACGCAGCATGAGATCGGTCCAGCGTTGAAAGACGCGCTCGGTGACGTGCAGGCGCCAGTCGATGGCCTGGAGGAAGGTCATCTCGTTGGCGTTGATCTCGTGCGTGCTCAATCCCGAGATCTTGCTCCAGGCGCGGGCCGAGTAGTTGCGATCCTGCAGGTACTTGGAGGCCAGGATCAGGGCGGCCAGGAACATGCGCCGACCACATTGGAGCGCCCGCACGGACGCGCTATCTTCCGGCTGGGGACGGGTGAAGTCGAAGGCGGGGACGCGGTGCTTGACGCAGATGAGGTAGTAGAGCGCCACCTGCAGGGTCGAATAGCTGGTACGCGATCGACGGAGCGTCTCCTGGATGAAGGTCTTGAGCGGCAGCACGCCACTTCGCGCTCCGAGGGCGCCCGCCGGTCCACAGGCGACATTGGCCAACGGCCAGATCACCTCGACGATCTGCGTTGCTGAATCTATCACGGCCACAACACACGTTCTCAGTCCCCGACGTTCTCATGCTGATCATTCTGGACGCGACGCGACGCGACGCGGTCCACCAGAACCAGGACGAGGGGGGATCTCTGCTTACCGACGAGACTGTCGACGAAGGTGAGCTTGCGGTCGTTCTGACGGACGAGCGCCGGCGGCGGCCGGACGCCGGCCGTCGCGCCGACACGACCATGGGCCTGCGAGGTCCGTCGTCGGTTTAAACGCGAGGGCGCAAGCCCCGCGCACTGCGACGCGAGCGACGGGGGAGCAGGTCGAGGTCGGCTGGCGCGTCCGGCGGCGATACTCTCGCGCGTGCATGGCAGATGGAGCGGTCGAAGAAGCGTCTTCGTCGTTTTCGTCGTGGTCGAGCAGCAGTCGGCGCCGACGTCGGAGAAGACCGAGGAGGCGGATGACAGGGATGAGGCCGAGGAGAGGGAGGAGGAGAGGGAGGAAGAGGACGCGGACGAAGGAGAGGATGATGACGGTGGGGAATACATTGATCCGGGACGCGTTGGGATGGATGTTCCAACGATGGACGAGCTTAAGAGAGCGGTGGTGGAATGAGACGACGAGGCGGACGAAAGAGACGAAGAAGAGGAAGAAGAAGTAGAGGAAGTGAGGGAGGGATGAGCGACGAAGAGGGCAGGCGAGGGCGAGCGTTGTGGTGTTGATGATGGTAACTGTTGTTGTGGTGGTCGTCGTCGTGGTGCTGGGGCGGGGGCTGGGGTCGGCTGGGCGGGCGCAATCGCGCAACAGCACATCGCCGCCGGCGGCCCTTACTCTACCACAGCGGCGGACGTTCCCAGCAGCAGGCGACATCGGCAACACACACAACGCTGGCTCTCGTCGACAGAATCATGATGACTGTTCGACTCACGACATCAGTCACTGCCTGTGAAGCTCATCGTCATGATCATGACACGCACCTGGTAGCTGTAGCTGTCGTTTTCGCCCCTCGGACGTCCGCGGTAGGTGAGACTGGCCGTACATGGTGAGGAGGTTGGGCGCACAGAAAGGCGAGAGCGGAGAGGGCGACGGGGTCTTCTTGTTCTTACCCACGGATCCGGTGGGCGAATTTGCGGATGACTGGGCGGCGAGCTGATTCATCACGTGTAGTCACCATCACGTGACTTGGAGATCACGTGAATTGCCACACCGGAGGCTGGGGAGTGGCGGGATCGATGTCCATTCGCTCAGAAAACAGGCGGGGCCGGTACATGTCGCTGGGTGTGTCAGCCACGGCAAAAGCTGAGGCCGACGATGACTGGCCGGTGGCCCAAGCCACCGCCGATGAGTCGATCCCGGGCTGAATCGCTCGGAGGGCCCCCGAAACGCCAAGGGCGATACGAGTAAGCAATGACTGGAAGCCATCAAGTCACGCAAGAAGAACGAAAGACGAGTTGGATGTAAGAATCATCCGGAAAAGTGATTCGACTAGAAGCTTGATTCGCTTCTAGTCGTCGTGTAAGCCCGTCGAACATTGTTGTTTCATTGCCATCGTCCGTACTGTATGCCCGTCCCGGTGGACGTCCAGGATGGGAGCCAGCAGGAGACCAGAATAGGAGGGCGATCGGCCTGGATCAACGCTCGGGTTGGGGGCGTTTGAACGACGAAAGGAAGGGCCATCACGACTCATCCAGGATGGAGCTGGACGACAGCGGTGGCACGACAGGAGCAAGTTGGCTGGATGCTGCTTGCTGTCCGCGCGCAGGGGGGGCACGAAGCGCCTCGTGGGAGGGGCCTGTTTCCCACGCAAGAAATCCCACCGGGTGCGGCTCAACAGGCAGCAGCGGGCGTGACCGGAGGGGGGCGCTGGGCGCTAAGGGAAATCGTCGCAAAAGCCGCCCCGGCGGTGGCGGCGGCAACAGACGGCTATCAGCCTTTCAGATTCCTGGTCTGTGCGAGGGAATCTCAGACTCCTGAGAAAAACCCGATGGCAGCCGCGCCGGAGTGAGTCAAACAGGCAGCATGGACCAGGCAGACGTCTGGTGTCACCTTTCCGGAGCGTGGTGGGCAGCAGCAACGTCCAGCTCATCAGGATCCGGGTCCAGGAAAGGAGACCGGACTGCCTAAGGCCCATATCCAGGCAACGGTCCGCTCCGGCGAGCTGATCGCTCATCCATCATGTCTTTTCCCGGAAGCAGGGTGATCCATCGATACGGCTCATCGAGTGATTGCCGCCGAGCAGGCCGGTAGGTTCGGTCCTCTTCCTCATGCCAACGGATGTGCGTTCAGGGATGTCAGAGACCTATGCTCCAGGATCGAGAAGCGAGAGGTCAAAGCCAGGCGCCATATCAGGTGTACCATCTGTTCAGATGGTACAGAGTATTTCAATTCTTTTCATCAGTGCTGCTAGCAATGCTGGTGGTGTACCTTCCATCTTCGTCCGGGATGCTTTGGGTCCTGCCGTTCCAAGAAGAGTCGTCCAGTTGATCTGGCCGATTTTCGTAGGCCGGCGGTGTCCAAATTCAAGGCCGGTCCGCAGTGTGTGGATGTGTGCGGGGCCGTTCCGCTCCTTGACGAACGATGGATTGGGGCCGTCTTTTATATCTCTGCTCCCATCCAAACACGTGATCCTCATGCTGGTTGACCGAACGCCCGTTCCTCTCGGTCAGCATGCATGTCGCTATTCCGCGGTGCATCTGATATCCCCGGACGGTCTGGATATCTCTTTGGTACCTTCTTCCCCGTCTTGCTTGTGATTGCTACCGTGATGATGACATCCTTCTTCCTACCGATCCCGGTACCTTTTGCTATAGACTGAGGGTCTTATCCTGGCAGCCGTAATCTGGACATTTCCTTTTGTGATCTTCATCCGTTGATGAAGATCCAATTATTTTCCAGCGGTACGATGCTGGCCATGCCCATTCCTGGCCAAGTCGGTGCTCTCGGAGCTTGATCGAATGGCCTTAGGGTGCATACTTCTCCATCTCTTATTAGACCGTGTTTCCTAGCAGTCCTACCCCGGCTGCCACCCAAGATTCATTCGTGGAATCCCATTCGTCTTGTTAGTGTCTCCAGATGTTATTGACAGGTTCCTTCCCCCCCCACTCGATGCGAAGTTGGAGTCAGAACTGACCCCGGATGGATCTGGATACTCGAATTCCGTTTTACTCATATGGATTTCAGCCAGGACGCTTCGCCTCCTGTCCCCCAGACGCCCCAGAATATATAGTGGGACAAGACACAAGCACCCCTCTGGGCGACAGCTAGAATTAGTCATCCAAAATGGGTTTTGAAGCCTTCTCATTCTCAGCCTTATCGCTCTGCAGAGGCTTACGAATTAGAAATAGTTCTATTGGTTCCCACGGAGAAGCGGGGCTTCCCTCTAATTTGGCCAGACTCTGTACGATAGCTGGCGACAGGAATGCCTAACCACTTGCTTAAGGTAAGGCGCTCGTTTGGTTCACGGGCGGAGGAACAAGAAGTTAAAGGTACCAGTTGGCTTCCCAGCTCGCCAGCTTAACTTAATTGAAAGGGTCTGACGACAGATAAAGTAACGACTTCGGAATAGGCGGTCCTAAGGGATGTTGACATTCGAAGAACTCATCAAGGTTATTGACAAGATCTGAGATGAACTACGCGTGAAAGACTATCAAAAGAACCTTGATCTATGCCTGATAGGTTCAACGAAATGGAGGAGCGAGACGTTGGTCCAAGTGTCGTTTCTGGATATCGCGATCTATAAGCGGCTGGACGGACATATTGGTCCGCTCCTTTCGTACCTGGCTGATCCCACGACAGCTCATCAAAGTCGACTGACGATGACAGTCACGTGAACAGTCCGAAACATACTAGCTGGCATTGCTTGCCGGCGTATTATACAGATTGAGTAACAATAACGTCAATGAAATCTATAAGACACGATTCACAAAATCTTCCTCCAGCCGAGCAACCTGCTTTTTGAACGCTTCGACCTCGCGCCAACAATCGAGCGGCCGTCGTTGATGAGACTGGAGACACTGGATTACCTCCTCGCGGGCGTGTGCGACGTCGCCGCCCAGCTCCTTCACCTTCTTGCGTCCCTGCAGCTTCTGCCGTAGTGCTTCAATCTCACGCTGGACCGGTTCTCGTCCCAATTCGATCTTGGTGGTCTCTGTTGATAGACCATCTCTTTGCTGATGGTCCGTTTCTGATCTTGCGAAGGGTATGTTGGATGATGGTTGATTTGAGGATGACGATGACGAGGATATTTGCTCTTCCACTTCTCGGATCCGTTGCGATTCCCGCTCTTCCAACCGCCGCAGCTCATCCGCTACTCGCGCCTGAATGCGAGCTTCTAAGCTCTTGGCACGGGTCGAGTCGGTCTGATTGTATCTGAAGCATCAGTACTTATATTATTGTACATCTTTCCATGTCGATGCCAACATTCTTGTCGAATATACAGTGGCCGATGACAACGAGCAAAGATGGATGGACACACACCTCTCCGCTGGTCTGCAATGAATCAAGCATCTCTTGGGAGAAACGCACAGGGGTGGCGCTGTACTCAGATATATCAGCATTAGGACTGAGGGCAAGTAAAGCTCAATTCGAAACATTCCAATATTACCTCGAAAAGACATGTTGCGAGCCCTGCGCGCTCTCTTTGGACGTGCTGGATCCCATTGTAGGTCCAGAGCGACACCGATTCCTCCACTTAAAGGTCCAAAAGAATGAATGATGCAATCAACAGTGTACATTCAGCGTTGAGCGTGAAATTGACATGTTTAGGTGTTGGAGGCCGTTCGCTGGAAGAGCTGCCACGCCTCATACAACCCTCGACGTCGCGAATTGAAGTCGCCATTGTCCCAATCGAGAAGTCCACCTCGCCAGAGTTAGCTAACGATTACGTAAGCTTACGCGGAGTCTCAAAACGGCAATATTCGAACGCTCAATTCCAAATCTGTATAATTGGTCGCAATGGTATTTCACTTCGGCTTCTGGGTCGCTGGCCTAACGGTCCCTCGACTCTTTGAACTTCGCAAATCCAGTCGTGAATAGCCCTATAGCGAACCTCACGGGAGCTTAGAAATTTCGCTAGTCAACCGCCAGAATAGACCAAGACGTAGGGAGATATTCTACCGTTTTTATCGAACTGCATATCATGGTCATCATCGTCTGGACTTGGCTTCATATCGAATAGTCCTATTGATTATCAAAGAGGAGTCTCTCGATACGATCTAATCAGGCAAGCTTGATGAGGTTATCCCTACCTGGATGGACCGAAAGCTCTCTCTCCGGTCCGGGCCCTGCTCACGCAAAGCTGCCCAACTTTCTGATACTGAAAAGAGCCCCTTGCAGCTGTCACGAGAGGCTATTCTCGACTCAACCCTCGATTGGTTCTGCGGCATTTGAGCTGGCGAGAGGACAGCCCGACTGCGAGATCCACATGTTCGTGCGAGCATCGACTTCCATCGCGCGCGAATTGATACAGTATTCGAATTCTACCGAGACGCATCACCCCACGCCTTCGACATCATCTTCATTGCCTTTTGGTTCATTCATCTTTATCGACATCATGGCCGACTTATCGATCGCTTGGTCTCGTGACTCGCGAGCCCTCAATTGGAGATGTTCAAGATTGGACGATGCAGCCGAGGCTCGGGTCGACTTGCTCGTCAACGCCTCGACCGTTGACGTCGTACGAGGACCCCTCCCCCGCGTTGCGGGAACGACTTTTGGAGTGCGGGGTGAAGATCCATCCATCTTCTCCTACATTGTCCTGCTCAGCTGAGCCGTTCATGCCAAGCTCGATGACGATCGCGATGGGACCGGGATCGTTCTAATTCGCTCATCCTGGCCGTCCGACATCTTCCTTGGAGGATACATACAAGAACGGGGGAGATATTCCCATTGGGGCAGGGAGTTGAAAAAACGTCTACCAATACAACTCTGATTATCTCTTCAATTCAGTCCTCACCCCGTCATCGGTGCAGACATCAAGATGGCCCTTGTCGAGAAAGCCAAGCACATTGCGGCCCAGTTCGAATACACGCCGGACGATGTGCGCAAAGGGGTCGAGGAGTTCCTTCGGGAGATGGGTGTGTCTCATTCATCATTCATCCTCTTGTCCGGTATCAGTTGCTGATGTCAACCAGAGGAGGGTCTCCAGCAGAATGGCACGACCCTGAGCCAGATTCCAACTTACGTGACTTCGGTGCCCAATGGCACGGAGAAGGTCAGAATATCCACATTGACCTCACTCCATCTCTTCTAATAATGACTACTAGGGCGTCTTTCTGGCCGTCGATCTAGGCGGGACCAATTTCCGGGTGTGCTCGGTGCAGCTACACGGCAACTCCACGTTTACGTTGATGCAGTCCAAAGTGGCCATTCCACGGGAATTGATGGTGGCCAAGACGAGCAAAGAGCTGTTCTCGTTTCTCGCTCGTCAAATTGAGATCTTCCTCCGAACGCACCACAACGAGCGTTTCGAGGCGCATATCCGTCGACGGAAGACGCTGAGCGCGAAAGAGGGGTATCGAGACGAAAACATCTTTCGATTAGGATTCACGTTTAGTTTCCCCGTGCAGCAGGTTGGGATCAACAAGGGGGCCTTGATCCGATGGACGAAGGGATTCGACATCGCCGAGGCTGTGGGACAGGATATCTGCGGACTGTTGCAGACGGAGATCGATGCGCTGGGATTGCCGGTGCGGGTGGCGGCGTTGGTGAACGACACGGTGGGGACGTTGATGGCGCGATCGTACACGTCGCCGGGGAAAACGGGGGCGTTACTGGGCGGGATTTTTGGAACCGGCACCAACGGGGCGTACGTCGAGAAATTGGAGAATATCACCAAGATGGCGAGCATGGCGGGCGATTCCGACTACGATCGGTCGACGGGCGAGATGGTGGTCAACACGGAATGGGGCTCGTTTGATAATCCATTGAAAGTGTTGCCCAACACCAAGTACGACGCGGAGTTGGATAAAGAGAGTGTGAATCCGGGGATTCAGATGTTCGAGAAGCGCGTGTCGGGCATGTTTCTGGGGGAGATTCTACGTCGAGCGCTGCTCGATCTGGTGAATGATCCCGAAGCGCAGCTGTTCAAGGACGAGAACTCGAGCAGCAACGATATTCAATCGACGACCAACATCGCGCCAGATTCGGCACTGTACAAGCAATGGGGCATCGACACGAGTTTCCTGAGCATCGTCCAGGAAGATCATAGCGAGGGATTGAAGGTGGTGCGTCAGACCGTGGATCAGTATCTGGGTGTGACGGCGGCAAGTATGGAGGATGCCCTGGCCGTGAAGGAGCTCGTGACGGCGGTGGGGAAACGCAGTGCGCGGTTGAGTGCGGTCGCCATTGGAAGTGTGGTGATCAAGTCCGGCAGACTGGGCAATATCAATACCACGACATCTGGATCTGCCTCGGCCAACGACCCCGCCATGGAGAGAAACCAACACGTCCCCTCCAGCGGGGAGTTGTTGGAGGCCGCTAAACAAGGCAACATCGTCAGCGCCGCCACGGGTCTCGCAGCCAAGATGCAAGCCAGCGCCGCTCCGCTCGTCGATCAAGCACCGTCCGTGAATCCATCCACACTCAACACCACCAACACCAAACCCGCCGGTGACGGCAATGATAACAACGCTGCCGACGACGACGACGACGCCATCGACATCGGCGTCGATGGTTCCCTAGTAGAATACTACCCCGGATTCATTTCCTACATCCGCGAAGGCCTACGAGAGATCCCACAGATCGGATCAAAGGGAGAACCCAAGATCCGAATCGGTATCGCCAAAGATGGAAGCGGTGTCGGAGCCGCGTTGATTGCGTTGGTCGCCGGTAAAGAAGGTCCTCCGCCCCCCGAGGGTCGGTATAGTTATTTGACCAAGGTGAGGAGCGCGAGTGGAAATTCGAATCTGGCGCCGACGGCGGAAGAGAAGGAGGAGAAGGAAGTTGGAAATGGGGATGGGGATACGAAAATGGAGGATGCCCCGCCGGGGGTGCAGGGAGATGGGAGTCATTTGAAGGAGCAGATGGTGTAGTCGTTCAGTTTGTCCAAGAAAGGGAATCAATCTATGCTAGCTGGTTCTTCTTGGAGTTTGTTTCCATCTTCGTCAGGGTTCCAGTTACGGTAGGGATGGAATTGGACATGTAAGCTGTCGTTGGCTGTCGTTTGACTTGGCTGTCTTGGCTAGTTCTACTTAGTTTAGTCCTTGCTAGCTAGCTACTGTATATGGACTTACGACTTAGCTCTCTTGGCTACAGTAATTCAGGTCTTGCTACAGCATACGGGCAATTGGATGTACTTGGCTATCGTCTCACTTGACATTACTATATTTTCGTAGCTTTTCCAGTCCAGTCTTGCCATTATAGCTAGTGGATACAGACATTTCGATTGGTATCGTTGGCCCGATGAACGCATGAATGGATGATGTTTTGAACCAACTAAATAACTCAACCAACCGAATCGAATCTCTAAGTAAAACTACTCATAAATAAAGGGATCAATGTGTGTACATATCTGCTCTGGTTCCCTCTGTCGCTTTCCCGTCTTCGTTGTCTCTCCACTCGCCTGATCACTCCCCTCTTAGCGTAGGTAGCTCCCAGCATTCAGCCCTTTTTCCCTAACGAAGTGTTCAGTAAATATCACAAATAACTTGCATTCCATTCAATTCCTACCCACCGAAGCGAAGAAAGATCTGTTCTCTACCATAACTAACCTCTTCGTCTCCAAGGGATATAGATAGAATACATATACATACATCCCCATGTACATATATACCTCTTACCGTCCGTCCTGTTTTCTTATTTCTCTTCTTTTCTCTTCCCTTACAATCATATTCCCGTTTTGCATCTCTAGAAAATTACTATCGACTCGTTGATGCCCAGCCTATTCTTCCCATCCCAGAATAATTGTGATCGTAGAGTGAAGTAATATGCGTAATCAGCATGCATGACCACGCAACCCTCGTCCCTTCTTAAACCTGCTGGCTAGAACTACCCTAGTTTCCCTCCCTCTGTCTGGGTGAGTTTAGTACACCTCGTCCATTCATCTCACACATCTTGATTCTTCAGCCCAGCCGCTAGCTTCATTCACCTCACTCGCTCGTTCGCTGGCTTCGATTGGTTGGTTGATAGGTAGGCAAGTAAGTAAGAAAGTCCGCCCTTCTAAAGAAGAGAGCAAGTCCTCCCTCTTCTCTCCCTTCTTGAAACGAGCCCGGTACGTAGTATCGTCTTTGACAGGAACCTAGAAGTCCAAAAGAACGAAGATGCCCTGCTCAACACTTTGGTTCATGAGAATGAAGAGGAAGAGGAAGAGGATGAGAAAGAAGTGTTAAAGTAACTGCTTAGAAAGAAGAAACGCCCCACTCGGTTTCAGCCGGCGATAATACCCCTCTATTTTCACCTCTTGTTTCACGAACCCTTGATTAAGATACCAATGTATAGCGGAGGTGTTGGTTTCGTGGACGTGGGCGTATATTTCTTCGATTATTTCTTGTTCTTCTTCGCTAGAGCTATCCATGTATTCATCTTTGGGATCTCCTTCGTCTTCGTCTTCTTCATTTTCTTCCAGTTCATTTTCAATTTTGGTT
>QQTW01002981.1_pt1 | contig 12427 bp, 9 predicted proteins | sample 1904831 | NCBI WGS metagenome assembly QQTW01 (sample SAMN09435610, study PRJNA476489) | Subsurface metagenome, whole genome shotgun sequencing project. | reverse complement strand
CAAAAAACAGTATAACAGACTGCACAAACCGCAATAAACAGCATCTACACACAATTATGGGGCGTGGGGATAATCTTCCCTACACCCCATAACTCGTTTTTCTTAAAGTGAGAATTTAATGATTGAAACGGAGAGGGAGGGATTCGAACCCTCGGTACGGTCTTACGAGTCGTACAACAGATTAGCAATCTGCCGCTTTCGACCACTCAGCCACCTCTCCAGGACCGAGATATCATAATAGCAAACTCTGTAGCTAAAGGCAAGCAGAAAATTTTAGCTAAAGCACTTGCGATCGCAGCCAAGCTACTGGTAAAGTTCGGATCTTTTGCACACCCGGTACGTAGGCACGCTGCCGAAACACATCGTACTGGTTGCGTTCAATAACATCCAGAATCCGGCTATAGAACATCAGAGCCGCCCACACTGGCAATCGTGCATCGGTAGATAGGTAACTGATTCCCTTTTCTGCCTTATTATAAAATTGGCGTGTTCGTTTGATTTGGAACCTCATCAGTGCTCGCCATCGCTCATCGACCACACCCTTGAGCAAGTCTTGCTCCGTATAGTTGAACCGTGCTAAGTCTTCTAGAGGAAGATAAATCCGCCCTCGCTGTGCATCCTCCCCCACATCTCGGAGGATATTGGTGAGTTGCTTGGCAATTCCCAACGTAATCGCTTCTTCGGTCGGATCGTATGGTTCTTGTTCTCGGTTCCATGCAGCTGTGTTATTTTCATTGTCCACGCCCATCACTGTCGTTGACATCAATCCCACAGTTCCAGCAACACGATAACAGTAAATATTTAATTCCTCAAATGTCTCGTAGCGACTCCGGTACAAGTCCATGAGCTGACCTGCGATCATATCTCGAAAAGGCTGAATGCCCAACTGGAAGCGCTGGATAGTATCTACCAAAGCCACGTCCAAGTCATCTACTGGACGACCAGCAAAGATGGATTCAATTTGCTGCTCCCATAGTTCGAGTGTTTCTGGGGTTGTAATCGCGGCACCGGGGCCATCTACTAGTTCATCAGTCCGGCGGCACCAAGCATAAAGTGCCCAAATAGCTCGACGCTTTACTTCGCTTACCAGCAGTGAGGCGAGATAAAAGGTCGTGGAATGCTTTGCCGTGATTTGGCGGCAAAGTTGGTAGGAATCCTCTACTGAGGCCAGCTTTCTCATGCAGGGGGGGGAGTCAGGCAGTTGCAGCATTCGTTGCAGGCTGAAGGTTTGGCAGTTGCAGGCTAGAGGACTTAGCCTCAAGGTGCACATCGGCAATCGCCTGCGCTGTCAGCTTACCAGAAAGGACAGCACCTTCCATACTTGCCAGGTAACGCTGCATTGTGTAATCCCCAGTTAGATAGAAATTGGAAATAGGGCTGATCTGAGATGGACGGTACTCCTGACGGCCTGGAGTGGCTTTGTAGACTGAGCGGGGCGTCTTAATAACGTGAAATTTCAGCAACTTGGCTTGGTCAGTTCCGCCAAAGTGAGCCGGAAAAAGTTTTTCCAACTCTGCCGTCGTGGCGGCGATAATTTCCTGATCTGACTTGCTAATCCAATCCTTTGCTGGTGCCAAAACCAGTTCTAGCATTGAACGCTCAGTGTTGGCATACTCGCGGCAGGTATTGCTCATATCCGCGTAAACACTGAGTAAGGGCGATCGCGAAAACAGCAAATTGTCAATATCAGTCAGCTTGCGGTCGAACCACATATGCACATTAATCACTGGCACTCCTTCCAGGCCATCTAGTTTCTGGAAATATTCCAATTGTTTCCAAGGGGCTGGAAGTATCACCTTCAAAGGATCGACTGGCATAGCTGAAACATATAAATCCGCGCTCAGCACTTCATCCTGCAAGCCATTTAAGCCTCGGAGCAGGAATCCTTTAACAGTACCATCAGGATTAAGCAAAATTTCCTTCAACGGCGCACTCAATCGCACTTCCCCGCCACGCTCGGTGATATAATCTACCATCGGTTGACACAAGCGCTCTGTAGGAGGACCATCCAGAAATGCCATCTTAGAACCATTCTTTTCTTGGAGGAAGCGATTTAGGGCGGTAAGAAGAATGGTGGCAGAAATCTCATCCGGACCTATGAAATTCAGCGACTTGCACATGGCAATAAATACTTCTTCATTGACTCGTTCAGGAATGCCCTGCTTACGTAGCCACTCTGTCCAGGTGTATTTATCCATGTCCTCGACATACTTCTGTCCCTGAATCATCGCCGGAATCAGACCGATACCGAAGCGAATTTTTTCAGGCCAAGTCAGCATATCATTGTTCCGCAAAATCGCCAGGACACCATTAATTGGCGCTGGCAAGTCAGGAAAGTCAAACCGCGAGTATGTGCCTGGAGCATCGGGTTGATTGAAGATCAAAGTGTGTTCTTTCCATTGCAACCGATCTTCAATATCCAGTTCTTTGAACAGCTGCAACATATTGGGATAAGCCCCAAAGAAAATATGCAGCCCAGTCTCGTACCAGTCGCCATCTTCGTCTTTCCACGCTGCCACTTTGCCACCAAGTACATTCTGGCGCTCCAGAACAATGGGAGTGTGACCAGCATCAGTGAGATATTTTGCGCAGGAAAGTCCTGCCAAGCCTGCTCCGGCGATCGCTACTCGCATTTAATATTACTACGCTCTAATAAGTATTACGGTCGAACAACACTCATTATACTTTGCAATCCGTTACAAATGGCACGCATTCGAGGATGAGCAAACTGGCGTTGTCGTGTTCGAAGCGCATGCATCCCTTGCCAGCAAGATACAATAGACTACAAGCATTGTGTTCTTAACATTAAGTTTTAAGACAAGCGAGGAGAAAAATTACGCATGGGCAAAGTAGTCGGCATCGACTTGGGGACAACCAACTCAGTAGTCGCCGTCATGGAGGGTGGCAAGCCGGTGGTGATTGCCAATGCAGAAGGCATACGAACTACTCCCTCCGTGGTAGGCTTCAGCAAAGAAGGAGAGCGCGTCGTCGGACAGATGGCGAGACGACAAATAGTTCTCAACCCACAAAATACCTTCTACGCAATCAAGCGGTTCATTGGTCGTGGCTATGCTGATCTTAGCCCGGAAGCAAAGCGCGTTACTTACCCGATCCGTAAAGGCGAAGCTGGCAATATCCTCATCAAGTGTCCGCGTCTAGACAAGGAATTTGCGCCAGAAGAAATCTCAGCGATGGTGCTCAAGAAGTTGGCGCAGGACGCCAGTCGCTACCTGGGTGAGCAAGTATTTGAGGCAGTGATTACGGTGCCAGCTTATTTTAATGACTCTCAGCGGCAAGCGACACGAGATGCTGGTCGAATTGCTGGACTAGAAGTGATGCGGATTTTGAATGAACCAACCGCTGCCGCTTTGGCTTATGGATTAGAACGGCGAGAAAGCCAAACTATTCTGGTATTTGACTTAGGTGGCGGCACATTCGATGTGTCGATTTTGGAAGTTGGTGATGGGGTGTTTGAGGTTAAATCCACCAGTGGAGATACTCAGCTAGGTGGAAATGATTTCGATAGTAAAATTGTTGACTGGCTAGCAGAGCAGTTTTTGGAGGCAGAAGAGGTAGACTTAAGGCGCGATCGCCAAGCTTTACAACGCATCATGGAAGCCGCTGAAAAAGCGAAAAACGAACTTTCTGGTGTCAGTGTCACCGACATTAACCTACCATTCATCACTGCAACGGCTGATGGCCCCAAACATTTAGAAACTCGCTTAACTCGTACCCAGTTTGAGGGTTTGTGCGGTGATTTAGTCGGACGGCTGCGTAAACCTGTAAAGCGAGCGCTGGCTGATGCCAATCTCAAAGCCACAGACATTGATGAAGTTGTGCTGGTGGGCGGCGCTACTCGCATGCCAATGGTGCAGGAACTGGTGCGTGCTTTAATTGGCAAAGAACCCAGTCAAAACGTCAACCCCGATGAAGTTGTCGCAGTGGGTGCAGCAATCCAGGCGGGAATTCTAGCTGGAGAACTCAAGGATGTGCTGTTACTAGATGTCACACCCCTGTCACTGGGATTGGAAACCATTAGTGGAGTGATGAAGAAACTCATTCCCCGCAACACTACCATTCCTGTGCGGCGCTCTGATATTTTCTCTACTGCTGAAAACAATCAAACCTTAGTTGAAATCCATGTTCTCCAAGGCGAACGGGAAATGGGAGTAGATAATAAGTCATTGGGGCGCTTTAAGTTGACTGGGATTCCCCCAGCACCACGCGGAATTCCCCAAGTTCAGGTTTCGTTGGATATTGACGCCAACGGCATCTTACAAGTAACAGCGCTAGATAAAACTACCGGTCGGGAGCAGAGTATCACCGTTCAAGGCGCTTCCACCCTTGGCGAGGCGGAAGTGAGACGAATGATCCAGGAAGCTGAGCAATATGCAGATTCAGACCGCGAACGCAAAGAACGAGTGGAAAAAAGAACTCGCGCTGATGCTTTGATTTTGCAAGCGGAACGGCGACTCAAAGAGGTGGCTCTGGATTTTGGGATGCAGTTTGCGCGGAATCGCCGCCAGCGCATCGACGCCTTGAGCCGACAACTACGCGAATATCTAACACAAGACAATGACCGGGGGATTGACCAATCCTACGCCGATCTCCAAGATGCGCTTTCTGATCTGAATCGTGAAGTCCGCCAGTACTACAGCGAGGATGACGACGATGATTTGTTTGGCTCTATTCGTCGCGTCTTCACAGGAGATGATCGAGAACCACCTGTAAGAGATCGTGAATCGTATGGCAGGGATCGCTCACCCTCTTATGGTGCTGGTTCCAGCCGTCGACGTCCTACTTACCAAGATAACTGGGACGATGAGGATAATGACTGGCTTTAATCTAGCTATTAATTTTGGAAGTAGAGGGATATTAGGTGGTATAAACCATGTGACATAATATACCTAATGCCCTCACTCCTTGTACCGGCACCGTTGACCGCTTTTACTGAACGATAACTTCAAATGCAGAACTTGCAGGACTTTCGGGACTACTACGAGATTTTGGGAGTATCTAAAGAGGCTTCCAATGAGGAAATTAAACAGGTCTTCCGGCGGTTAGCTCGGCAGTATCACCCCGATTTAAACCCGGGAAACAAAGAGGCAGAGGAAAAATTTAAGGATATTAATGAAGCTTACGAAGTTCTTTCTGACCAAAGTAAGCGGACGCAATACGACGAGTTCAGCCGGTTCTGGCAGCGAGGTCAGGGTAAGAAGACAGCGCGGAAACCCTGGGATAACCGCTCCTCTGGTGGTCGTAGCGGCACTGAGGAAATCGATTTTGGTCAGTTTTCGGACTTCAATAGCTTTATCGATCAAGTCTTAGGTCGTCGAAACAGTAAAAATGGGGCCGCCCCTCCTACTTCAAGTGCGCGCGATACGTATCGTCCCGGCACAACCAAAACTGCATACACAATCGCTTCTCGTGCTAATCGTCGAGATATAGAAGCTAGACTGACACTGCCGCTGGAAAAAGCTTATCAAGGTGGGTTGGAACGGATTCGCCTGGAAGATGGGCGTTCAATTGAAGTCAATATGCCAGCTGGGATGTTCACAGGTCAAAGCATCCGTCTCAAAGAACAGGGTATTGCCGGAGGCGACCTATTTTTGAAAATTACTGTCTCGCCTCATCCTTTCTTTCAAATAGAAGGCTCAGATCTCTATGTGAAGCTGCCGATTACTCCCAGTGAGGCAGTGTTGGGAAGTTTGGTGGAAGTGCCAACTCTAGATGGTTTAGTAGAGGTGACAATTCCAACTGGGGTTAGGTTTGGTCAACGATTGCGCCTTGGGGGTAAAGGCTACCCCAAGGATAACGGCAGGCGTGGCGATCAGTTCGTAGAAATTCAGATAGTAGTTCCCAAAAATCTCACTCCCCAAGAACGCGAACTCTACGAAAAGTTACACAAGATTGAAACTTTCAACCCCCGCGCTGATTTACCTAGTTAGGGTGTGGGGTGTGGGGTGTGGGGTGTAGGGATCGAGAGACGCAACCCAAACCAATAAGACGTCCTTTGAACAAGAAGATTTAGATTCATTCATGGGGTTTCCTCCCACACCCTACACCCCTACACCCCACACCCTGTTCTTGAGTAACGCTGATAGGATCGAAAAGGATAAATAAAGCTAGTAAAGAAATTATGACTCTGGGCAACCTGCGTGACCTCTATCAACAGGTCATCTTAGAACACTATAAAAAACCACGGCACAAAGGGAAAACGAATCCTGTGCATCGGTATCAGAAGGGACATAATCCTTCTTGTGGAGACACAATCGAGCTGACGTTGCAGCTGAATGAAGCAGGTAATGCTATAGAAGATGTGAAGTTTGAAGGGGAAGGCTGTGCGATCGCTATGGCAAGCGCTGATCTAATGGCAGATGCCTTGCGAGGTAAGCAAGTCGGTGAGGCTTTGGAGATGGTGCGAAACTTCCAGAATATGATGAAAGGTCAAGCCGAGTTCCCCAAAGAGCAGCGAAAGCTGAATGTGATGCAGGGAGTTGCGCAGTTTCCAGTGCGAATTAAATGTGCTAATCTCACTTGGCACACCTTAAAAGCTGCTTTGGAATCACCTGAGAGTGTTCAGCCGAATGAGTTTATCAGCAACGAAAAAGACGATGCCTAATTGCTATGCTAACAACCGCTGATTTTCTCACTATCTGCCAGTGGATCGGTATTACCACTTTGATCTCAGCCGCCATAACGGTAGTGAGTTTCGTTTTAAAATGGGGTATAAGATTCCGACTGGTTGGAGCCACTGGCTTTCTTGGCGTACTTACAGGCGGCTTATTTGCTCTTAGTTTGGTGCCGTTTAGCCGCACTGTGGTTCCTGGTGCAGTTCGCTTCGCCCGAGTCTACGATAACGGAGCAACACAAGCAGTGATTTCCGTTCCTCCTCAAATCACTGAATCGCAAGTGGAAGCGACTCTGCGTCAATCGGCTAGCGATCTCTATTCTTATGGTCGCATGGGTCAGGGAAGGGAGAACCAGCTAACCATCCGGTTGCGTACTGTTATCCATCCAGAACCCGGAGTGTCAAAACCGCTTTATTTAGGTCAGGTTAGGCGATCGCTCGCCAGTCGCGATGATCAACAAATGGCTATTGAAATTTACCAAGAAAACTTGGCTCAACTGCCACCAACTGCCTAAATCCACGATTCTTAAATTCCTGAAAGGGATAAGAGGTGTTTCAATTTCTAAAAGTAATTCCATCTTGTATTGTTCTTACTCTCATAGCCACGAAATTGAATGATTCAAGCCCCTACACAGTTATCTCTAACGGTTGCTCCAGCAAAAGTTTTGCGTGGTTCACAGGTGTTAGAACAGGCGGGAGAAGTGCTCGCCGCTCTGGGCAGTCGCCCCTTGTTGGTAGGAGGTGACCGCACACTCGCGCTCACGCAACCCCGATTGCAACCAGTTCTGGAGCATCTGCAATTCAAAATTGCTTCCTACGGCTCAAATTGCAGTGAAGCTAGTTTGGCATACCTGCGTCAGGCAGCGACGGCACATCAAGCTGATCTGATTATTGGCGTAGGCGGAGGCAAGGCACTCGATGCTGCTAAACTACTTGCCTATCAACAGCAACTACCAGTCGTCACAATTCCCACTTCAGCCGCTACCTGTGCAGCTTGGACTGCTTTGTCAAATGTATATTCTGACCAAGGGGCGTTTCTTTACGATGTCAGTCTCGCTCGTTGTCCAGATTTACTGCTTTTAGATTACAGCTTGATTCAAACAGCCCCACAACGCACAATGGTTGCTGGGATTGGGGATGCTCTTGCTAAGTGGTATGAAGCCTCGCTCAGCAGTGGTCACTCTGAGCAAACTCTCATCATTGCTGCAGTACAACAAGCGAGAGTCTTGCGAGATATTCTTTTCCAAAAATCATCTGCTGCACTTGCTGAACCAGGAAGCTCCGCCTGGCAAGAGATCGTTGATGCAACGGTAATGCTCGCTGGGGTAATCGGTGGACTAGGAGGCGCTCAGTGTCGTACCGTCGCTGCCCATGCCGTTCACAATGGCTTAACTCATCTTCCCATACACAGTAGCATACATGGCGAGAAGGTCGCCTATGGAATCCTGGTGCAGCTGCGTTTAGAAGAACTGGTGCAAGGAAACCAGCTGGCAGTTGCGGCACGGCAACAGCTATTGAAGTTCTACGCAGAGATTGGACTACCTCAAAAATTAGCCGATTTGGGACTGGGCAGCATTTCATTGGTCGAGTTACAACAAGCAGCTGAAATTGCCGTAGCTCCCAATTCCGACATCCACCGGCTACCCTTTAAGGTTGTACCTGAGCAACTGATGGCAGCAATGGTTTCAACTACTGTGCCGTTGGAGGGGAATCGTAGCCAGTTTGGTCTACCCCCAGCTGTTAAAAATGAGGTGGAGAAATGAGATTGAATTGGATTAGTCCATCCGAACGCATACAGGCTCTGCCGCCGTATGTGTTTGCCCGTCTAGATGAGCTAAAAGCTTGTGCCCGTGAACAAGGGCTGGACTTGATTGACTTGGGGATGGGGAATCCAGATGGAGCGACGCCGGCTCCGGTGGTGGAGGCAGCGATCGCCGCTCTACAAGACTCAGCAAATCATGGCTATCCCCCGTTTGAAGGCACGCCACAATTTCGCCGCGCTATCACCAACTGGTATCAGCGCCGCTACGCAGTTGACCTCGATCCAGATAGCGAAGCCCTACCCTTATTAGGTTCTAAAGAAGGGCTAACTCACTTGGCTATTGCCTATATCAATCCAGGGGATTTGGTTTTAGTACCTAGCCCTGCCTATCCCGCTCATTTTCGTGGTCCCTTGATCGCTGGTGGTAAAATTCACAGCCTGATTTTGAAACCAGAGAACGACTGGCTAATTGATTTAGCTGCAATTCCCGACGCAGTTGCAGAACAAGCCAAGATTCTCTATTTCAACTATCCCAGCAACCCCACCGCTGCCACAGCGCCCCGCGAATTCTTTGAAGAAATTGTTGCCTTTGCTAGAAAATACGAAATTCTGCTAGTTCATGACTTGTGTTACGCCGAGTTAGCTTTTGATGGCTATCAGCCCACCAGCTTATTAGAAATTCCTGGTGCCAAAGAAATTGGCGTGGAGTTCCACACTCTGTCGAAAACGTACAACATGGCAGGGTGGCGCGTTGGGTTTGTGGTTGGTAACCGCCACATTATTCAAGGTTTGCGGACGCTGAAAACAAATTTGGACTATGGCATTTTTGCAGCGTTGCAAGCAGCAGCTGTCACGGCTTTGCAACTGCCAGATGTTTACTTGCATGAGGTTCAGGATCGTTACCGTCGCCGCCGCGATTTTCTGATTCAGGGGTTAGCCGAGCTGGGTTGGGATATTCCTAAAACTAAAGCGACAATGTACTTGTGGGTTCCCTGTCCACCTGGTATAGGCTCAACGGATTTTGCCCTTTCGGTGTTGCAGCAAACTGGAGTGGTTTGTACTCCCGGAAATGCTTTTGGGGCTGCTGGTGAGGGGTATGTACGAATGAGCTTGATTGCCGAGTGCGATCGCTTACAAGAAGCCCTGCGCCGGTTCAAGCAAGCCAATATTTGCTATCAGTCTGAGGCACTGGTTTCCAGTTCAGATTGAGTATCGGCTCTGGTGGGCGCAATGCACTCTTTGCTGGTTCAGAGACAACGGCAGGGCGACTTTACGAAGTTTTCATATTATTTTCGGTGTCTTCAACATTGTGAGCTGGAAACACTAAAAGTCAGGATAAAAGTAGCGCCATTATCCGTAAAAAAATGAAATGCTTCTCTGTTGCCAGTCTTGGGGCGATCCCCCAAAGCGGCTTTGCCGTCGGCATTGCTGTCATGGTAGCCATAATAATTGTTGGTGAAATGCCAGTAGTTGCAGACTTGTGGGATGCCAGAACTGCTACTGCTCAGAACTTCCAACGCCAACCCCAAGTTCAGTTACGCTTAGGGGCTGAGAAAAGGTTTGTGCAAAAGGCTACTTGGGGCAAACAAAAGATCACTTGGCAAACCCTACAAGGCAATGTAGTAGTTCAAAGGGGAGATGTAATTCGTTACACAATGAGCGGCAAAAACAATAGCGCTCGCCCGCTAAAAGACCTTGTGATCACACAACCGCTTCCTAAGCAGACAACGTACATACTGAATTCTGTAACTGTTAAAAACAACGGGGCAAAAATTGTATATAGCATCGATAACGGCAGAAATTTTGTAGAAAAACCTACTATTCAAGCCAAGTTACCCTATGGCAAATTCCAAATTCGGCCTGCGCCAGCAGAACTCTACACTCACTTACGTTTGAATTTCAATAAACTGATTGCCCCAACAACAGTAGTAAATGCTACTTACCAAGTGAAAGTCCGCTGATGCCTGTTTCCTGTTTAACCCTACAGATAGTGTAAATCTCGTAATTTTTCAATTTTTACCCCCATATGTAAATATGTGGCTCATGATATAGTTTTACGATGACGGATGGTCTTAAGATGAAGTCTTAATCTAACCTAAAGCAACAAGACTTTATCTATGGTTCGAGATCTAGAGCGCGTCGCCCAGGCATGTCAGTTTCCCGAAACTGCTCCTGCTGCTAACCCGGTGTTTTTTAGGACTTATAGCCGTCGCTCCTTTTCCGGGGAGCGTGAAACATGGGAGCAGGTCTGCGATCGCACTCTCCAAGCATTGATTAAGCTGGGTAAACTCACAAATGTGGAAGCAGCCCTGATAGACAAAATGCAGCGCCAGCTCAAGTCTCTTCCCAGTGGGCGCTGGTTATGGGTGGGTGGTACAGAGTGGATTGAAAAACCAGAGAACTTCTCAGGTGCATACAATTGCACCAGTACAAATGTACTGGATTGGCCTGCCTTTGGCTTGATGATGGATTTAGCAATGATGGGCTGTGGCACAGGAGCAGTTCTCGAGCCGAAATACATCAACCAGCTGCCGCCGATCCGCAATCGCCTGAATGTAATTATGCAGGGTAAGATCGGCACTACTCCTACCCACCTGCGTCACGAAGAGACGAAAGTCAAGATAGAGGGCGACGACGTCACAATTCATGTGGGAGACAGTCGTCAAGGTTGGGTCAAGTCGTATCAAACTCTGCTGGAACTTTCGAGTGACGAACGCTTTTCAGGAGAGGTAAAAGTTCAAATAGACCTGAGTGATGTTCGCGCTGCGGGAGAAACCCTCAAAGGCTTCGGGGGCGTTGCTAATCCCGTTAAACTGCCAGAACTCTATGAGCGTTGCGCAGCCATCCTTAATAAGGCTGTAGGACGACAATTAAATTCAGTTGAATGTTGTCTGTTAATTGATGAAGCGGCTGTAACAATTGTTGCCGGAAATATTCGAAGAAGTGCTGGGATGCGACAGTTTCATTCTAATGACGCAGCGGCTACAATCGCCAAAGACAATCTCTGGCAGCAAGATGAAAATGGTAACTGGCGAATTGATCCAGAACGGGATGCTCTACGAATGGCAAATCACTCGCGGGTATTTCACCACAAACCTACATTGCCAGAATGTATCGAGGCTGTTAGAAAACAGTATTACTCCGGTGAAGGTGCGATTCAATGGGCTGGTGAAGCTGTAAAGAGAGCTAATAATGAATTGCTAGATACGCCTGAAAAAATCAAAGGTTTCATTCAGGCTTATGAGCAGAATAAGACTAGAGATTGGCTTAAGAAGAATTACCCAAATTTATCAGAAGAGGAATTAACTCATCGCACTTCACCCTACGCTTTAAATCCCTGTGGGGAAATTTTGGGTAGTAACTTCCATTGCAATCTTGCAGAAATCCATGTTAATCAAATCGATCCACACAACTACAAAGAACAAGAGGAAGCTTTCGCAGCTGGAGCTCTATCTGTTGCGACTCTGCTAAATCACAAATTTATCGAGGAGCGTTACCAAAAGGCGCGGGAACTAGACCCAATTGTAGGTGTATCTTTTACAGGTTTATTTGACTTTTTTGTCAACGCTTTTGGTGTAGAGTGGCTACGCTGGTGGGTAGAAGGACGCCCCGAAACTCCAGCTGGACTAGAATTTAAGCGTCAGGAGCAAGAATACTTAACTCGTTGGAAAGATATTGTGCATCAGGTGGTTTGGGACTACTGCGATCGCCACGGGATTAAACGCCCTAATCGCTGCACCACTGTCCAACCTTCAGGCACAAAATCTCTCCTAACTGGTGCGTCTCCTGGTTGGCATCCCCCAAAGGCGCAGCGTTTTATTCGTCGCATCACCTTCCGTAAGGATGATCCAGTAGCTCTGGCATGCATTGACTACGGGTACAACATTATTCCCTCGCAATCTGACAAAGACGAAAATGGGAATCTCCTAAACAACCCTTTTGATCAGCGTTGTCAAGAGTGGCTTGTGGAAATCCCCGTTGCCGTTCCTTGGGCTGACATACCAGGAGTTGATGAAATTGACATTTCTCAGTTT
>QQTW01002980.1_pt1 | contig 12431 bp, 14 predicted proteins | sample 1904831 | NCBI WGS metagenome assembly QQTW01 (sample SAMN09435610, study PRJNA476489) | Subsurface metagenome, whole genome shotgun sequencing project. | reverse complement strand
CCGATAAAAACGCTGCATGGGCAATTCTACAAAAATTCCAAGATTGGACGCGAGCCGAGTGGTTTTTATCGTAAAGAAGAGCTCAAAAATTAAGCTTCTTTACATTTGTTTACTTTAATCTAATTTAGCGGAGCTTGGGAGTAGGGAATGGGGAGATAGGAAAATCCGGGCTCCCTCTGCTAGATCGCTCCCTCTGCCCTGCTCCCTCTTCGGTCAAAGAAGAGGAGACAGCGATACTGGAGTAAGAAGACAACCCAAGGCGCAACGGGTAGGGCATGAACGGGAACTGAACTTCAAAACTAGATGTTCACTCGCGCTCCACGCATTGGCAAGCTTACGAAAATGGGGATCCTGTCTCCTGTTTTGCTGTCTCCTTCAAAGTCAAAAATCTTCTGAGTCTAATGAATCAAAATCTTCTGAACCAGGAGGCCAAGCAGAAGTGTCCTGATTCCTCTTCCCAGAAGTCTCATAGTTATTGTCATTAGTAAGATGATAGGGGTTGGCAACGCTGGTGCGATTCTCCTGTAGAGACGCTTCGCGGCCCACCTGCATCGCTCTTTTTTGACCGGTAGGGAGACGCTCGACGCGGGAGCGAGAAGATGAGTTACGCGCCAAGCTTTTCCAAGCTGCTTTCACACCGGCAAATACACTGCGCGTGCGTACCTCGACCTTTTGAGCCTGTTTTACGGCGTTATCAAGGCTTTGATCGACTTGTTTAGCAACCTGAGTGGCGCTTTTGACACCATCGCTGACATCATCGGTTAAGTCACTGATTTCCAGACCAGTCAGGCGGATTGCTTCCAAAGTAGGCGGTAAGTCCCGCCTTAAAGTGTCAAACAGCTTTTCAGCACTGCGCGCTGCCCGCGCCAACTCCTGCAAGGCGGGTATTGCCGCCACCAAAAGCGCAGTCAGAGCAACGGCGACCAGCAGAATCGAAAGTGCGAGCCAAAACAAGGGGTCAATCACGAGATACGGCCTATAAGCGATCCGGAAGGGGCGGTCGTTCTGGAGATTCAGTGCTTTGCCGGTTCAGTGCTTGGCTCTTTCGCTGACTGGCATCTATCCCAGCGGCGATCGCTTCTTGCAGTCGCTCCAGGGTTTCGTCCCAGTTTCGTAAGGCAGATTCAGAAAGGCGGTCTGTCTGTAGCTGCACACTCGTTGATAAATCCTCTGCTAATTCTGGTAAGGCATCGGCAGATTTTTTCAACAGCTGCCGCGTTTCCCGACCAGTGCGCGGAGCCATCAGTAAGCCAGTAAGCGTACCGACGGCAGCACCTAGCAACATACCGCCAATAAATACTCCAGAACGGTTGTTAGACATCTAGTAGTCTCTCTCCTTACACCCATTTTATGCAGGTTTTCGTGCAAGGCACGACAGTACCATGCCTATGGCACTGTTGCCTTTATCTGTATTTTGCCAAAGCCTGTTTAAAAAATTTTGACCGTCGAGTCAAGCGCGTTTGCTGCCAGATTTGCTTTCCAACACCGAGGAGGGTTAAAACCTGTTGCACTCGTATGAGTTGATCCAGCGGCTTGGATCCCCGTCGCAGTTGATAAATACCCAGCCGCCCTGTAGTAATTGCTACCGGTGTCACACGCAGCACCGCATGGGCTTGGCGCTCATATGCAGATAAATTATCGGCTATTTGCGCTATTTTTAGCCGAAGTTGCCGCAATTGCCAGGCCACGTAGAGAAGCATTAAGGTGATCAGCGTATTAATGATTACAATAATTGTTACCATGTTAACCTTATCATCCACAGTCTACTCGCCTTTGGGATAGTTCAATATTATTAGCTAAAGCCATTAATCTACTAGCTGAGAGCGAAGAGAAAACACCAGCAGAAATTTTGGTAGCAATTCAGGGAGAAAATGATGTTAAGAAGGCATCTTTTGAATCAGCGTCTCATCCGTCCTTTGAAGCCAAAAGCGTTGAAAAGCAGCTAGAAACTCTTCGCCGTCAATACCCGCTGAGTATCCCCCGCCGCTTGGCTTCGCGCTCAGCCCGGTGGAAAATTAGCAGCCCCAAGGCAAAATATGCTGCCCCATTGAGTAGAGCAAGAGCAAACTGGGCTAGGTCAAGAGCCTGACCGCGTGCCATCAACGAGCGGAGCAGCCCCGCACCCGGAGTCATCGGTAGCAGCAGTGCCAACACATGTAGCGGGCCAATCCAAGTTTCAGTCGGAGCCGTCATCAAAAATAACAGCGCGAACTGAAAGATGCCGAGCAATTGCTGAACCCGCTTGAGCAACAGAGCCAAAGCTCCCATTGTGAAAGCTAGACCGTAAGCACCCAGTAATATCGTACTCAGGGGCAGGAGCAGGCTCACAGGAAAGTAGAGGCGACTTCCAGTGATGGCAAGAATGATAAGCAAAATACTCAGGTTAAGGGTCAGGCGTAATGTTAGGCTAGCGATCGCCCGCGCTAAGAAAACTTTCACTGCACCAAAAGTCGAGAGGAAAACCTGCTCAAGGGTTCCGACTTGAGCCTCGTATTGCATCCCAAAAGCAATATCGGTCATGATCGAGAGTACTAAGGTCCAAAGCACATACCCAACAACAATCGCATCTAGTCGGTCGCCAAACTGCAATGCAGGTCCTGCTATGTAACGGGCACTGAGAAACAGCCCATAAAAGACCGCAGTGGTGATTACTATTCCCCCAATCACCTCAGCCGGGTAGCGAATAAACTCAATCCAGGTGCGTTTTAACTCCGCTAGGAACAAATCAAGCACTAACTTTTCTCCCGTACCAGCTTCAAAAAGATTTCGGTGAGGTCCGCCTGCTCTTTTTTAACCTGAATCAGGGGCAGGGGTTTGAGGAGTTCAAACACTTGGTACAGTTCAACAGGTCCCCTTACTTTGACTACATGTCCTGTAACCACTGCGCCTAATGCCTCAATGGCGCTTACCTGCATCGGGTCTAGCCCCGTCTCAATTTCAATGGTGTAAGCCGAGCCGGAAAACTGCCGGATTAATTCACGGGTCAGCTCAAGGGCAACGATCTTACCCTTCTGGATAATTGCGACTCGGTCTGAGAGTTCCTCAGCAATATTAAGTTGGTGAGTGGTAAGGAGGATGGCGCAGCCCGACTTAGCAATCTCCCGCACTAAGACTTTGACGTTCTCGGTGGCTTCTACGTCTAAGCCCAAGGTCGGCTCATCTAATAGCAGTAGCTGAGGTTGGTGAACTAGAGCGACGGCGATTGACAGCTTCTGCTGCATCCCACGTGAGAGCGCCTTAACCGGGGTGCGGCGTTTTTGCAACAGATCAAATCGCTCTAAAAGCTCCCTACCTCGCTGACGCGCCACTCGACTGCTCAGACCCTTCAGCATCCCGAAGTATTCCAGATTTTCTTCCGGAGTTAGTCGCCAGTAGAGGTTACGATTGCCTTCCAACACTGCCCCTAGCCCCCGGAGGGCCCGTGGATCGCGCTGAGGATCGCGATCTGCGATTCGTACCCAGCCCACGTCAGGTTGAATCAGTCCGGCAATCATTTTGATGGTAGTTGTCTTACCTGCTCCATTGGGTCCCAGAAAAGCCAGAACTTCTCCAGCATTGATGGTCAAGGAAACGCTACACACTGCTTCAATACTCTTGCCACCCTGCCGGTAAGTTTTCCTGAGATCGTGAGCCTCAAGTGCTATCATTCTATCTTTTATCAACCAATCTGTTTTATTGTATAATATTTATTAGCAGGTGATGCCTTTGTACGGATGCCAACGAATTCTTTTGCACCCCAAGACTGAGTTGAAATCAGTTTCAGAATTCATCTGCCAGTAAGCAAATAGGGCGTGTCTGCCAACTCAACAACACAGCTAGTGAATCTGGGCAAAAAGTGGCAGGCTGATTCGGTAGATGTATGTGATGACACTGATGAAGAGTATAGTTTTCGGATCAACTGTCGAGTGGAGGTTAGATTACAAGTTTCAATCTTAAAGATATTTCCAGTGTTTTTATAAGGTTTGAATGGATGTCCTTACTGACGATCCAACAACGACTTAATGCTTTGCTTCCTGCGCTACAATCCCCTCGCTTGCTGGGAAATCAAGGCATTGGCAATGAGATCGGTTTCTACATTTTTGATTATGACCCAGAGCATGAGCCGTTAGTGCAACAGCATATTCCCAAACTGCTGTCAAAGCTTGAATCACCAACCAGTAGCCTAAAGGTTGTTGAGGTCAACCTGTATAGCACAGTCTTAAGCATTTTGGAAGAGCGGCGAGTTTTACAAAAAGCTTTTGAACTGGAAGGTAGCAAAGGAAACGCTGCACTTGAGAAGTCGATTAAACCAATGGTACGTCCTGAAAAAGTCGTTGACTACATCCAGAAGCAGCTTCATGGGAATGAGCAACTCATTTTTATGACTGGTGTTGGGGCTTGCTATCCGATCTTGCGCTCTCATACCGTTCTCAATAATCTGCATCCCGTTCTTGATCGCACCCCGCTCGTGATGTTTTTTCCAGGCTCCTACGATGGGCACGAGTTGCGGCTGTTCAACACGCTAAAAGATGATAATTACTATCGCGCGTTTCCTTTAGTGCCTCGTCAGGAGTATCCAATATGAACATCGATCAACTGTTCCAAAAGAGCATTCATCGTAACATTAATGGTGTGATTAAGGTTGCTCAACAGGATGATGAAAGTGTTTGGCAGGAACTCGATGAGTATATTGTCACCAAAGAACTGGACAAGCATTTCCACGCCTTCTTTGAACGGTATACCAGCGCTCTGGATACGCCTACTGACAAGATGGGTGTCTGGATCTCTGGCTTCTTTGGTTCGGGGAAATCTCACTTTCTAAAAATCCTGTCTTATCTGCTAGCTAATCAGGAATTGAAGGGTCAGCAAGCTGTAGACTTCTTTGACGCAAACCGTATCCCCGATCCCTTGCTGCGGGCAGATATTACTCGGTCTGCTCATGCTCCTGCAGATGTTATTCTGTTTAATATAGACTCCAAAGCCGATGCTACGAGCAAAAATCAGAAAGATAGCATCGTTCAAGTCTTTCAGAAGGTGTTTGATGAGCATTTGGGATACTTCGGCACAGTGCCTGCGATCGCTGAATTTGAGCGCACGTTAGACGAACAGGGTAGCTATTTATCTTTCCAGCAGGCGTTTCAAGATGCTAGTGATGTGCCTTGGCGCGAAGCGAGAGATGCTTGGGGTTTTTATCAAGACGAGATAAGCCTTGCGTTGCAGGTGAGTCGAGGTATGAGCGCTGAGACGGCAAACCGACTGGTTGAAACCTACGACCAAAATTACACTCTTAGCGTGGAGAAGTTTGCCTCCAATGTGCGGCAGTATCTCAGTAAAAAAGGGCTACAGCATCGTCTGCTTTTCATGGTGGATGAAGTAGGACAGTACATTGGTGAGAATAGCAACCTGATGCTGAACCTACAAACAGTCGTAGAAGATTTGGGCGTTCATTGCAGTGGACGTGCTTGGGTAGTGGTTACGTCTCAGGAGGCAATGGATGAAATTACTAAGAATCGCATCAAAGGAAACGATTTTTCCAAAATTGTCGGACGGTTCTATCGTCCATTAAGTCTATCTTCTGCCAACACTGATGAAGTGATTCGGTTGCGTCTGCTGGCAAAAACAGCAGGGGCTGAGACTGCCCTTAAAATGCTGTATGGCGAAAAAACTGCGCTGCTCAAGAACCAAATTGCCTTTACCCAAGACAGCGCCGAGATGCCTGGATATCGGAGTGAGGCTGAATTTATCGCCACATACCCGTTTATTCCCTACCAATTTGGCTTGCTGCAAAAGGTGTTTACCCAAATTCGCTTGATGGGTGCAGCGGGGAAACATCTAGCATCGGGAGAACGATCTCTCCTCGATGCCTTTCAGGTTGCAGCGCAGGCGGTTAGCGATCAGCCCAGCGGACTTCTAGTCCCATTTCGTACATTCTACCTGGCGATTGAAGGGTTTCTAGATAGCGCCGTCAGCCAGGTGGTTACACAGGCAGAGGAAAACGCTCAACTTCAGCCGTTTGACATTGACTTACTCAAGACTTTGTTCATGGTTAAGTATGTCAAAGAAATTCATGCTAATTTAGATAATCTGACCACCCTTTGCCTCAGCCAAATTGACCAGGACAAGCAGATCCTGCGGCAGTAGGTACAGGACGGACTGAATCGACTGGATCGGCAAACCTTGATCCAACGAGTGGGTGATGAGTATAGCTTCCTGACGCACGAAGAGCAGGATGTGGGGCGAGCCATCAAAAATATTGAAATTGATCCGGGGAAAGTCACCAATGAGTTTCAGCGGATGGTGTGGGATTCAATTTTCATCGACAAAAAGCTGAAATACAGTCCACGTCATCAGTACAGCTTTAATCGCAAGCTTGACGATCAGGCGTATGGGCAGCAAGTTCACGATTTTGCGCTGCATCTGATCACGCCTTACGCCGATCGCTATCGAGATTTGTCGAACGAAGCCTGCTTACTGGGCACGGTGTCTATGCAAGAGGTTTGGATACGACTGCCAGATGATGGACAGTTAATCGACGAGGTGAACGAGCTAGTCAGAACCGATGAGTATATTCGACGCACCGATCAAAGTATGCTCACGCCCTCGCTGAGAACCGTGATGGCAATTCGTGGAGAGCAAAATAGTAAACGGCGCTCCGACATTGAAACCAAGCTCCGCAATTTGATTGCCCAAGCCGATGTATTTGCCTGCGGCAGTAAGGTGGAAGTGAGCAACCGCGATGCCAAAGCGGTATTCACCGAAGGCTTGACTCGTCTGATTGGAAATGTTTATACCAAACTAAACTATGTCGATAGTGGGTTTGCCACAGAAGAGGAAGTGAGCAACGCCCTGACTCGTGAAACTGAGGTGCAGAATTTGCAGGGCAATCACCCCAATCTGGCGGCGCATGAAGAGATGCAGAACTGGCTAGCTCAGGAGGTGCGATCGCATCGGCGTGTGAGCGTGCGGATGCTGCTAGAAAAGTTTATGGCGCGTCCTTGCGGTTGGTCAGAGTTGGATGTGTTGGGGGTGATGGCAGAATTAGTTAGTAAAGGTAAAGCCGAACTGCGACGCGCTCAGGAAACCGTCAATCTAGGAGAGCGGGGACTCGTTGCCAAACTGCGGACAAGGGCAGGACTGGATGAATATCTGGTGCGGCTGTGTCAGGAAGTCGATCCGGTGAGTCTGCGAGTGGCGAGAGAGTTGGCGAACGATTTGCTGTCGAGTGCGCCCCCCACGGATCATCTAAAACTTTATGAAGCTTATCAGCAGGCGTTGACGAAAGGATGCAGCGAGCTACAAAGTTGGCTCAATCAAGCGGAGCGAGAGCAGTTGCCGTTTGTCGCGTTGCTAAACTGCCATTTAGAAGTGCTACAAAAGTTGCTGGAAACGGACAGCGTGGCACTGTTCCTTAATGCAGTACGTGAGCAGCGTGACGACATTGAAGCCTACACAGATGATGTGCAGAAGTTGCGATCGTTCTTCACCACTCAATTCGCTTTATTCCTAAAAGCAAGAGCAGACTTGGCAAAGCTGGAGCCGGAGTTGCGACATATTAGTGACGCGAGGCTGTCGGGAGTGGAAACTGCGCGATTAATTCTCAACCTACCTGATCCGACGGGGCGTATCCCTGAGTTAGCGGGGTGGCTGTTGCCCGTTCAGGAGCAGGTACAGGCGATTCTGCAACGACAGGTGAATGAAGTGCAGCAGGCTGGCAGTCGAGTGCGGGAGCGGGTGGGCGACTATGCGCGATCGGTACATGCAGGTGTGAGCGATCGCCTCGATCTAACCACGCTGACACAGCCAATTGACGGGGTTGTCTATGCTGCCAATAGTGCAGTCAGCATCGATTCGGTGATTGCGCGGCAAAGTGAGTTGGAGAACCTGTACGCGACGCTGGTACAGCAGGTTGATTGTCAGGCAACTGAGATTTTGGAAACCTTGCGGGAGCAAGAATCAGATCAGCCACTACCTGTTATGAAGCCGATCGTGCCAGTGAAAGTGGTTCGGGTTGCGCCAAAGCCTGTTCTAGAAAGCGTGGAAGATGTGGATGATTATCTCAACACGCTGCGAACGGCACTGATGCAGGAGATCGCGCAGAATAAACGAGTACGGTTGGAGTGACTTACCTCAGATCTTGCACCATTCTCTATAAGCCGCCTCTCCCGCCCGGAAATCAATTACATGGCTAATAGTTAAAGTCAATTAAAATGGACTAAGATCCGTTCCCAGTCCTTTTTAAAGGACGAGGGTTATCAGCCAGGGGTTTTAACCCTTGGTGGGCTAACCGTGTAGGTGCAAGATCTCAGTTACCTAACCTAGCTACTAGCTATTGAGCGGTTGAGCAGAGCAAGTTATGTTTCTCAGGGTTCGATTCCAAGCTCTCGCAAGCGTTGAGCTAACTCTTGGGCTCGCCCCTCTGCCAGTTCTCTTTGCTGACGCTCTTGATCAGCTCGTCGCTCTGCCAATTCTCTTTGTTGACGCTCTTGATCAGCTCGTCGCTCCGCCAGTTCTCTTTGTTGACGCTCTTGGTTAACTTGCTGCTGAGCCTGTTCAGCACTTTGCTCGGCTTGCTGTGCCATTTCTGCTTCTGTGGGAACCCAGTTGCCTTGCGCGTCATACCAGCGCAACCACCGTCGCAATGCACCCCGATACTCTCCCTGCCATAATGAACAGCCCAGTTCTAAATCTGGCATCCAGAGCTTTCCTGCTAACAATTCCATTGCTTGATATCGGTTGCCTACTAGCTGAAATGCCTGTAGCTCGTCGTTATAGCGATTGAATGTAATGTAGTAGGGCACTCCCAAAATCTGCTCGTAAACCTTCCACTTTCCAGGTTGCTTTCCTTGAGGCTCTCTTCTCCCCAAATCCTCTTCTTGGGTGCCAAGGGAAAGAAGTTCGATCGCAACAACTGGTCTGACCCCTTCTTGCCATAGCACATAGCTCAAGCGTAAATCTTGTCCTTGATATAACCGCGAAACACCAACTACTGCAAACCAGTCCGGTCGCTTGTACCAGCCGGTGTTCAGGGGGTCATAGTAGAGATTCAAATCACTAGCAACAAAAACCCGTTCCGGTGGAAGAGTCGGTGGACAAAAGGTTTGGCTCAGCAACTCCGCCTGCCACAGGTGAAATTCATCAGGTAAACCGGGCTCCTCCGGGTCTTCACTCGGTAGGTCGTACATTGTCGGCAGAGTTTCTTGAGGAGAGCGGGGAGGATCAGTTTGCTCAAGCGGAAGTCGGATCGGGATCATCTAACAACCCTCATGGTTTGCTGCGTAGTTCAAGCATAACGATTTTATAGGGATGAAAGCGGCAACTTGCGATTGACGTGCAGAAGCTGCGATCATTGGTTTTAGAAAGAGGGAGAGAACAATGTGGAGTTTAGTCTGAGCGAAGACAAGATGCAGGGCTATTGCTTGACTGCAAGGCAGCGAGAGCAGCAGCGATTGGAGCAGTTGGTTACTCGGCGATCGCAGGGAATGGCAGCGGCTCGTCAAGCGGCACAAATTCTGAAGCAGATGGGAGCGACGCGGGTTGTTTTGTTTGGCTCGCTGCTGACTGAAGGCTTTCATGGGACTTCTGATCTGGATTTAGCCGTGTGGGATCTACCGGAACATCTTTATTTCAGGGCAGTGGCACGGTTAGAGGGGAGCGGTGGCTTTGAGGTAGATTTGGTCGAGGCGCAACAGGCGGAGGTGCACATTGCTGAGGCGATCGCATCTGGGATGGAACTATGAGCAAGTATGGCGTTTTAGCAGCACGGTTGCAGCTATGAGCTTAACGCCATTCAACGGGTGGTGCAGGCTGCCACGTCTCAAGTAGACAAGGCGAAACGCATTCATAAATTTCGGCAGTGAAGCAAGTTAAACTGATTATAAAGAAAAGGCTATAGCTAACGTTACAGCCTCGAACATCACTTAATTTTTAAAGCCCCTCAGACTCCTACATCTTTGGGGTTTCTCGTTTATCCTTTGGGGGGATATGGATCATCTCCATATGACCAAGCCTCGCGAATTTGTCCATTTGGGCGATGGATAACTAGTTCATCACTATGCAATTGGGCTACTGGCTTTCCAGCGTCAATTGCTCCACCTTGAGTTTGGTGAATGCTGATTGGGTTGGAGTTGCCCTCGATCTTGACTGCCCATTCCCCGTTGTACGGAACAACATGAATTTTCGACATGACCTGTCCTTTGTGGGATTGTTTACTCCCACTATTAGTTTACAATACATATAGCAACATAAATTTGTAAACCGATTACCCTATGATTGGCACTCGTATTAAACTCGCTCGAAAAAAGGCGGGCTACTCGCTGCGTGATTTAGCCGAAGCTCTAGGCGGTAAAGTGTCCGCGCAGGCGATCGGCAAATACGAGCGAGGTGAGATGACCCCCAGTTCTGATGTTTTGATCGCTCTTAGCAAAGCGTTGGGAGTTACTGTGGCTTACCTGATGGATAGCCAGGGGATCGAGCTAGCCTCTGTTGACTTTCGTACCAAAGCAAGTACTACTGCAAAGGATCGTGCCCGTGTCGAAACCGAAGTCATAGAATGGGTAGAGCGATATCTTCAAATTGAACAAATTCTCGAACTAGACGGTACTAGTTGGAAAAAGCCATTTGAGCAGATGGAAGCAATCCATTGTATTGAGGAATCGGAAAACCTTGCGAATCGTGTACGGGAGCGTTGGAAATTAGGTCTCGATCCGATTCCTAATATGACTGAGCTTCTTGAAGAGAAAGGCTTAAAAGTTCTAATTGTTGACCTTCCAGAGCGAGTGTCAGGTTTCACCTGTCTTGTGAAAAGACAAGGAGATTTATCTGATTTACCAGTTATTGTTGTCAACAAAAAATGTTCGCTAGAACGTCGAAGGCTAACTCTTGCTCATGAGCTATGCCATCGGTTGATTGAGCCTCAGTATTTGTCCGAAAAAGATGAAGAGTATGCAGCAACCCGATTTGCAGGAGCTTTTCTCATGACTCGTTCTCATTTGGAGAAGGAAGTTGGCAAGCATCGCAACTCACTTGGGTATCGAGAGTTGATTTCCCTTAAACGAATTTATCGGGTTAGTGGTGCAGCATTACTTGTACGTCTGCGAGACATTGGTGTTATCTCTACTTCTGTACTCACTTATATGTTCCAATCTGTTGCTCGGACTTGGCGTACTAACGAGTCAGAGGAATTGGAACCGAAGGATAGAAGAGGTGAGTATGAGCAACCCCGACGCTTTGAGAGGTTATGCTATCGTGCCTTAGCTGAAGGTTTGATTTCACTCTCTAAAGCGGCAGAACTCTTGCGTTCCCCAATTGAAAGAGTAGAGGCTGAGCTGAAGGGACCGAAATCGGCAGATGCGAATCCTCATTAGTGATACATCTTGTCTAATTGATCTCCGTAAAGTCTCTTTATTGGAGGTTTTTGTGCAGCTTCCGTATGATTTCGTGATTCCAGATGTTTTGTTTGAGCAAGAGTTGGTGCAGTTCTCAAATGCCGAAAAAGAACTCATAGAGAAAAAATTAAGAGTCCTGAGCCTGCCTGGTGAGTGGATTGGCAGAGTACAGAGCGTAAACCGAGATTATCCTGCTCTAACGTTAAATGACTGCTTCGCTTTTGTTCTTGCGGAGCAGACACCGGATTGCATTTTAATGACGGGAGATCGTAGCTTACGTGACTTGGCAACTATTTCCGGTATAGAAGTTCACGGAGTTCTCTGGGGAATCGACGAAATGTATAGTATGCGAGTTGCTACTGCCAACCAGCTTTATTCCGCTCTATTGCTCTTCAAGACAGATTCTACAGTGAGACTCCCTACTTATGACTTAAATCGTTGGATAGAACGGTATCAATCCCTGTTAAATAGCTAAAAAAGAGTGGAGCGCTCTCCAAAATCCAACCACTTCACACAGCCGCAAGCTAAAGGTATCGTTTTGAGCAGGGAATGAGCCAAGAATAAATCGAGGGCGATCATAAACAGCGTGTGCGGCTAGAGTTAAGCATATGTCATACTTCGTTGATGTATAAAATGGGGATAAACTTATGCCCAGGATCAAAGTTGATAAACGCTATCAGGTTGTTATTCCCAAAGAAATTCGAGAGGCGCTGAACCTGAAACCCGGTGACTATATGGAGGTCAAAATTGTGGATCGCGCAGTAGTGATGGTGCCACAAGCCTCTTATACCTCGCGGCTGTTTGGGAAATGTCGGGAGGTTTGGCAGGGGGAAGATGCGGTGGCGTATGTGCGACGTGAGCGGGACTCATGGCGTGAGTAGCATTCCTCTTCAGTTTCTAACTTAATTTGGAGTAGCCCCATGAACCGTACCGCGATTAAAAACTTTGCAACTTGGGCACGTCGAAAGTTACGCGAGCAGGTGAGAGCCAGAGCCGCGCAATTTGGTATTAGCCCCAGCGAAATATTAGCGGTGCAGGCAGTCGGGGGTGGGCTGATTGTGGCGGGGG
>QQTW01002979.1_pt1 | contig 12433 bp, 12 predicted proteins | sample 1904831 | NCBI WGS metagenome assembly QQTW01 (sample SAMN09435610, study PRJNA476489) | Subsurface metagenome, whole genome shotgun sequencing project. | reverse complement strand
TACTGGCGGTCAATAGTAAAGTTAGTTGAGCAAAACATCTGGCTTTAGGCATATGCTCAAATTTCTACTCCCAATCATTCTTTTGGGAGATATCTACTTCCTGAAGGTGAGATATGAGAGAACCCTTTTCAGAACGGCGTGACCGCAAGTTGGATCTTGCTGCTCACGCTGCCTGGCTCTATTACATCGCTGGGAATACACAGGAAGAGATTGCGTCAAAGCTCAATGTGTCTCGGCAAGCTGTACAACGCTCGATCGCGCTAGCGGTGAGTGAAAAGCTGATCAAATTTCGGCTCGATCATCCGCTGAACGAGTGCATTGCTTTGGCTGAGTCGCTACGCGACAAGTTTGGTCTGTTGCTTTGTGAAGTGGTGCCGAGTGACGCCGGGAACGGTGATACGTTCAATGGAATTGGCGTGTGTGCTGCTACCCATTTAGAGACTTATCTTGTCGCGAAAACCCCGACAATACTGGCGTTTTCCTTAGGACGTACATTGAGAGCGATGGTGGATCAAACTCCATCAATGGACCAACCCCAGCATAAGATTGTCTCAATTATTGGCAACATGTCCTACTATGGGCGTGCAGGTCGCTACGAAGTTGTCATGCATTTGTCTGAGCGCGTCGGTTCCCAAGTGTATCCAGTTCCTACTCCTGTCGTGGCAACCAGTATTGAAGAACGGGAACTCCTACAGACTCAGCGCTCGTTTATCGCCGTGGAGACTCTTGCAGAACAAGCCAAGGCAACGTTTGTCGGTATTGGTCAAATTGCCTGGAACGGCCCGTTGCATCAAGATGGCTTTATCAATGATGATGAGGTGACTGAATTGATTGAATTGGGGGCAGTTGGGGAAATTGCTGGTTGGGCTTACGACCATCACGGAGTTCTGCTGCAAGACGGAACGAACAGCCGTGTTGCCAGTGTACCTCTTGAACAACCGGCTCGCCGACTTATTATTGGTGTGGCAGGAGGTGTGAAAAAGGTAGAAGCAATTCTGGCTGCTCTACGTGGCAAGCTAATCACTGGACTGATCACCGACGAAGCTGCTGCCCAAGCAATTCTTAGCAAAATGTGAATTTGAGGATAACACCGTTCAGATAACTGACATCTTGCACCTCACTCTCGACACTAGGGAGGCAGAGCCTCCAATCTTTGTTCCCAGCGCGAAGTCTGAGATGTGGTTTCCTCCGTAGACGCGGAGCGGTGAGACAGCGCTGTAGGAGGGTTTCCCTCCGTAGGCGACTGCGAACCCCAAGGGCTTGTCGTTAGACATCAGAACTTCGTAAGAAGGCGCTCGCCTGGGAACGAGAATACCAAGGTGCTTTGATTCGAAAAGGCGTGCAAGATCTCAGTTAGCGGAAGACAAGCCGCTCGGAAATTAGAGTGTAAAAAACTGTGTATCCAGCGCTAGCTCTGTAGCTGGTACAACTACTTGTGGTCTAGCTCCAGATCTGGGGTAGTGTAGCTTTTCCAAAACAACTTGCCGTTTAGTTAAAGCTCGCACGTCATATCACCCTGCCAAGCTCGCTTTCTTTATCAGCAGCATCAATAAAATTTCGCTTAAATTGATACCGTGTCCCTTGCGTGCGCTCTCCTAAACTCTTTTCTTTGACCCGACTAGCAGTCACATGTAGACATTTGGAGACAATTTAGGATAAAGTTGTAATGAGTTTACTTTAGCAGATCATCATCTGACACTCTAGCCTAAAACTTCACAACCCTCACCGTTGCGTCTTGCACTAACTTAGTTGCTACTAAGGGTTAGGCAGTCATTAGCAACGACAGTCAAGGTGCTTTGGTTGTGGAGGGAGTTTCATATATCTAATTGGAACGACTGGCGGAGCGGATATAATTGTCTGGTCGGTAATAATAAACACAATGTAAAGGCTTGATCTACTTAATCGGTTAAGAAGTTTAATATGCAAAAAGAAGCAGTTGTAAAAATTCGAACACTTGAAGATGCTGTTGATCGGTGTCAGGCGCTAGGTATGCGCTTGAGCCGCCAGCGCCGCTTTGTTTTGGAGCTACTTTGGCAAGCAAAAGAACACTTGTCGGCTAGAGAAATTTACGACCGGTTGAACCAGCAAGGTAAAGCAATTGGTCATACATCTGTGTACCAGAATTTAGAGGCGCTGTCAAGCCAGGACATTATTGAGTGTATAGAGCGCTCAGACGGTCGTTTGTACGGCAATATCAGCGACTCCCACAGTCATGTGAATTGCTTGGATACCAACCAGATTTTAGATGTAGATGTGGAACTACCGGAACCTTTGCTTAGAGAAATTGAACAACAAACAGGGGTACGAATTACTGATTACAGTATTAACTTTTACGGCTATCGGCAGTTAAAAGAGTAAAATATGGGCGTACGCTGCATGTGCTAGCACAGTAACGCACTATGAGCGATCGCGTAATCAAGCTACTGTTAGTTGATCAAGATCCGATCTTTCGCACCGGTCTGCGTGTAGTTGTTGAGCAATTTCCTGATCTGCAAGTAGCAGCTGAGGCGGAGAGTTTTGCAGATGCATTACAAATTTTGGCAAATTTGTTTGTTAAAGCGAGTGCTTCTACCGCCAGTATAAGGACACTAGCAATAGATTTAATGGTACTGGAACTGGTGGATACTCAGTCCAATCAGCGATCAGGTTTAAAATTCTGTCGGCAACTGAGAACTAAATACCCTAACCTGCCGCTATTGCTACTCACTACCCTTCAACAGAAGACAGAAGACAGGAGACAGGAGACTATTGGCGATTCCCGTGCGCCTCTCCTGGAAGGAAAGTCGGATGGCGACCAATAGGGAACACTATGACTGAGTCCCCAACTGAATTTTTGATTCAGTTGCCTTTCAGAAAGGTGGGGACAGAACATCCCTACCCAAATTCAACATAGCTGACTCCTGACTCCTGACTCCTGATTCCTTCTTTTTCAAGAGACTGCCCAGTTAGAGGCAATGCGGCAAGCTGGGGTAACTGGGTATTGCCCAAAAGAGATTTCGGTCTCTGAGTTAGTCGCTGCAATGCGACAAGTGGCAGCAGGTCGATCTTACTGGGTTAATGCAGACGCGACAGGAGGAGCAAATAATGTTTTTGCTGAAATTAAAAATCGTTTGCATTTGTCAGGACTGCGGCAAATTGATGAAACTTTAGATGAAGTGAAGGCACAACTACAAGTCTCCGGTCTCGCACTGCTAGATCAAGCTATTCTGGCTGGACAGCGGCGAGAACTGCTGGCTGCTCGTTGGCTTGTCAAGCAGTTGTTGGGTCAATCTGATGTTAAGCCCGCTCGCATTGATAATTGATAATAATTCCCACCCAGTTGATAGCCCGGAGGTAATAGAGCGAGCGGGATTGATTTTACACAACTTGGTAATTCAGATCGCTAATGGGGTAGTACAACCGTTATTAAATACGTTAGGGGATGTAGAAGCGATTAAACAAAGCTTTTACGATGAACGTTTGATATCTACCCGTAAAATTGAGCGTTTTAGGAACGATTTATCCTGGGAATATCGGCTGAAGAACTATATCAGTGAGCCGAATGCGGTTTTTGAAAGCCGCTATGAATTGTTTATATTGGCAAGTCGTGGAATTGCTAAAGTTTCGATATATGCACCCCGTGGTCAGGAGTTAACACAATTTTCTGGCATTCAGCTGGCGGTAACGCTAGCGCTAGAAACTCGAGATGCGATCGCACCCCGTCTTCGAGCCGCTGTTGCCTTTTTGGGCAGAGGTGTTGTCTACTTGCTTACACAAGTAATCGGTAGAGCTATTGGCTTAGTTGGTCGCGGTATTCTGCAAGGTATTGGTGGTTCACCGAATAAATAAAAAAGGTAAGTTTTCACTTTTTACCTTTCCGCTCTTCGACGCAGGTGGAAAAAGCCTTCCAGAAAGTTTTGCAACCAGATATTGCTACTGAGACTAGCTTCGGTCCATGTAGCAGCTGTTTGGGCAAGAATTTCTGACACACTGGGATAAACAGAAGCTAAGTTAGCAAGCGCGCCCACCTTCACTCTTTGATTAATTGCTAGAGCAATCACATTAATTAACTCCCCAGCTTGTGGACCCACAATAGCCGCTCCCAAAATTCTGCCATTATGTAGCACAATCAACTTACAGAAACCAGTGGTTTCTCCATTCAGCTGAGCTGCTGCTACTGATTTGAAGTACTGCCGCAAGACCAAAACATCATACCCATATCGGCGTCTTGCTTGCGCCTCCGTTAAGCCTACTCGTGCTAGTTGGGGGTCAGAAAAGATTGCCCAGGGAACTCCGTGGTAATCGACTTTGGAGACTGGGAAAAATAGAGCATTTCTCAGGGCGATTCTGGCTTCATAATTAGCAATGTTGGCAAACCGATAGCCGCCAATCACATCGCCACAGGCGTAGATGCGCGGGTTAGTGGTTTGTAGTTTCTCATTCAACTGCAGACGACGCTGATTGTAATTAACTCCTACCGCTTCCAGATTTAGAGCTTCGACATTAAGAACAAGTCCCGCTGAGAGTAAAATTTCATCGGCTTCAATCGCCTCGTCTCCTGCCTGAATCCACTTTTTGTCTTGAATCCGCTTTACTTGTGTGACTGGCGCTTCTGTGAGGATGCGCACACCTTCGGCTTCTAAAACCGCTTGCACAAGCTGGGCTACCTCTGGGTCTTCTTTAGCCAGAATGTGTGAACGCCTCACTACCAGTGTGACTTTTAATCCAAACCGATTCAGAGTTTGAGCCAACTGACATCCCATCGGGTCACCGCCAACTATCACCCAGCTCTTTGGTACTTTTTCGGAAGCTAGCGTTTGCCAAACCTGTGGTGAGGTCAGGTAACCTGTAGCTTGGAGTCCTTCAATGTCTGGAATAGCAGGACGGGAGCCCGTGGCAATTAGATAAGTCCGCGCTCGGAGTTGCCGTCCATTGACAGTAAAAGCGAGGCGTGGTTGCCTCTCAAATTGACCGTTACCTTGAATGACATCTACTCCTTGGGCAGCTAATACAGCGGGTGAGTTTTGCTCTTCTAAATTTGAAACAACGTTCTCAGTCCACTGCATTGCCTTTGTCCATAGCACAGATATTTCGTGTGAAGAGTGAATGCCGAATTGACCAGCGTCAGCCACCTGCCGACCAACTCGCCCCAGTTGAGTTAGAGCATGAGGCGCAAGCTGAGCCAGAGGTGATAGATATGTCTCTTGCCCCTTGAGAGGTTCCACAAGGGCAATCTTAGCTCGGAGTTGGGTTGCAGCAACAGCAGCGTAACGTCCAGTTGGACTGCCGCCAATAATCACGACATCGTAGTCAACCACTATGATTCCTTAAAGCTCTCACTAAGCGCTCGTTTTTAGTGTTTGATAACACGGCCACCCGGAAGTAGCGATCGCCGAGTTCCGGAAAGCTGAGGCAATCACGAATTAAAATCTGGTGGCTTTTGAGTAATTGTTGCTGCAATTGAGAACTGGGTTGCTCTGACTGAACCAGTAAAAAGTTAGCAACGCTCTCAAATGGTTGTAATCCTGGTAACTGGGCTAAATTCTCAAAAAGTTGTAACCGCGTTGGCGGTAGCCAAGCCCAGGTTTGCTGTTGAAACTCCTTGTCTCGGACTACAGCTACTGCTGCTGCTGCTGCGAGAGTGTTTACTGGCCAAGGGTCACGCCACTGTTGCCAACGTTGGAGGCGGTCGGGGTGAGCGATCGCGTATCCCAGTCGCAGTCCCGGTAAACTGTAGAACTTAGTCAGTGATCTCAGAATCACTAAATTCGGATACTCCTGCACTAGTGGTATCAAACTTTGATCCTGATTTGGAGGCAGAAAATCCATAAACGCTTCATCGACTACAACTAGAGCAAATTGCTCTAAGTAGGGCAGAATGGTTTCCCGTAAAAACACCCAGCCAGTAGGATTGTGAGGGTTGTTAAGTAGTAAACCACTCTCACTTAGGAAGGAGGGGAATTTGCAAGCAGGCAATTCCCTTGCCGCCCCTGCACCCAAATCAAGTGGACATTCTATGACCTTCGCGCCAAATGTCTTGAGGGAGCGCCAGTAGTCGCCAAAGGCTGGGGTAGCTAAATAAGTTACGGCTAAATTTGCTAAATCCCAGCCTGCCCAGGTAAGTAATTCTGCCGAGCCGTTACCCGGCAGAATCCATTCAGGTGGCAATTGATGCAATTGACTTAGAGCAGTTTTCAGATCCCGGTAATCGGGATCTGGATAGTAGCTCAAATTGCCCAAGTGATCTTGAATGGCAGCGATCGCACTCGTGGGAGGTCCCAACGGGCTGATACTGGCAGAAAAATCAAGGATAGCATCGGGGGAGCAGCCTGCCAGTGCTGCTGCCCAGGCTAAATTCCCCCCATGTCTAGGTCGCATACAAAGATAGGTTCTGCTGCAAAAAAACTATTCTTCTTCAGCGGGTGCAACTTTTTCTCTAAACAGTTTCCCAGCAGAAAAGGCCGGAACCTTCGTTGCCGGAATGTCCATCTTGTCGCCAGTTTTAGGATTGCGGCCTTCACGGGCTTTGCGTTCCCGTGACTCAAACGAGCCGAAGCCCACAAGAGTCACTTTATCGCCAGAAGAGACAGCTTCAATGATGGTTTCCAAAGCCGCTGTCAGAACTGCATCGGCTTGTTTTTTAGTCACACTGGCCTTTTCAGATACAGCATCAACTAGTTCGCCCTTATTCATTGTCAATTTCCTCGGAATTTACAAACTCGACAGATAGAGATTCAAACACAACCCTGCTGAGATTCAACTCGGGGTGGCTGAAACTCTCGCAAACTCGACAATTCAAAGACTCATTCTAAGATGAGGTTGTCAAGTATGGATCGTTAGAACCTTTAAGATATATGGATTTCAGAATTTTTTAGGCAAAATTGAGCCCAGATGCGTTGTGCGGAACCGGTGTTGAGGTGGCGAGCAGAAGCATTTTTGAGTCTCTACGGTTTATTGGCGGGAGCCTGTAAGCGCCGTCGCTCAAGCATTTGACGCGCTTCTGGTCCTGGAGTGTAGTTATAGCCAACCGAGGATAAGTCAGAATCATCAATAATCTGAGGCGTCAGCAACACAATTACCTCTTGACGTGTATTAGACCGCGTGGTGCTTCTAAACAGAGCCCCCAGTAGAGGAATATCGCCTAAAATGGGAACTTTGCTTACCGCCACCGTATCTGCTTCTTGAATAATGCCCGACAGAATTAGAGTCTGACCGTCGCGTAGACGGATTTGACCAGAAGTCAGCTGTCGAGAATTTATGAGTTGGATTGTCCCATCTGTGGTATTCACTTGGTTTCCAGGTGCAGAAACCGTAGGAGCCACTGACAGAACAACAAAGCCGTTATCGTCAATCCGATCAATTCTGATTTGAACGATTAAACCAGCCTCGTTGATGATGGGTTCCCTAACCTGAGTAGTTAGGCTATCATTACCGGTACCCGATGTTTGCAGCCTAAAACCTCCAAACACCTCCTGCGTCAAGTTAACAACAGCCGTTTGCCCTTCTTGCACCGTTAGCGTTGGGTCGGTAAGAATCTTGCCATTACCACTTTGAACTTGAGCCTGCAACCGAGCTAGAAACCTTCTTGTGAAGTTCTGTATCGAGCTGCCGATGAGATTACCAGCATTACCAGTCGGTGGTGGTGAATTATTACGCCCGAAGTTAATGATGGCATTTCCGCCATTGTTTTGAAAGAAAGTGTCACCTATGCCAAAAGAGAAGCTAGTATTAAAATCTTCGGTTTCCGATAAATTAACATCGACAATCTTGACGTTGACTGACACCTGACGACGACGGGAATCAAGCTGAATGAGTTGAGCAGTGGCAACATCAATTTGCTTGGGAGAACCAATCAAGGTAACAGAATTAGTACGTTCGTCTCCTAGTACCTGTAGACCTCGTAGTAGTGGCAAAGAGTCTTGGAAATCAATGCGCTGGGTTTCAATTCGCGTTTCTGTACTGGTTTGGGTTTGTGTGACTGGAGTTGAAGTACCTCCCACAGGCACAGCATTCACGCTAGTCACGGTTCGTTCGCGGCTAACAGCACTTTCTGCACCCATACCAACCAAAAAGTTTAAGGCGACTCCTACCGTTACCTGATTGAGTCGCAGACTACGTAGTGTAACGTCGCGAGCCTGATTAGGCAGTCTAGTACCGACGAAAATAGTTTGACCACGCCGGTTAGCTTGTAGCCCACTTAGTTGTAAAACGTAGTTGAATAGACTTTGAACCGACTCGTTTTCGATATCCAAAGAAATTTTTGGTCCCTCAGGAGTTGCAGCAGCTTGATCGGGTTGGCCTTGCCCACCTGCAGCTGCGGCTGTTGTAAAAGCAAGATTAAGACCAGCAGCACGGGCAAGGAGGGCTAGAACTTCTCGCACTGGGGCGTCTCGCAACACCAAGCGTGGAACACGTTCGGTGCTACCTAGATCAATCACCGAGGGCGAAGAATCGGTATTCGAGACGGCAATATCCCCAACTGGGGGCGCGATCGCTCTGGGCAAGAAAGGTGGAGTCGGAATCACTGGTTGATTTCCAGTTGGCGGTGCCGGTGCTCCATCAATCGTAATTTTTGGGTTGGGGATGAGAACGTTTGGGGTTTGAGTAGGCGCTTGCCTAGCTTGAGCGTTTGGTGCAGGTGGAGTGGAGCCTCTTAGCGCCGTTTCTAATATTGGATCAAAACTGATGGTAATTCCTTTGGCATCTCGTCGTACAGGCTGACTGTTGGGGGGATTTGTGATACCTGCAACAACCATCCGGATGCTATTTGGAGATACCTGGGTGACGATAACTGAGGCAATACCAGGGGCTGGGTTGTCTTGGCGGAAACTATTTCCCTCAGGTAAACGTAGCTGAGTATTAATAATGTCTGCTACCAAGACATTACCCTGCTTGCTCGTAAATATTTGGGGGCGCTCGCCCGTAGCAGTTGCCAATACCACATTAAAGCCACTTTCTGTTTGATTCAGCTGCACAGCTGTCACTTGTGCTACTTGTGCCCACACCGGCTGAGCCGCCAGTAGAACGACTGTTGCCCCAGCGAATATTACACCACTACCTTGAAGCTGTTTCACCGTTTCCTCTTCACATTTAGAAATGGCATCTCATTAAGACCTGTCCTTAGCTAGGCAATTTTAAGGTAGTCTTGTACCACAAAATGCCAAGATAAACTTAACGCTACACGTGTTCTGTATCCAACCGTAATTTCCCTGACAACTTTACCTACACTTAGATTTTAGTTATCTTTAATTTCAGCAAATACACTGTTGTACGCAAAGCAGCTTTATGCATCTATAGGTAGATTGTCACTTTTGAGGCTGAGTGATAAAGGAAGCAGACGTTGCTTCTTCTGAGTTAACTGGCATAAGTGCCTGCAACTGGAAAGATGTAGTAATGGTTGGAGGTCCGTTGACCGTTTTGCCTCGCGAGTCAGGAGCTGCTTGCCCTAAGGTTGATTGATAGTCTTTAAAAATCAATAGGGGCTGTAGACGCTCGATGTTGCGCATGATTGATTGGGTTTGTTCAAACGTTCCTTCAACTTCCACATTGATTGTTCGGCGTTTGAGTTTGCCATTGACCTCAGAGCCTAGCGAACCATCCGCGATCAGTTCAGCAGACTGATTCACTGGCACAAATCGCTTGAGTTTACCTCTAAAATCATTCCGCTGTAATCTAGCATTACCAGACTCAACCACCTGGTTGAGATCCAGCAGCAACGTATCCAAGGTTTTCTCATTGGCAAATAAAACCAAAACTTCTGATTTTTGTTGTTTTGCCTGTGCCAGTTCAGTTCTTATTTTTTCAATCTGCCCTTGAATTGCTTGCTTTTGAGCAATTAGCGCCTGCTTCTGGTTCCGGCTTGCTTCCATCTCCTGATACTTCTGCCAGGTTGGCATCACCAAGGTCAAGAGTAGATAGAGGGTTCCCGCCAGCCCTAAAACTGCAATTAGAGCACCACCTATAACTGGCGTTAGCGTAATGCCAAATACACTAGGGTAGTTAGGTGCTGCCTCAAGTGAACCATCATCAAAGGAAGTAAAATCTTCGCTGCTCGTCATCTTTGAATGACTCCTTTTTGTTGCAGTGTGCGGATTCGAGTCACCAGTCCTAATGCACCCTTACGCTCCAACTCTCGTATTAACTGAGAAGCCTGGGTATCGCTCAAACCGGATTGAATTGTGTATCGCACGACCGACGGGGGATTGACCGGCACAGCCGCCGCTACCCGGGACACAGGAGCCGCCGCTACAGGGCTGGCGATTAGCTCTGCTGTAATGATTCTAGTGTCAATGGGCTTGAAGAAGGGCGATTGTTGGAGGATGAGTAAGAAATCATTCACGTCATTAAACGAGCGAGCGATGCCAGAAATTTCAATCCCACTACCAGAATTTAGGGCAGACTGAGCTGGCTGGGGGGCAGACGATGGGGGCTGACCTGGCTGAGGGGCAGAATTTGGGGCAGACTGACCTGGCTGAGAGCCAGTCGCTGCGATTTCCTTGATATTTTCAATTTGCACTCCTCTAGGAATGCGCTCACGAATATCTTGCAATATTGCTGACCAAGACCGGATCTGATTGAAGACGGTGGCTAGAGCTTGGGTTTGAACCTTAGTTTGGCTCGTCTCGTCCTGGATTTTCTTAAGTTCCTGTTCTTGAATACCTAAGCGGCCCAACTCAGCATCTAACTTGGCAATCTCCTGTTCTAGCTGAGCATTTTTGTTTTGTAAGTATAACCACCCACTTCCTACCACAACTGGCAAAATCAAGCCAATTGCCAGCCCCAAATAGAGTGGAAGCAAATTATTAGTTTGAAGCTGTTTTGAGCTACCAATACCGGCATCTGAACTGTAATCTGGACGCTCCTTAAGAAAATTGATATCCAGACTATACATCGTGCCAAACCTCCCGCAGTCCTAGACCCAATACAATCCCCAAGCCAGGTCGTTGACTTGCAGTAATCTTCTCCTCATCTACCTCCAAAGATAGAGCCGCCACCGGATCTACCTGAATAGTTGGCAAGCTCAACCGTTGTGTGAAGAACTCATCGAGTTGCCTAAGTCCGCCCCCTGGTCCTGCCAGTAAAATTTGTGCTACCTCCAAATTTTCACTTTGGTTGAGATAAAAATCGATCGAGCGGCGCAATTCATCAGTGAGTTCTCCCAAAACTCTCAGCATAGCGGCTGTGCCTTGATCAGCGTTTATTACGCTTGGTCTTCCTGCATCAACGGTCATGGTGGGGATAGCAATTTCTTGCAGCAATTGCGTGTCTCTAGACGCGGGTAAATTCATTGCTCGCAAGATAGCACTTTGCAGTTGATAGGTACCGATCGGTACTGTGCGAGAAAACTGTGGTACTCCGTCTACGACCATGGCAATCTCCGTGTTATCAAACTCAATATCGACTAGCACTGCCGCTTCTTGCTGTGAAAACTGCCGTAGTTGCTCACGAATTGTCCGGAGCAAGGCAAAACTGTTAATCTCTAGCACATCAACTTTTAACCCAGCTTGCTGAAACGTAGCCATATACGTATCAGTGACTTCTTTGCGAGTGGCAACTAGCAGAACTTGTACCTTTTCGATGCCAGGATTTTCAAGTTCAAAATTCCCAATCAGCTCTTTGAAATAGTCGGTAAATTCCGGCTGAAGTTGCATCGTCCAGAACTCGATACTTACGCTGCCTGAGGTGGTTTGAGGAGCCCCATTACTGACATTACTCGTGCTACAGCTTACAACCCAGCTCAGCAATAACCCTAACAATGCAAAAATACTTAACTTTCTCCAGGTTTTAATCCGGATTTGACACTTAGGTAGTATTGACATTTACTAGAAATTACCTACTTGTTCAACCAATTTGAAAATTCTAAGCTAAATTCAGTAGCAGATACTAGCGCAAATATTTGATTTAGTCTAATTCTCCACTTTTGGCAAAACTGTGGTTAACCGTTTTAAAAGTCTTTTTGCAAAACGCACGAGTGGGGTCGGTATCGAACTGGCTCCAGAACGGATCAACATAGCTCAGCTCCATAAGCATGGTCAGGGATTCAAATTGGGGGTCTTATCCTCACTCCCAGTTCCAGAGGGCATCTTTCAAGACGGTCAAATTTCTGACCCTTCAGCCTTGGCAGAATTAATCCAGTTTTTGCTGGCTGAAAGCCAAATCAAAGCGGATCGTGTCGCTACTGCTGTACCGGGTCGAGAATCTTTGGTTCGTCTTATTCCCTTGCCAGCAGAGCTAGACGACAAGGAACTACGCGAGATGGTACTCAACCATGAAGCGGGTCTGTACTTACCTTATCCACGCGAAGAAGCTGATGTGGATTATCAGAAGTTAGGGTACTTTGTTGATGAAGATGGCATTGAAAAGGTACAAGTTCTGCTAGTTGCCACTCGCAAAGAAGTCACTGATACGTATATGGCTACGTTTCAGCAAGCTGGGTTAAAAGTTGATGTGCTAG
>QQTW01002978.1_pt1 | contig 12433 bp, 17 predicted proteins | sample 1904831 | NCBI WGS metagenome assembly QQTW01 (sample SAMN09435610, study PRJNA476489) | Subsurface metagenome, whole genome shotgun sequencing project. | reverse complement strand
GTCTACGCTCAAATTTATCAAAAGTGGTTTGGAGTCAAGCCGCCAACTTTGCCGGAAAGACTACCTTTTCAAACTCAGACTACAACAAGTTCTGGTTTATTTGGTGCTTTTAGTGCGATCGCAACAGCAATGCCTTTACTCCTGCGCGGCGCTTTGGTAACGCTACAACTTACGGCTATATCGGTAATTTTAGGCTTGATTGGTGGCTCTTTACTCGGAATTATCCGCCTTTCTAAGATTTTACCTATCCGGTGGGCGGCTAGAGCTTATATAGATTTTTTTCGCGGTACGCCTTTGCTAGTACAGATTTTTACAATCTATTTCGGCATTCCAGCAATTTCTCAAGAACTCGGTTTTGACTTAAATCTCAATCGTTGGACGGCGGCGATAATTGCTTTGAGTCTCAATAGTACGGCTTACATTGCCGAAATTGTCCGCGCGGGGATTCAATCAATCGAAAATGGACAATCAGAAGCGGCGGAATCTTTGGGGATGAGTTCTAACCAGACTATGCGCTATATTATTTTTCCCCAAGCTTTACGGCGGATGTTACCACCCTTGGGGAATGAATTTATTAGTATGCTCAAAGATACTAGCTTGGTTGCAGTTATTGGCTTTGAGGAGTTATTTCGCAACGGACAGCTAATTGTTGCTACCAATTACCGCTCTTTTGAAATCTATGCGGCGGTAGCTTTTATTTACCTAGTGCTAACTATCTTCTCATCTCAAGTTTTTAGCCGTTTAGAGCAATGGTTTAATCCTGTTACTCGCAAAGCTAATTTACAAAATAATTAAGTTGCGAGATTGTGTAGTTTTGTATCAAAATTTTCTTTACAAGACTTATTATAATTACCTATTGCTATCTGTTAAATTTATATTATAATCGGATGGCTTTACTAATTTTAAAACTGCTCACACTTTCATTATTTAATTGTACTGTCAAGCCCCCCCCCTTTGTAAAGGAGTTAAAGGTAAAAAAAGAATTTTTTTAGCTAATATAAATTAACTTTTGCGGTGGCGATAAGCCCAAGGTTCAACAAACTTGGCATCGCTCCACACACCGCGACGATTGCTTTTAGCTTCAGTTTCGGCTTGCTCAATAGCGACAGCACTAGGGCAATTTTTCAAATAAGGACGATAAACAAGGGCTAAACCTTCACGCACGAGAACTTCTTGAATAAAAGTGCGATCGCCTAAACGAACTTCACTAATTTTACGCCCGTAGCGATCGGTATCGGTAATAGTTAAAGTAACGCGATCGCCTTTCTGCTTAATTAACTGCTCAACTCGCATCTGTGCCTGGTTTCCCCATTTAAACTGATCTTTATCCACAGCTTTTTTACTAGCCTTTTCCGCTTTAGTATGGGCAACTTCTGGCGCATCGACGCAAGCAAAACGGACTTTAACATCTGCGCCGCTTGAATCAGTCAAAGCCAGGGTATCGCCATCGCTGACACGCTTTACAGAGTATTGATTTGGGTTTTGGGTGTTACAACTAGGCAAGCCGAGAATAAGAATAGAGATTAAACATAAATAAAGTAATTTTTGGATGATTTTCATAGGTAGCGGTACATTTATAGCTGTGCAATTCTAATAAGCGATCGTTAGCATAAGTTAAGTAGACTTCTCACTTACAGCGCAAACACTCATGAGCTTGATTACTCACATTTTGCATCTAGTTGGGTCTAGTGGCGTTGCTTATTTCACCGCCCGTCAAATCCGCGATCCATTGACTCGCCCAAATACACTGGCGATGTTTCAGCTTGCAGAATCTGGCGCTGTACCTATGTTACAAAAACTTAGCGACAGAGCGGCAGCCGAAGGCGACACTTGGATGGCGGACAAACTTGCCCAACACGCCGAAGACGAAAAAAGACACGGACAAATATTTGCCCATGCTTTAAAGCAAATCAATAAACAAGTTATTGACTTTAAAAGCCAGCCTAAAAAAGCCGAATCTAGCCAACGCAGTCCTTTCTTCGATAATTTCTTTGCAAATTACACTTCCGAGCAACTAAAGCCAGAAAATATAGAATGGGATGTTTTTATCGGTAGTACCTACATTTTGGAACTAGATGCAAGTAAAGACTTTGCACGGATGGCGAAGGTTCTTCCCGAAGATGAAGCTACAAGTCGCAACCTCAAAAAGAGCTTACTTAGCGTTGCTAGTGACGAAACAGGTCATGCAGCGTACTTATACGAAGCAATGAGTCGGCGCATGAGTGCGGCGGACGTGCAAGAGTTGGTAGATAAGTGGCGCACTCGTAAAGTAAACGCCATGTTAGCCATGATTGGTGGACTTTTACAACCAAAAGGGCAACCACCAAACTTAGTTCAAGAGGGTATTCCCCAAGAAGCTGAGGAAATCCCAGCTAATGTACCCGATTTAGCCGCCGCTTAAATTGGGTTTTACTTGCGGTAAGCTTTCCGATTGAGACTGCGTTTGTTGGCTTTGAGTTGGTTTAAGACGCTCAAATAAAGCCTCCGGCGTAGCTTGGCGGAAAGCCCCGCAATAGTGCATAGTCATTACAGCTTTAAAAGCCCAATGGTCAGGGGAAACATCGCTAAAGGGTACAGGTAAAGTTTCGGCTCGGTTTTGGACGCAAGCATTTAAAACTTGATTATTTGAATTTGGTGGCGTTACTGATTGAGCTTTGACAGGGGATGCGATCGCCGTTGAAGCAATTAGAGTTATAGTTGCTAAAATTCGTAAATTCATAGAACAAATGTATTAAAGCCTATTTTTTATTTTGCCTTGGCTGATAAGAAAAAGGAAAGGCGATCGCTAACAGAAATCCAAAGAAAGTAAATAGAGAGAACTTCTCTGGGGTAAAATCGAATTTTTGATATTAGAATTATGCAAACGTATTACTATGTTTTGGCAAGCGATCGCTTTTTAGTAGAAGAACCAATTGACGAAGTGCTAAAAGAACGCACTCGTAACTATCATGAAAACGAAAAAGCTATTGATTTTTGGTTAGTTAAGCAACCAGCTTTTTTAGAAGCGCCCGAAATGGCAGCCGTTAAAGCCCAATGTCCCCCCGAACCCACAGCGATTATTTCTACTAATCAGCAATTTATTACTTGGCTCAAACTGCGCTTAGAGTACGTGCTAACAGGGGAATTTTCCGCACCATCTAGCACCATTAGCGATCCTTTAGCTTCAAAAGTCGCAGTGTAAAGGTTTTATTAATTGCGATCGCGCCCACGATCAATAAATATTAAGTGTAGAGGCGCAAAGCTTTGCGCCTCTAAAACTGCAATTAATAAAAGAAAATGCGATGACTGCAATAATTTATTGCTGAGAACTTAAAAAAGCTTCAATTTCCGCCGCCGTTGGCTGAGATGCGATCGCGCCGGGTTTTAAAGTTGTCAATGCTCCTGCCGCACTAGCATAGGTTACTACTTTTTTGGCAATCTCTGATTTTCTTAGATTGCCAATGCCTATTTCTCCTAATTGATGGACAAATCCCGCCACAAAACTATCTCCTGCTCCGGTTGTATCGACTACGGGGACAGAAAAAGCGGGAATTTTACCTTCATTTTCCGACAAACAATAACTGCAACCATTTTCGCCATCAGTAATTACTACGCCTTCTAGAGTTTCTATACGGTAAGTAATTGCGCCGGGGTCTGTCGTATTAAATAGCAATTGAGCTTCTTCGGCGGAGAGCTTGAGAAAGTCAATTTTATTAAAGATTTTTTGGATAATTTGTCGCGCGGTGTCAACATCTTGCTGCCAGAAAACCGGTCGCCAGTTAACATCTAAAACTACCTTAACGTCGTACTGTTCTGCTAATTGGAGCGCGCGATAGACGCTAGTATGGCTGCGAGGATAAGCAAGAGCGATCGTTCCTAGTACGAGAAATTCAGCTTCTGCAAATAGCTTTTCAGGTAATTGCTCTGCTTGCAATTGGGTATCGGCAAATTCTGTCGTATCCATGTCGCCAAATCCGGCAAAAATGCGATCGCCCGCTTCTGTCCGAGTAACATAAACTTGCCTAGTGGGGGCGGTTTTGTGTCGCTGTACGCCGCTTACATCTACCCCACAGGTTGCTAAAACTTGGAGTAATTGATTTCCTACTTCATCTTCGCCAATGCAGCCGATAAATCCAGACGTAGATCCTAATTTAGTTAACGCGCAAGCAACGTTAGCAGGCGCGCCGCCAGGGTAAGGTGTCCACGATTCGACTTCATCGAGCGATCGCCCTATCTGGTCAGCTAGTAGGTCGAATAAAATTTCACCAAGGCAAAGTATCCGAGGATTGCTCATAGCAGCGTAAGATCGCAGAACAAAGCTATTATCTGACGGATTCGCCTCAATTGACTAACAAATTAGTGGCGCTGCTGAATTTTAACCGGATTTTCCTCTTGTCTCCTCGTTTATACCTTAATTTAGCCCGACCAACTTAATTTTTAGCTTCCTGCAACCCTGTTGCTACTCTTTCGCCAAACTCAGGATCGATATTAGCAAGTCCCAGTAACTGTAAATACTCTTGATTGGTTAAACCTGCTTGCTCAATAATCGAAAATGCCTCTGTCTCAATTTCCTGAGCAATTCGCAAGGACTCTAATTCTGTTTCTGCTGCTTGCAATTCTCCCTCTCGCCGAGAAATCAACTGCCAAACTTGCAAATATGCCTGAACAAATTTATTTACTTTTTCGGCGGGAATAGTAGTCGCATCAAGGAGGGGACGCTGTTGGTTTGTTTCTGGCGAAGTCTGTTGTAAAGCACTATTTGCCGATGATTCGGCGAAACTTGTTTCTGTATTTACAAGTAAGCTGAAAGTAAAAAACAATACTAGCAGAAGTCTTTTTATGGCATTAAATAGCATGAACAGTGCCAAAAGAGTAAAAATTGTCATTCATTCTTAGCCAGCGCAAAGTCTGACTCTGCAAGCATCCTCTAGAATTAAGAAAGAGCCTACTAAGTAAATATACTAAAGGAATAAAATTAAGTCATGGCTATTAGCGAGTCTCAAACCCCCGCATCTCTGTCAGATAGAGAAATGCAAATAATCGAATTAGTGGCTGCTGGCTTAACTAACGACAAAATAGCTGAGGAGTTAGAAATTAGCAAGCGTACTGTAGATAATCATATTAGTAATATTCTCGACAAAACGGGAGCAAATAACCGAGTAGCGCTTGTACGTTGGGCATTGCAGTGGGGTAAAGTTTGTTTGGACGAAGTCAATTGTTGTACTTTGCCCATTCATAGCGATCGCATTTCTTAGTATAAAAGCAAGCAGCCAGAAAATTTATTTCCTTCTGTCTGCTTGCGAACTAAGGGAATTTATGTTCTCGAACATCTTGCCCAAAATTTTGTACGGCAACGTCAATTTGTGCGCGTAAATTAACATAGCTTTTTGCAAAAGGCGGTTGATGCTCCAATAGACCTAGTAAATCGGCGGTAACTAAAATTTGACCATCGCAATGAACCCCTGCACCAATGCCAATAGTAGGAATAGATAGTTTTTGAGTAATTTGCAAAGCTAAAGAGTCTGGGATATGTTCTAACAACATACTAAAAGCTCCAGCTTGTTGCAAGGCGATCGCTTCATTTAAAACTTTCTCACCTGCTTCCTCGGTTTTTCCCTGTTGGCGCAATCCTAGTTGATGAATAGATTGGGGTGTCAAACCTACATGACCCATAACCGGAATCCCCGCTTGCACTAAGTAAGCAACGGTTTCCACCATTGCCGGATAACCCCCTTCCAACTTTACCGCCTGAGCGCCCGTTTCCTTCAATACCCGTCCCGCCGAATGTAGCGCCTGCCCAGGACTTTCTTGATAAGTCAAAAATGGCAGATCAACTACAAGTAACGCATTTTTGACCCCTCGGCGTACTGCTTTGGCATGGTGCAGGATTTCTTCTAAGGTGACAGGTAAAGTATTTTCATAACCTAGGATTGTTGCTAAAGAATCCCCCACCAAAACTAAATCGACACCCGCATTATCTAATAACTGGGCAAAAACATAATCCCAAGCAGTTAAGGCAACAATTGGTCGCCCAAGTTGTTTTAATTTAATCAATTGCTGGGGAGTAATTGCCATGTCGTTACTGTAACTACAAAATTGAGGTGCGATCGCTGTTCTAACTAATATTTACTCTAGGCTTTGATTTTGAGCAACTTGCCTAACTTGCTCGATACTCAAACCTAACGCCTGTGCTATTTGTTTTACTGTCAAACCCAGCGCTAATAATGGCGGCACAGATTCTAGCTTGCCTTCTAGCTTGCCTTCTAGCTTGCCTTCTAGCTTGCCTTCTAGCTTTGCTTCTTGATAAACCTTGGTTTTCTTTAGATCGCTTAACTCAAACATTGCCTCTATTTCCTCCCTACTCAGGTTAGGCAACTTATAAACTAAGATTGTCTCTATCAATTGTACAAATTTTTCTTGTTGCAGTTGGTCGCCTTGAAGCCTAAGTCGATCTACTAATTCCCTTGCTTGCGCGACGGTTTTTGATTTTGGAGCAACTATTAACTTTACGGTTTTAATTGCTAGAGAGTTTTCAAAAACTTCTGTGCTTAACTGGTCAAGATAGATGCGTTTAATTCGCCCACTATCAAAAAATTCTTGGTAATGTTTTATATTGCCTGCGTCGGTGCTTGAACTGGGGTACAAAGCGATCGCACTCCAATCATTTTCTGGCTGGTTGTGCCGCAGGTACAAAAATATTTCTGCTAAAAACCTTGAGTAAAACTCCTGCTGCGGCTGAAACTGTACTTCAACAAAGTAGATATTTTCATTTCCTGCATTAGGAAGAAAAACCCCATCAACGCGAAAAGCTGTTTGTTTAACTTCAACAGACGAAAACTCGTAATTTCTAGCAATTTCTGGTTTGCTGCCAATAAGCTCAAAAAAGATTTCAGGAAATTCTTGAAACAAGCGGTAAAAAAGGCTGTCAGTTTTCACCTTACAATTGCCTTCTTTTACAGAGTTTATGCGCCAATTTTTTAGACTCCACTAGAAGCGGCGAGTTCTGCCAAGCGCTCTTGCTGATCTTGGGAAATGCAAGATTGAATAATAGTTTCTAAGTCGCCTTCAAGGATGGGATTAAGGACAAAGTTTTGTCCCAAACGGTGGTCAGTGACGCGATTATCTTTGTAATTGTAAGTGCGAATCTTTTCCGATCGCGATCCCGTCCCCACTTGAAGTCGCCGCATAGAAGTTACAGCTTCTTGCTGTTCTCTCAACTTCATTTCGTACAACTTCGCCCGTAAAATCTGCATCGCCCGCTCTTTATTCTGTAACTGGCTGCGTTCTTCGGTACAAAAGATTCTAATTCCTGTCGGTTTGTGATATAAATCGGCGGCGGTTTCTACTTTGTTAACGTTTTGCCCGCCAGCACCGCCCGAACGAGCGGTACTCATTTCAATATCTTTAGGATCGATGTGAATTTCTACTTCATCCACTTCTGGCATCACAGCAACAGTAGCCGTAGAAGTATGAACTCGTCCGCTTGCTTCGGTTAATGGCACGCGCTGCACCCGATGAACGCCAGCTTCAAACTTTAACTTACTATAAACTTGGTCGCCCTGAATTTCTAAAACCGCTTCTTTAAAGCCGCCCATTTCTGCCAAAGATTCGCTAATTAGCTTTACTTTCCAGCGTTGAACCTCAGCGTAGCGCGAGTACATCCGCACTAAATCCCCTGCCCAAATACTCGCTTCATCGCCGCCAGTTCCGGCACGAATTTCTAACATGATGTTTTTATCATCATTAGGATCGCGTGGCAAAAGCAACATTTTCAAACGAATTTCTAGTTGCTCTAGTTTCGCCTCTAATTCCTGCACTTCACTAGCAGCAATTTCTTGAAGTTCGGGGTCGCTGGCTGATTCCTTAAATACCTGACGAGCGCCAATTAATTCTTCCGTAGCATTTTTCCAATCTTCGTAGCTATTAACTATTGGTTCTAAGGAAGAACGCGCCTTAGCTACCCGTTGCATCTCGTCGGGATCTCTAGCAACATCTGGGTCAGCAAGGCGGCGGTTTAATTCATTAAAGGTTTGCTCGACAGACTTGAGTTTGTCTAATAGGTAAGTTTCAGCCATAACGAAAAGTCGCGTAATTATGCAAGGAAGGATAGGTTAGTTAGACTAGCAACAAGCTTTAAGCTAACCAACGCTACTTTTTATCTTCTTGAGTTGGCTCGGCTTCCATCATGCCGTACTTACGCATAAACCTTTCTACCCGCCCTTCGGTGTCAATCATTTTTTGCGTACCAGTATAAAAAGGGTGATTTCCCGACCATACATCAACGTGTAATTCTGGTTTAGTAGAGCCGACAGTCATTACAACTTCGCCGTTGCAATAAACTTTTGCTTCTGGATACCATTTTGGATGAATATCTGGTTTTGCCATTGTTTTAGTGAAGAATTTACTTAATTTATTGTAGCGAAAAATCGTTGTTTCCCCGTAGAGACGTTGCGGTGCAACGTCTCTCTCGCCATCGGTTTTGAGATCGCGTCCCAAAGTTTTAACGCTTCGAGAACTGAGGTGCTTTACGAGCTTTGTGCAATCCGTATTTTTTGCGCTCTTTAGCTCTAGGATCGCGGGTAAGATAGCCTTCTTTTTTCAAAGGCGGGCGGTTGTCAGGGTCAAGCTTGCATAACGCACGGGCAACACCCAAGCGAATTGAGTCCGATTGTCCGGTTAAGCCGCCACCATGAGCATTTACCAAAATGTCATACTCACCTTCTAAGCCCAAAGTTTCTAGAGGTGCTTTAGTGACAGAAATATAGTTAGCGTTGAACTGAAAATACAAATCCCCTGGTTTATCGTTAACAGTCAATTGACCAGTACCAGGAACTAGGCGTACCCGTGCTACTGACGACTTACGACGACCTGTACCCCAGTAAACGGCACGACCGCTATTTGCTTCTACTGCTTGCATTATTTATCTGCTCCGGGAATTGTTTGAATTTTTAACTCTGTAGGTTGCTGTGCCGAGTGGGGATGATCGCCACCAGCATAAACTTTTAGCTTAGTAAATAGCTGCTTGCCCAAACTGCTTTTAGGTAGCATCCCTTTAACGGCTTGTTCGATTATCCGCTCTGGAATCCGGGCTTGAAGTTTAGCAAAAGTTTCGGTTTTCATCCCGCCCGGTCGTCCAGAGTGACGGCGGTAGAGCTTTTGAGTGCGCTTTTTGCCTGTAACGACTATTTTTTCGGCATTTACGACAATTACAAACCCGCCCGTATCCATGTGGGGGGTAAATTCCGGCTTGTTTTTGCCGCGTAAAACCATTGCCACTTCACTAGCTAATCGTCCGAGGCGTTGGTCTGCGGCATCGACTATATACCAGTCGCGGTTAATAGTATCCTGGGGTGGAAGATAAGTTTTTTCCATTTTTAGAGTGTCCTGTAAAATTTAATTACGTGCTAGATAGAGGGCAAAACTAATTTAGGCATGGTGTCGTACCAGACCTCCGGGGGAAAAGGAGAGTCATCATAACCGACTCTTAGCAAACATAAACCGCAGGCGGGGGCAGCGTGTTTCACTTCGTCTCGGCGCTCTTGCTGCCATAGTTCAGTAAATTCCTCCAGACTCCGCTTACCCGTACCTACTTGCACCAGTAGCCCTACAAGTAATCGCACCATGCCATACAAAAACCCGTTTGCTTGAATTTCAATATGAATAAAGTCTAGAGCGCGATCACACTGCACTTGTTGCACTTCTACCCAAGAATGCGATCGCTTTGAGCCTGTACGATGAAAGGCTGCTAAATGATGAGTTCCCAGCAATGTCTTTAACGCTGCTTGCATCAAAGTTTCATCTAGGGGCGCATAATAATAGTGCCAACTAAAGGGACTAACAAACAAGTTTGGTCTAGCATTGGTATATAGCGTATAGCGATACCGCCGCCACTTAGCGCTAAACCGAGCGTGCCAAGATTCGCTCACCGCCGCACTCGCCCGGATTAAAATATCGGCGGGTAAGTAACCATTTAGAACCGATGCCCAACGCTGTCCTGGTATCAAGCTATTATGCTCAAAATGGGCGACTTGAGCGGCAGCATGAACCCCGGTATCTGTTCTTCCCGCACAGTGCAGCGTTACTTGATGTCCCAAAACTTTTTTGAGGATTTTTTCAATCTCCGCTTGAACGGTACGCTGCTGTAGTTGCCGTTGCCAGCCATAAAAATTAGTACCCAAGTATTGAATTACTAAGGCGACTTTATGTTTAGGCGTTGGGGAAGACAAGGCAACCATGTTTTAGCTTACACGAGTTCAATAATTGCCATTTCTGCATTATCTCCACGCCGAGGCATGGTTGACAAAATGCGGGTATAACCACCATTGCGGCTGCCGTAGCGAGTGGGTACTTGCTCAAATAAAGCATGAACCAATTGCTTATCGTAAATAAAGCCCATCGCCTGACGACGAGCCGCTAAAGAGCCATCTTTAGCTAAGGTAATCATCTTGTCTGCTTCTTGACGAACGACTTTCGCTCTAACTTTAGTTGTAGTAATCCGACCATGCCGGATTAATTCTGTAGTTAAAGCTCGCAGTAAAGCGCGGCGTTGGTCTGTGGGTTTACCGAGTTTTTTTATTTTATTGCGGTGACGCATAACAATTGGGGAGTAATTAGTTAGAAGGTGAACGCTGATTCTAGCTAGTTTTAGGTGATTTTTCGTGAGGTAAAGTGATACCCAAGCGCACTTGCAATGCTTCTATTACTTCTTCTGCGGATTTTTGCCCAAAGTTTTTAATTTCTAGCAAATCTTCCTGGGTGTAATCTAATAAATCGGCGACGGAGTTTACTTGCGCTCGCTTGAGGCAGTTATAAGCTCTGACCGACAATTGCAGTTCTTCAATGGGAATTTGGCTAGTAGGATCTTCATCGGTGGGCAACTCGTCTTGCATCGCCTCTAGAGAGATATCTTTTAGTGGATTAAATAATTCAACTAAAATACTAGCCGCCGCCGAGAGCGATTCTTGAGGAGTAACGCTGCCATTTGTCCAGATTTCCAAAATTAGCCGATCTTTTGGAGTAGAGCCATCTACGCGCGCATCTTCGACGCTGTAGTTGACTTTGTGGACGGGCATAAATACAGCATCAATTTGGAGAAAATCTAAAGATGTCGCTTCATCTCGTCCCCGTTCAATAGTGCGGTAGCCTTTGCCTCTGTCGATGCGAAATTCCATTTCTAATTTTGCGCCCTCAGCTAAAGTTGCCACGTACTGATTGGGATCGACTATTTCCACTTCCGAAGGCAAGTCAAAGTGAGCGGCGGTAACTATGGTCGGGCCTGTAACTAATAGTCGCCCAATTTGAGGTTGAGAGGAGTAGCTTTTTAAGACTACTTCTTTCATCCGCATGAGAATTTCGATTACATCTTCGCGCATTCCCGGAATGGTCGCAAATTCGTGATTGACTCCAGCAATCCGAACGGCAGTCACTGCCGTACCTTCTAGGTTTGAAAGTAAAATTCGCCTTAGAGCGTTACCCAGCGTAGTGCCTTGACCGCGTTCGAGAGGCTCAAGGACAAATTTACTATATAGACTCCGATGTTCCTGAGTATTAGACTCGACACATTCAATTTGATATTGCGCCACGGAGTAACCTCCCTTATATTAGCTGCCACTATCGGGCAGATTATTTTCCTTTACTGATCGATGGTCGTGCCTACATCATGGGCTGTAGGACTTTTTGGTTCTCGGTTTAAACTCGACGGCGCTTGGGGGGACGGCAGCCGTTATGGGGAATCGGGGTAATATCACGAATTAGCGTAATTTCTAGTCCCGCTCCTTGTAAGGCTCGAATTGCGGTTTCTCGACCCGAACCCGGCCCGCTTACCATGACTTCGATTTGCCGCATTCCTTGGTCTACGGCTCTGCGGGCAGCGCTTTCAGCAGCAGTTTGGGCGGCGAAAGGAGTTCCTTTTTTCGCGCCTTTAAAACCACTAGATCCGGCGGATGCCCAAGAAATTACATCGCCATTTTGATCGGCGATCGTAACGATGCTGTTGTTAAAAGTAGACTGGATAAAAGCAATGCCGTTGGGTACGTTACGTTTTTGCTTTTTAGCTCCAGGTTTTTTGTTTGTTTGTCGCGCCATAACTGAAAATAGCTAAATAATGCTGAGTAAAGGAAATAATTAAGTTACTTGCCACTGGGTGCTTTTTTCTTCCCAGCTACGGTTTGTCTCCTACCGCGCCTAGTTCTGGCATTGGTACGAGTTCTTTGTCCGCGCACGGGTAAACCCATACGATGGCGGCGACCTCGATAAGTGCCGATATCAATTAGCCGCTTAATCGACATTGATTCTAGGCGGCGCAAGTCTCCTTCGACTTGGTAAGATTCGATCGCGCTCCGCAAGGCTGTAACGTCTGCATCGCTTAAATCTTTGACGCGAGTGTCTGGATTTACCCCTGTAGTTGTCAAAATATTTTTCGACCGCGATAATCCAATTCCATATATGTAAGTAA
>QQTW01002977.1_pt1 | contig 12434 bp, 14 predicted proteins | sample 1904831 | NCBI WGS metagenome assembly QQTW01 (sample SAMN09435610, study PRJNA476489) | Subsurface metagenome, whole genome shotgun sequencing project. | reverse complement strand
GTCTTCTCTTGATAATGCATCGTCCACCCCGCTCGAAACCAACCACACCGCTTTCGTAATGACGCAGGCCCACCAGGCGTCTTACATCATGAGTCTCCGTCTGCTGGACACTGGCTTCGCAGCGGATGTCAGTGGTGTCTTGCGGGTAACTCGGGGAGCGTGTTACGATAATAAAGATGCTGAGGTGACTGCGGTAGAAGAAAAGGAGGTTCTGTACCATGTTAGTGGAGATGGGGGTGCCAAAGTGTTCGAAAGGGGGGAAGAGCCGTGACTGTAACAACAAATCGATGCTACCGCCGTGGTCCGGATTTACGTTAGCATTTCGTGCGTGTAGGTGCGAGGCAGTGCATGATGAATGACAGGAGGCAGGGCAATGAGTGTGAGTGTATGCCCGATTCTTTTGATGATATAATCTCGAGTTCGATCACTTTATTCAGCGTCAACCTTTCAATGCTTACAGTAATTTCATGCGTGAACTCCAATTATCCAAGTCGTATGTTGAACGCCGGTGGCGAGAGCTGTTCCCGTTCTGTTTAAAGGCTATTCACTGGTTTCTGCTGTTTCTCCGGTGAGTCAAGTGAATTTTACACTATATATGCTCAAATTCACCTTCACTATATCACAGTGGAGCTGGTCAGGTGGTGCAGTGGGTTAGCGCATGTTAGCCCCCTGCACCAATGAACCAGCCCCAGGAGAGCAAAACCCCCCCATGGGGGGTTCACCCTGTCTCCCCCCCGCAAGAGCAGAAATGCTCTCGCGCGGGCTATAGGTTTTGCCAAATTTTTCGGTCTTTTGCCAGTACCTTTGGTAATGCATTTATTTACTATCTATTTTGATATCTCCTCTACTACATCATGGTCAGCCGGTGCTGGCAAGTCAGTGCATGTTAGCCCACTGCACCGATGGACCAGCTCCTGGAGACACCAACCCCTCTGGAGGTTGATCTTATCTCCCCCAAGTGAGAGCAGAAATGCTCTCGTGCGGGCTGAAGGGTTGCCGATGTTGTTTGTGCAGTCCTGTCGGTCAATTAGCGTCTGTCCAAGTCCTGGGTTCAAACCCCAGAGGAGACGATGAAATCCCCCTATGGGGGGTTTATCCTGTCTCCCCCGTGTGAGAGCTATGTTCTCATGCGGGTTTAAGGTTTTGATTCTTCTACCAATTTCTTTTTGCCCTGAGCATCTACAAAGCGGAGGTTGCTTAGTTTTTGTGTTCCTGGGTTTCAATCCATTATGTTCAGTACACTGTGTCCATCAGGAACCACGCGTCCTCAATCTGATATGATAACCCTTCTGAAGCCTACAATAACAGCACGCCATCTTCTGCAGTGTGGCAATTGGTTGCCTTGTGGCACAAAGAACACAGGAGAGGCTGGAGCCATGATGTTCGTCCCAAGTTATCTCAATTACTGGAGATCGGATGTGTCAGGCTCGAGGCTACCAGCACCAGGTTACAAGTACACGAGATTCTACTACGTACACGTTCACTGTCACAACAAAAAGACGCCTATTACAACCGGATTGCAGATTAAGGATCAATTAGGAGGTTTACAAAGTTTATCCAGCCACTTGAAAGGAAGCCAAAAGCATGAACACATCCCCTAACCGACCATGACAAACTGACCGATTGATGGGACGCCATCGACTAGTACGTACACAACATAAGGGCCCGGAGGAGCAATATTGCTGTTCGGCGGCATTGTAACGGTGATATCCTGAGCTTCAGCGGCCGCATTCCAGCCTTCCGTGTCCAAGAATGCCATGCGATGACCCATGTGGACTGAGTGAGTGACGAAGCCGCCGTGATAGAAAACGACTCGAACCTCTTCCGCTCCAGGCGGAGAATTGAAAGTAATGCCGAATTCTGATCCGTCCGCACTAAGCGTCGTGGTTGAGAGCTTGATGGCCGTTGGCCGTCGGTTGGCATTCTCGCCTTGCAGATACGGCGGAGTGTATATCTCGATGCGGAAGTCGGTTATGTACGGATGTTCTACCGACGTTTCCAGTACAGGCTGCTCGACTGGATTGGATCCTGCTACAAGCAATGTGCCGTCGAGAAGAAGAAGCGCAACGCTGTGGTACAGGCGTGGAATGTCGGACTTGGCTCCTGTCGTAAATCTCTGACCAAGAGGCTTGTCAGGATCATAGATCAGAGCGTCGAGAGTGGGATCGGCGGCAAGTTGAAAGCCCTGCGCTCCACGGTTGCAGCCATTGAGCCAGATGACAGTTCCGTCCGGCAGCAGAGTGCCCTCGACCATGCCACGGCCCTGGGGCATGCTGTCCATCTCCCAGTCCGCGTCCGCTGCCAAAGGCTGGATACGACCGCAGGAAGGGTCTGTGGGTGATGTTATGTCTTGGTAAGCACCTCCACCGCAGATCATGACATCTGGATCCCAGTTGTTGGAACTTCTCAGGGGAAGTAGGACGGAGCCTCCTGTGTTGGGATACGTTCGGTAGTCACCTGGTAGGTCGCGGAAAGTGCGTAGCGTGGTGCTCGTGGCGACGTCGAAAAGCTCAGAGGATTTCGAGGTGAAGACGTACATTGAGCCGTCCCGGAGGAGGTGCAGAAAGGGATACATGTAGTAAGGTTGGTTCCGCACCAGTATTTCCATAGGGGTTGAAATGTCATTTGTAACACCTTGAGCGTCAAGGATCTCATAGGTCGGGTTGTTGTTTTCGGGTTTGGACGGATCCAATCCGTTGAGGCTTCCTGAGACCACGAAGATGGTGCCATCTCCCCTGGTCTGCACGGATGCGTACCAGCGAGGGCTTTGGAGAACATTTCCCGGTTCTTGCCAATCTTGTCCGTCGAGACTCGCATCGCTCATGGACCTCTTGAGATAGCGAAGGGCTGCGAAACCGTCGCCCACGGAAGGGTCTAGATCCTCGAGAGGTCCGTTTCCGCCGACTGAGAGTAAGGTGCCATCGGCCAGAAACGTTCCGCCGCAGCAGAATGCGTTTGTTTTGTAGGCCAGTGGAACCAACTCCTTGGTCACAGGGTCATACTCCGAGGCATACGCCAGCCGGCCATTGGCGAGCTGGAGCTGCGTATAGTTCTCTACCTTGTCGAGGAAGATGACACGCCCGTTTGGAAGCAATGCGGCGTGCATTGCAGGAACGCCCGAGTCTCCGACAACGGCAAAGGAACCGGGTTCGGGCGCTGGTGGGGCTGGTCTCGGGCCAGGCACTCTGATGGGCCGTCGAAGGCAAGGTCCTGACTGGCATCCGTCTCCGCAATGAGAGGTCCTGCAGTCCGTTTAGTACTATCAATATTGTAGATTGACTTTGGTAACAGCGACTTACGTATTACCACAATAGCCGTAAAGTGAGCAACAGCCACCTAACCACCAGTCGCCACAAACGATATTCTCATTTTCTGCACCACAGGTACCGTCAAGAGTGACGACCTCCGTCTCTGTAGATGGTGCATTGTCAATGATTGAGGAAGGAATGCCGAGAACAGGTTCGTTTCCTTCGTTTGCCGGTGATGGAGTAGTCTCTGATTCTGCCGCAACAGGAGACGTTTGAGCGCCTTGAACTGTTGATGAGGTCTCTTCGACTACCGATAATGCCGCATCAACACAACCGCTTTGGCATCCTTTCTCGATCTTGCAATGGTCTTCGGTCATGCCACAGTACCTGTTTCCGTCAGACACTTCGTTAGTGGAGTGTCAGAGCACGCACCCATTCTGAGAACAACAGGCTCCATAAGGACCTGCGGGATCGCATGCAGCTCCTCCAAACGCTCTACCGCAGCGTCCGTCTTCGCGAGCGGCAGTAGAGTCCTGCGGGAGCTCGGGCTCGTCGGCGCTCTCTTCGTCAGTTGAGAAAGTTTCCGTACACCCGCTCTGACACCCATTCGAGAGCAGACAGTGATCATCTGTGATTCCACAGTATCCATATTTGCTAGAGAAAGTCAGCACCACCACTCTTGCACACAGTTTGCTCTCCGACATACCTGCAACACTTTCCAATCGGACCGTTAGGATTGCAAGCTACACCGCCGAAGTCAATTCCACATCGACCATCCTCGCGACGCGACAGACTGCTTGGCTCATCGCCTCCAGTGAATTTGTAGCTATGGTTCGGGCCGCATTTGCCATCAAAAGAGAATCCGAGGTTCGCAAGGTCCCCAGTAATGGCATTTCGTGGTCGGAAGCTTGACTTGGAGTCTATGACTGGTTCGCATCTGCTTATCTCAGCTACAATATGATGTTGATATGGACGGGCATAGAGTGCTCACTGGTCCCGCTCATTACAGTGTTGACCCCGTAGGCAACCGCTGAACTCTGAAGTATGATCGCAAGTAGGCTGGACCCAATGAAAGACTATATTCGCACTTGAAAGGGTGGCATATAGGGAAAGGCAAAGGACTGAAGATTTCATCTTCAATGTCCAAGGGTCGGGGAAGCAATACTAGAAGATGAAGATACTCATATGTAGGCACTGAGAAAAAATCTTGCGTCAAAGATCAAGTCAGCTCTTACTCCTTCGATCGGGCAGGCAGCGAAGAATTTGGTTTGTGGATGCAGCGTTGCGCGTCGCACAAAGATATTGATATCAATCAACATGCACCTGCCCGTGGGCTTGCATGCCCGCGATCTGCGCCGCATCGTGGCATTGCTAATTTCTCCGAGACAGGACTCTCAGACATACCTAGAGATAGTAGTGTTAAAGCGGCTTCACCCTTCTTGGAGCAAGAGAATTGAGAGCGTAGGGTAAGGAGATGTAAATCGGCGAATGAGATGCGACTTGATCTGGGTGTACTTTGGAAACTGTCATAAAGAAGGAAGCTGCGCATGAAAACACACGTAGTGCAACATTGTTGAAGGCTACTCTTGGTAAACAAACACGTCGATAACGAAATGACTTCCAGCACATCGGACTTCACTCGTGCGCCAGCAGAAAATTCACTGGCAAGGAGATAGAACCCCGTCACGATGGCCGACTTAGCAGCCCACTGATCTGAAGAGATAATCGTCAGGAAACAAAGACATCTGGACCTCTCCTACCGCTCTTAAGCTTCGGAGGAATCGTCTTCCCCATGCTTCTAGCATACGTTCGAATATCATTATGTGGAACTCGAATTCGCGAGCCGGCAAAGCGGAAACAAGAAAGCTTCGAACTTCATTGCTCCGCCTGCCAGAGTCGTCCCCTGACTCAGCCAACAGTTCCGCGCTGTTGCGCGACCTGGTGTACTGTTCATCCCGCCAAGCGGAGGCCGCTGTTGCACGACACATGGCGGAAGATTGGTACGGCCGAGTCAAGCGTCAGCGTTGTGAGAACATGGCGTCGAAACTGCGCGACTGGGCTGACACTGCGTCTATGTCTTCTATTGTGATCGTCCATCGAGTCTCAATCGACAATTCTCAGAGTTCCAGCCGGACGCGATCACAGCATGGATACGACAGAAGTGCGGTGTGGAGTTGAAAAGTTCGGCGCTATGCATCTCGGACTTTCCCCGCGGTCGAGCAACAACATATACCGTGGAGCTGCGAAAACGCGTACGACAAGTAGGACCGTCTCTCGTGCAGCTGAAATTCCCAGCCGCGCGCCTTACGATACGTCTCGAATTGGTCCTGCGCCAAACTCAGAGCCTCAGCTCAATATGGCGTCGAGATGGTTGATATCGGATTCCAAACTCGCCAATCACTTTCGAGGCTAATCCGACGCAGGGACCAAATGGGAATAATGCCTCAAGCCATAAGTGTCCAGCACATGTACCATGCACAATGCTATGATAGTATAATCAGGTCGAATAAATCGGGATAAGTTTGGTGCACACGTTTCAATCATCGATGAAATTGCCGAGTTACAGCGTTGTCGCAACAGGTCGAGCCGATAAATATCTCCTCTATGTTCTATGTAGAGAGTAGGCTTTACTCTCCACATGAACGCAGCTCACAGGCGGGTGAACTACCGCTGCCAAGGCCATAACGTCGATTCAAGTTGCAACGAGTGGACCTGCATCAGCGAATCCACACAGTATCTCCCATACGCTCCCTGTTCGGCGGCTCAACCAACTCGGCGTTTCCTTCTTTCTGTTTTCGATTGACCTCAGGAGGATTGGCCGACTCCGTCGTGGCCCCGAAGAAGGTCAATCAATGTTGGCTCCAGCCGGAAACTCAATGCTGGTGCTCTACAGACCGCAAATGGTACCCCGGTGTGGAGCCTTCGATACGGAATATACCGCTCGTCGTACGACAAACGCTGGGTTTCCAAGCCTCCCATCGTTAAGCGTTGTCTGGGATGTTGACTTCGCTCAAATTTCAAAGCCATTAACAGCAATGCCGAAAGATACCACGGCGGAGATGAAACTAAGAACGCTGACGATGATGTCATGCAATATCATAAACAATCAAGCATACGATCCCTCAGGTCTTATGGCCGCGGATAAAATGGTTGAATGCTTACAAATCGATAATCTCGTTTCTAAGAAAGAGGAACGACGGCAAGAGTGACTGCGATAATTTGGACCAGACTTGTGACCATACGACGAACAGAGACCCGTCGACATGTAATAACCAAAGCATCTTGGTTCGTGAGTCTGGAAAAGGTCGAGAACAATATATAGAACCACGGCAATGAGATTTGAGCCAGCATCTAGAACCCGTTAAGAAACATGTCCGGAAGAAAAAAGAAGCGACAAAGGCAGAAAACATCAACAAGAGATATAATTAGCAAAGGACTACCAGCCTGCATATGCAACGAGAATACGTTTGTTACTACATATTGTGAGTGATTGCTTGCCTCAAAAATCCGTTGCATTTGCAGTCAGCAGCAAGGTCGTACCTCCACAACGAAGCTGTAACACCTCCAACGCAGTGCGTGGACAGTTCACTTCGACCCTCCCTCCGGCTGCAGTCCTGCCTTGCTGTCAAGTACCGAAAAGCCCATCATATTTCCGCTGCAAGTCCATACGCGGGCGATGCCGGCCGGTTCGATGCAAGTCGAACTCGGGAGATGTTCCAGCGCCTTGCGGACCGTTAGGCAAACCCAGGCGGGGAGACCGCGATATTGCATATAATGCAGGGGACGCAGTCCATCTTGGGATCAGTATCATGCCAAGATTTTGTATCGTTCATCGCACAGCCCCGACGAATGACGCAGACCAAGCGCATTGCAGGAGCGATTGGCGTGTCCTTATGCAAGGCGATGATAAACCTTGGGAGACACAGTTCATTTGACTGATGAAGACACGGCTCATTTGACTGATCAGATGCGAATGCCTGAGGCCATCCCGACCACGATCGCAGGGAATGCTCTCGGCGCTATGGTCTTCTTTCAAAGGGACAAGTGTGTATCAACTTTGGATCCTGGGGTGACACGACAGCCGGCTCAGAATGGCGCAAGCCACCACCGGAAGAGCCGACTGCTGCCCCGCTGCATGAGAACGGGACGAATCGGTCTGAACCAGGAACTGACGTTACTCAATTTCATGCGGGATCTCCGCAACCCCGGAGCGTTTTCGTCTGGACATCGACGGCCTTGCGGAGGGGGACAGGCACGAGCACGGCACCCAACCCCCCATTGAGAGGACATTTTGATTTGCATGCGATTGAGCACATTCGAGTCTTTTGCATGCTGTAGATAGACAATTCATTGAGCTATTGCATGGTGCTCGACATATCAAGTAGGAAACCTTTTACCACGTGTTCCTTTGCGTGGAGCTCTGCTCATCAAGTCGTCAGTAGAGATCGTAAGAGCATTCTGCAAAGCAGCGCAAGTAGCCATGTGCTTTGAGAAGCAAACTGAAAAGTAGGAGAATGATGCATCAGGCCTCCAGATGTAGACTGCGCCAGCAAGAGAACAATATACCGCCAACTGCCTGCAGATGATGCGTCCAAGTCCCAAACTTCACCACCAGTAGACTTCACTCTGATGAAAAAGTCCCCGTCTGGACGAGAAGAGCTGTCACTTCTCCACCCGTTCAGCGTCACCACAGCTCATCGCCTTGGACCACCACTTCTTGAACCCCGCACGACGTCCAGTCCTGTTTCTCACCACCTTGGGGCCGGTGCGGGACGCGAAAGTGCCAAGGAGAACGGCCCTTTGCATGTAAGATTTCAGTCCGTCGGTGACGCTGTCAGTCTCGTCCTCGTCGTCCGACTCCCAGACAGAAACCGATTGTTGTAGCATCTCTGACATCCGTTGGTCCGCACGGTAAGGGGCTAAGAGCTGCGAGGACCGGGACACAGCTGTCACTGTAGACTCGCAGGACGAAGGAGCCGAGACACGACAGCTGTTCAGTATTGGCATCGGCGGCCAAGAACAATCAGTCACCGGGTGTCGCGGCTTGTATGGGGCTTTGCGGCGCACTCTGAGCGGTGCAATCGTCGGCAATGGCTCATCAATGAACAAGCTCGATTCGCTGGACAGCGACTCCTTGCGCTTCGGATATGGGGTGCCTAGTTCGAAAAATTCAGGTTTGATGGAACTCGTACCGCTCGCACCATCGACATCGTAAACACGTCCGAACCGAATGTCGTTGACAGGATCGTAGCGTGGGTCAGCAAGTCGTAAAACCGAGGAATCATCGATCCGGTCATGGTTCACGCCTCTTTCGATCCCGTTCAACCCGCGTTCCCGGATCCGGGCAAACTCGTCGACATTCGCCAGGGCGAGGTCAAGTAGTCGAATACTCTTTACGCCCTCGACGGGAGCTCCACCGCCCAATGCCGGCAGTTGGTAGTTGTCTTTCGAACTGGTCTTGAAATCCAAAACCATCTCATGCGGTCTCGGGCCGCGAGTTGGCATAGTATGAAAGCGCGTGCCCGGACTATACACATTGCTCTCGCGCAGCAATGGGTGGGAGCACGGGCCACGTCCGTCGTCTGTCCTGTCCGAATCTTGCGGGAATGTTGCTTGGAGAACAGGGGATGGAGGCGGTGCTGGCGCAAAGGCAGAGAAAGACCACATCTGGCCTCTGTTCGGATCGAAAGGAGGAAAAGAGAGAGGATGTTGATGTGGAATGGGCCGTGCGGGGTTTGGGGCATAAGGGGATTCCATGGTAGCAAGAGGTCAGGTGCAATCAGAAAGTAGCTATGATGGTTTGAAGAGAGAATGCTTGATGAGATAGGAAATGTTGGTGGAAGGGAGGGAAGCGTCCCTTATAACGAAGACTCACTTACGTCCCGGTCTCAATCGCCTATAGATGTGTTGGAAGGTGAACGAGGGCTGCAGGTTACGGTTACACGTCTTCCGCTCGACTTACTGCTCCAGAATCAGTCTGCGGGGTTTCGAGGGATCAAAGAGCAAGGTCTGCATGGCAGCCTCCGCATTTCTTCCGGATGGGAGTCTTCGCAAGAGCAACAACCAAAGTCGCCCAATCAGCTTTGACGCAAATGTAGGCATCGACTCGACTTGCCTCAGGCTCTTCCTGGACTCTCAGAAGCGAGGTAAGGATTAGCTTCACCCCTTGGAATGAGGCAGTTACCGTCCTCTCAGCCTGAGGTCCATAAAGTACTTCCAACAGTGTGGATCGCAAGCGAGCTCTCGAAGCACTCACCATCGAGAGCGGAGAGCAAGCACTGCAACTCGATATGTCGAGCACCCAGTCAACCGTAACGATTCGTGACGCAAGCTGCGGATGCAGCAAGAGAATGATATGCATGGATCCTATGCACCTGCAAAAGCAGATAACTTGGTAACGAGAATGCCTCTTTTCTGCTGAGCGCTTAAGAGAAGCTGTTCACGTCGGTGGGCGCGTTCCATGTGTGATCGGGTTAGCTCTTTAGCCAGGGTGAATGGAGGGCCCGACCAATGCACTGGCGTTGCACTTTCGAGAGCTGCATGCATAGGTAGCCCTGGTCGATACTCACTTGTGAGAGGAGGAGAAGACAAACTGGGTATATGCGGTTCAAGATGTTCACACATTGGAGGTGCGCATGCGATTGATTCTCTCCGATCTCGCCTCAGCCAAAAGCTCGTGCTTCGATCGAAGAGGTCTACGAAGCTCCTGATGGTTTTGTGGGGGTAGCCTGTCACTCCTGTCAAATACGGTTGGCAGCTTTGCATTGCAGAGCGTTATGTCTGCAACCGTCCGCATCCCTGCGTTGAGATCTCGACCGTCGAAATGTCCGAACAAGTTGTGTGGTGAGAAAGGATCTCTAGCGTGATTTCTCGCGTAAATCCGCCGGGGCCCAAAGCCACCCCTATTGGAGGATAATGCTGTTACACAAACTCGACCGTACCGCACAACTTCTGATATGCAAGAGATATCACTTTGTGAATGTGCATATCTCCTTTAGCACCTGCACATTTGGACAGGTCATTTTTCTTTGAAATGCCCACAAATCCCGGATTATCCATCTTGGGACGTGTTGATTTACTTCTGCTGTACATAGTATTCACCGTAAATATCTGAGCATGCGTCGGACTTTGTCGGGGTATGCGGTGGTCACCGCGGCTCCCCACGGTCAAGAACGATGCTGAGCTGCGGATGCGCTTCATCGCTTCGGATCCCCTCTGGATACTGGGAATAGATATATATGAGACATGGATGGTGAAGCTTCTCCAGATTCTGAACAGCTCATGTTCGAGGCACGAAAGTCTCCCAGTTATGCTGAACGTCGATGATATCAAGAAGGGTCCAGAGAGCCAGGCATCCAATTGGTTTTGGTCTTGGGTGACGAACAGTCTGTAAAGATATCAAAAGTGATGTCAGGATGGAGAGTTGGACTTTTCATCAGGAGTACGTGTGATCAAGAAGGATAGACGAAGCCCCACGAGTTCAGACTGCTCACCGAAGCCTTAGTGGGCCTACAATGTCCTCGCAACAGGCCGATGATGAAGACGCAAGATCGCTTGCATTTTCCTGCAGCACCTAGACTGCGAATCTCGCGACAATCGAAGCAGGGCTCCTCTGCGTCATACATCATCGGCTTGCGTCAAGAGTGGCGCTTTCTCGCGAGGAGGATGGGTTCATTGAGCGATGTGAGCCTGCATTGACGTCTTTGGAAGGAGCTCCAGTTTGGCGCGCAATGTTGCGCATATGGTGACTTTTCCAAAAACCTTTGGCGTGAAGTTTGCTTGAGACAAGTCAAACAGATAGCGAAAAATTGGCCGACTCAAGTGAGGCAGAATAATAGAGTGAGTGCAGATACCTCTGAGCGGTGATATGTAGATTTGTCATGACGTCAGCGATTTTCAATAATAAAATGTGATCGATGTTCTGGCTAAGCTGAGTGCCCATGTTGTTCTTACTCCGAACTGACGGTCAAATAAGACGGATGGACCGACGAGGGACATCGGGAGCTGGTGAAGTGAGGCTTCGGGACAGTTATGCCATCAGCGTTCACCTAAAACCGCACTTCGTGCCTCCATCGACATCCGCGCACCCGCCCTGCAAGACGATATCTCTTTCCCACGGTCGACGGCGAGACCTCTTTGAAGAGCTTGGTCTAAACGGCAGCGGACGAACCGAAGTTCAAAGGATCAAGGGGCGCCGTCATTGCGCCGCGGTCTCTCACCTCCTGTTACTTTTCCTCTAACCGTGAGGCCGCGTGCGAACATTGCTACGTACGGTGCCGGGAGGGCCACTAGCGACTTCCGGTGTTCCCTGGAGAATATTCGAAACGACCAGCGACCGTTTCTCATCGCTTACCTAGGTTAGCAGACGCTTGCACGAGATCTCGGCACCTGTACAGAATACCGTCCGAGGACCCGCGGCGACACCATGGAGACAGCATGCGCCAGGTACTCTGACGGTAGCGGGAGTTTCCCCAAGCAGCACCGGAAATGCCTCCGGAGCCCAACTCGTGCAGTCGCCACTCCACCGTTCATCCGCCGCGTCCTCCAGGTATCTCTCCAATAGCTCCAGATGTCCACCCGACAAAGTTTGCGATAGAATCTCGGGATTCTCGACACTAGCGAACTGAATACTAGCACTTCCTGCCAGGTACCGAGTATTACGAGATGACAGCGGCCAGAAAGATCTCAGCGTCAGCTTGATGTCTTTAGCCTTCGCCACCGACTTGGTTCAGTCTGGAAGCCAACTTGATCCTCAAAACTTCGTTATCTCCGCTCCTCGTCTTGTCTCCGACCTGCCGGGACGAACGTAGATTTCGGATTCGTTGGCTATCAGATTCCTGCTTGTACGATTTCGCCGCCTTCAAGGTGAACAGATATTTTACCTCATCCCACGAGTTTCACAGCAAGAGTACTATTAAGGATTCACGCTGTTGCGTGGCTAGTGCGCCTTCGGTTGCGTCAACAGCGGCGAGGTTAGGGAAGCACCGATTCAAGTCGATAATCCTCAAACCTCCTATGACTGATTACCCGCAGTTCAGAATCTTGTCCCTCCAGTTCGCGCAATGCGACGTGTGGCTGCCGCTGAACACCTCCCCTTTTCTCGCCACAGCACGTGGGAGATACTGATCGAGGCTTGATCGTCTGCCTGAAGCAGCATTGGCTTTCGTTTTGCCTGAGATCTGAAAC
>QQTW01002976.1_pt1 | contig 12437 bp, 15 predicted proteins | sample 1904831 | NCBI WGS metagenome assembly QQTW01 (sample SAMN09435610, study PRJNA476489) | Subsurface metagenome, whole genome shotgun sequencing project. | reverse complement strand
GAAGCATCATTTGGAAGCATCGCCCTAGCTGGGCTGAATGGCTGTCTTGAGGCATGCAAGACGATGCTCATTATCGCTTATATGCACGCCCAATTGACAAGATCAATAAATGCGCGTCTCATGGTCGGCCGAGTCTGCTATGTAAGCCCGCCACTATCAGCCATCAAAAGTAATGCAGATTCAGGAAATGTCTGAACTCAGGATAAGCTCGGAGCAAAGGCGATTCTGAAACCGCCGGTGTTGCGCCTCCGCGTGTTGAATGTTGAAGAGCGCATCTTACAGTGTGCACAGCCCCGGCCCTAACAGCTCCCGTCAACACCATCATTTTCCGTCCTCTAGCATTCGCTGACAATCCTTCTCGTTTTGGTTCCATCTGATGTTTGTCCATCTATCGAATCGACGCACTTCCAGCATAGGGAAAGAGACTTAAGGAGGAACGCAGCGTTGCGGCGCAAGCAGGTCAAATGGCCGAAATACCTTCGCAATCGAAATCTGACGGGCCCGGGCGGCCTCAGAGTCAAACTCTTACAACCAACGACACCGAAGCCGATTCATCATGGTTGGACTTCGAGACAGAGGTGGCAGATGGGTTTGCTCCTCGATCGAGGCCGCACTCGCGTATCATGGACTCGTCGCGCCCGAACTCATTCGAAGCGGCCTCGGGGTTCCGGTTAGGCGACTCGCCCGATCGTGGCAGTATGACCAAGAACCGTGACATTCAAGGGTCCTCGGTCATGACGGGGGACAGACGGTCACACTCTCATGAGCGAGAATCAGCTTATGGCACAACGAGAGCGCTGACAAGTGCGGGCCTATCGAGTAATGGCACAATGGGGACGAAGGCGCAATCACAGAACCCCCTGCAAACTGAATCAGGACCAGGCCCTTCGGACGGAACATACTCGCGCTCTCGATCCCAACGACCGGATAGCATGGCCACGATATCTACAGTCGCCACTCCACTCGCGGAGGGATCCCTTCGTCCCACGCATCCCTATACCTTGTACCCTCAAAACGCCTTCCCCGAAACCGATAATACACCTGCGGCATCACCTCAACCGATTCCAGTTGGCTTTACGGGCCTGAACCGTCAGTATGAGCGTCGAAGAGGTCCCGATGGAGAGGAGCAGGATATTGTTGGGCCGGACGGCCACGCGGAGCAGCTACCACCATATTCGAGATTTCCCGATTCGAGGCCTCCCAATTCGAATCTTTCTGAATCAAGAGCGGCTGCGGCACCATCGCCAAATGAGTCCGAAGTCATCACCGTTCCCGTAGCTGCACCGGCCGGAAGCATGTCGCAGGACACATTGGCTCTCTCGCCGAATGTTTCTGGACCGCATTCGTCAAGATCACAGATGCTCCCTCCGGCATCACCAGCACATAGTCCGATGTCGGAAAAGAGATGGAGAGAGAAGAATCTGAGGGAGAAGGGCGAGACGAGGGTTTGCGGACGGAAAGTGCCTCTATGGATGATCGCCCTTGGTTTCTTGACAGTCTTATTATTCGTTATAGTCATTGGAGGATACTTTGGTGCGCGATCGAAGAAGGACGAGCTGGACGAGGAGGAGCCAGACGAGGAGGAGCCAGACGAGGAGGAGCCAGAAGCGGCGGAGACGTAGGTTCTCGATTAGTGCGGGAGTTTGGTATCACATTGCTAATATTATATTCAGTAGCACGTCCATTGCAGGGGCATCCGCGACGCGAACCATGTTCGACGCAAGCATCATCGCCAAGCCCTCGAAATTCCCAAACCTAGTCGGCGGCGCATACGCTGTGCCAAACATCAGATGGGAGAGTCAGCAAAGCGGTTGCCTACCTCTCGAATTTCAAAAGTCTGCTTGGTCGTGCGATGTCTCCGCCCCTCCGGTCATGATCAACGTCATCTCCTCTCAGGGACCGGGCTATCCTGGTCAGTCGTGGGTCGTAAACGAGGACGAAAGCGCTCCCTTCCTTTACGGCATGCAGACTCCTCATACCTTTCCTCAAGATCTCGATATCGTCATCGACTTGGATGACGAAGACAATGGGCCAGCATACTATTTCCAGACCACCCACGACAAGCTCGTCATTCTGCGGGAGAACGAGTTAATGAAACCAGCAAACGAACGGCGCGACGCCGCGCCCGCCGCTGAGCCGGAACCGCCGCTACCGGATGACGACGTCGTGGTCAAGGCTGGAGACGTGGCCTGGTTCTGTTATTGGAATGATACCTTTGTGGAAGGTTTCATCTACGTCCGGCAAAACGCGAGCCGTGATTTCGAGGAAATAGAAGCCCAAGCCACAGCTACGGCCGCGACAGCAGCGTCCGTCGCGCAACCCGTTCAACTCCCTGTGGAGACCGAAAGTGTTGCTCAGCTGGCCCCGAAGACGGCTAAACCAATCTCTCGCCGGGCCATGCCACAGGCGTTCCCTTACGTTCTCAAGCTTGAAGAGCGAAATCTCCCGTCGAATGAATTTAGACCGTTTTGCCAGAAGATGCGGATGGAAGCCGATCAATCGCTAACTCCCATCCGGGACGACGACGGTGAGGAAGTCATCATTTTGCTCGGTGGGCAATCGTTCGACTTTGACGAGGACAAAGAAACGTCACGTAGATCACGGTTAGGCAAACGGAAGGAAGCAGCTAACAGCTGTCACTGTCAGTGGGCAAGCCGGTGACAGCGAATGGGATCGTTGCTGCTATCCCACTTGAACCCGGATGTTGTTTCCTGGTTTGTTTGAGACCTTCCGATCAGAGAAGCATCAGAACTGTAAAAAGCGAGGTGTCTGGAGGTTGATGTTTGGCTTTTAATTGGGATCATGGGCAATATACACGCACCTGTTGGATCTTGAGCGAAGGCGTACCGGCGATACAAACGGCAACTGTTATGGGTGCCCTCCGAATCATATATCAATTCAAAAACTTCAAGAAGCAGGAGTCAAGACACCCATCCGGTCACTAGATGTATTGCATTGTCATCTCCCTCTACAACTTCCACCGAACAACACCCATGGACATGCATTATCGTGACACCAAAGCGCTGTCGCGTGCAACCGCTCGTCCTGTTCCTGACACTAAGCCTGTTGTGGAAGTGACTGCCGCGCATGAGATGCACAGCTTCCACAATTCCGAGCGCTGCGTCAGCCGCGACGGCTTTACGGCAATCCATGGATGACACGACAAGTTTTGTAACAGTCATGATGCTTCAAACGATTACTTCTCTTTGCATGGCTCGGCTAGATTCGCTAGACCGTGAAGATCTCTAATGCCCGAGTCTGGAATGGACCGCAGTAGGTCGTCTCAAAGCGGTTGGCTCGTGTGGCTTGGACGGGTGCGTACCCGCCACTGCAGGAAGACCCTTTCAAAACTCCCTTCGAGCCTGGGGTATGTTGGGATCTTCAGAACTTCACCGCCCTCTTCCCCTCTCTTTTTTCGCGGACCTATCTGTTGAGAAAGCTCATTGTGGGCCTGCTGTTCATCTTTGGGTGGATATACCCGTGGTTTCTGTCAAAGTAATTGGTCTGGTTCGAGTCTTCTGCAATAGAAATGTAGGAGGCAACCCTCTTTACTATACTGCGATTGATGCTGATACGCTAGTAGCTTCGATACTGCTTGAGCATAGCCGCTAGACATGTCGACTAGACCGGAGAACATTGGCATCAAGGCCATTGAGCTTTACTTTCCCAGCCAGGTATGGGAGCTCCAGACAGCGCCATTCGTGCCCTCTGATAGCCCAACTACTGGCGGAAAATACATAATGGGAGATATGCTCACGCCTCATAGTGCGTCGACCAGGCCGAACTCGAAAAGTTCGATGGCGTCAGCCAGGGAAAGTACACCATTGGCTTGGGCCAGACCAAGATGAGCTTCTGCGATGACAGGGAAGGTACGGTGGCAATCGCACAGTGACAGACTTACATGGGCACTAAGTTGATTGCTTGCAAGACATCTATTCCATGGCCTTAACCACTCTGTCCTCACTGCTCCGCAAGTACAAGATCGATCCTAGTTCCATTGGACGGTTGGAAGTGGGAACGGAGACCATTCTCGACAAGTCCAAGTCGGTCAAGTCCGTTCTGATGCAGCTGTTCGAAAAGTGTGGCAACACCAACGTCGAAGGCGTCGACACCGTCAATGCTTGCTACGGCGGAACGAACGCAATCTTCAATTCCATTAACTGGGTGGAGTCCTCGGCTTGGGACGGCCGGGATGCCATTGTCGTCACGGGCGACATCGCGCTCTACAAAAAGGGCAACGCCAGGCCTACCGGTGGTGCTGGCTGCGTGGCGATGCTCATCGGACCCGATGCTCCGTTGGTCTTCGAGCCTGGTCTGCGAGCCACCTACGTCAAGCACGCTTACGATTTTTACAAGCCGGACCTGACGAGCGAATATCCCGTGGTTGACGGGCAGTTTTCCGTCCAGTGTTATACCGAGGCCGTCGACGCGTGCTACAAGGCGTACAACGCACGTGAGGAAGCCACGCGGAACAAGTCCCAGACCAACGGTGCCGTTGCGAACGGAGATGTCGAGAAAGCGTCCGGAGACTCCGCCATCGAGACTCCGCTTGACAGATTCGATCATATATGCTTCCACGCCCCCACCTGCAAGCTGGTGTCCAAGTCGTACGCCCGCCTTCTCTACAACGACTATCTCACCAATCCTTCCAATCCGCTCTTCGCCGATGTCCCAGCGGACGTGCAAAAGATTGACTACACGGCCTCTCTGACGGATAAGACGGTCGAGAAGGCGTTCATGGGACTCGCCAAGAAGCGCTTCGCAGCCCGCGTGCAGCCGACGATCGAAGTCCCGACCATGTGCGGCAACATGTACTGCGCAAGCGTGTACGGCAGCTTCTGCAGCCTGCTCTCGAACGTCGGCAGCGAGAGCTTGCAAGGCAAACGCATTGCCATCTTCAGCTACGGGAGCGGCCTGGCGAGCTCGTTCTTCTCGCTCCGTGTCAAGGGCTCGACGGAGGAGATGAGCAAGAAGTTGGAACTGCATCGTAGACTGGAGTCGAGGAGGACAGTGCCGCCGGAGGTCTATGATGAGGTAAGCAACTCGAACGTTTGTTTCCACTTTGCAAAATGCTGATTAGAACTGAAGATGTGCAACCTTCGTGAGCGCGCGCATCTCAAAAAGGACTACACCCCGACCGGGAACTCGGAAACGCTTTTCCCAGGAACTTACTATCTGACCAAGATTGACGACATGTTTAGACGGAGTTACGAGGTGAAGGCATAGAGTCCTTATCTCAAGATGAAAGAGAGCTTCGCCCCGGTAATTATCCTCGTTAGTCACATTACTTGATGGCGATTCCTCTGCTCTGCGGTTGGTCAAAGTCTTCGCTTCAGCATACGTGCTTAGACACGAGGGGGGTGCTATTAGATCCATCATTGCATCCTTTTCGAAAAGCCATTCTTTCAGACGCTATGCATGTGGCATCAGATATGGAAACGGAGCGAAAGCTCGTTAATTCGACGGTGTAAATAGGAGGGCTGCCAAAAGCGGAGCACAGGCAGATAGCGACAAGATCGAGTTCTAGCTGCTATGGTTAGATTTGAGACTTTCATGAGCACCTACTCAATCGTTGGTTTCTCTATCAGCACCAAATATAAGAGCTTAGTTCACAAAGCCTGCTGGCCTGAAGTATACCTAGGTATTGATGGATTGACATCATATGCGGATGTAATCTGATAGGAGTCAAAGCCAGGCTCCGTGTGACATGCATCCTCACATGCATTCCTACGACTCCTCTCCACACATTTCCTAACACCTTTACGCAATGACAACGCCGAGAGTGCATTGAAACGCCCTTTCGCCCCAGCCTTAGTCTGTCGCGTCTTTTGTCCTCGTTGTAATCATGATCTATAATCTCCTGTAACATCCTCTTGCCAAATTGAGCTGCGGGTTCGATTTCCCGGTCGTATTGCACACATGATATCTCAATCCTGATCTATTCTTTCCATTCATGATGCGTCAATAGTCAAAGCAGTTCGCTTTGCACTCGAATTCGAGCTCAGCGTCTAGATGTCTCTTGAACTTCTGGAACCCTTCTCGGACGATTTCCGGTGTCATCGTAATTCCAGAATTAGGACCGAGCTCTGTCATTATATCCCGTGTATAAGGCACCGGATCTCGTATCTGTGCATCGGTGCCGGCAGCCAGGACTGCTCTCAGCAGCTTGGTGCATTCAGACTACGTGCTTGCGTCAGCAACGTCGCGCCGCACTTCATGTTCTGACTCTCCGCTGTTGCCTCACATTGCACTTCCCCCAAGGTATGCCCATTCCCCGGTAGGATTCCAAATTCACTTTGCTCTGGATATCACGCGTTTCTTAGCCATGGTGAAATGCCGAAAACACAGTTGAGTAGAATCAGCTGCTTCTTACAATGCCCATGTGCACGACAGGACGCCAATTCTCGGCTTGAGGCCGCACAGTTTGGATGACTTCCGGTACCCGACTCAGACCTATGGGGTCGGTCATCAACGGGCATATCAGACCGCACACCAGGCATATATCCATCTCCATGATAAGCGCTTCTTGACGCAATTGTTCGAAAAGTTTATCTGATAATGCAGCGTAGACACGGAGCCCGAAGATTAGAGGATAGAGAACATGAGAAAGCTTGAGAAGTCGCATGGTGTTGGCCGAACAATGATATGGTTCACTGCAACGCAATTGCGTATGAAGCAGAACAGTGAAAAATTCCTGGATGAGAAATCTGCTTGAATCGCAGCACGGGAAATAATAAACAGGGTTTCTCATATACCGACTACTAGACCTACAAGGGAAGCTTCGTTCACACTGTCAATAGGAACCAATGCGGTCGACTCTTTTGGGTTCCGTGCTTGAAGCCCAGAAGAATTGAACCAGTCCACGGCAGTGAGCCTTCCTAATACATGTGGAGCTTCATCGCAACAAGGTTCGAGCGGCTCCCACTGTTCCCGCCACGTTTAAAGGATTGCTGGTGAGCGTGCGAAACGCCAGCACGGGCTCGGCTCGCAACTTTGTGGGTCTGAGCTCACGAATGGTCCTGAGAAAATCGACTGCAGAATCTCTGCGTGATAACGCGCATACATAAAGAGCAAGGCCTGCGATGGTGATACATGCAGTTCGTGCCGAAGGATTCATCATCAGTGTGGAGGTGTGTCGCAGACCTTCGGGATGATGAAAGCCGAGGCATCCCAGAATCTGGTGACGTCCTCGGTCCTTCTGGTATCGCCCCCTCAGCATCAAACGTTTGCATATACAGTAGGTGTGGTATATAAGATGTCGCGCTCGCCACGCGGAACACCTTTCTTAAGTGTCTCTTCTCCTTGTCTGCCAGCGTGAGGCTTTCCGTTTCGTAGATCCGCAATAAGTGTCCTTTTTCCTGCATAACCTCTGTTGTCCCTGGATATACTTGGCGCTTGATAGGACATAGACATCATTCCTCATACTGTCACGATGGACAACGCTTCAAGTTATGATCTGCTCAAGTTCCTGGCGCCGAAGCTCCCTTCGATGCTGAAGGCAACGGTGTTTCACACACTGTCGATGTCTCCGACGTCCAGCAAGTGGGATCTTCGCACAGAGCTTACCGTCACCGTGCTTCGCTCAATGCTGGACGGACCGCAGACGACCATAACAAAGCAGCAGCGGCGGCTGAACAGAGATGATGCCCCGGTCAAAGGCCGCATGTGGATCAGCCGGTACACGATGCCTCCTCCGCCTGAAGACGACGCCAGACAAGCCCTCATCCGCGCCATTGAGGATCTCAAGGAAGGATCCGAAAGCTTTACGCCACCTTCAATGGATCCCGTATCTGCGGAGTGGACAGGGTACCGTGCGAATGTGGCCAAAGACGCGCCAGAGCCTTCGATATCAGAGTCGGAGAAGTTCGCCGGTCTGATGAAAGAGGTCACATCCGACGTCACGATCCTCTACTTCCACGGTGGCGCCCACTACTTGTGTGACCCGGCTACGCATCGTGGTGTGACGGCGAAGCTGGCTCATTTGACAGGCGGTCGAGTCCTCTCCGTCCGATATCGGCTAGCCCCCAAATATCCCTTTCCGTCGGCCTTGCTTGACGCGCTGGTCGCCTATCTCAGCCTACTGCATCCCCCACCCGGCGCGCTGCATGAGGCTGTCCCAGCGGACAAGATCGTCTTCGCCGGTGACAGCGCAGGCGGAAATGTCTGCTTCGCGCTGCTCTTACTGCTCTTGCATCTCCAACGCGCGGCTTCCGAAAGCCCGTCTGAACCGCTCACCTTCCACGGAACAACCCTCCCATCACCCCTCCCTCTCCCCGCCGGCGTCGCCACAAACTCCCCCTGGGTCGACATGACCCGGAGCATGCCCTCGCTCTCCGCCAACAGCACCTACGACTACCTCCCGCCGCCCTCCGCCTCCGCCGCGTCGCGCTTCGCGCCCTGCCCGCTCTGGCCCACCACCCCGCCCCGCTCCGACATCTACTGCGACGGCACGATGCTGTGCCACCCGCTCGTGTCGCCGCTGGCCGCGCCCGCGTCCGCGTGGGCCGGCAGCCCGCCGCTGTTCGTCGTCGTCGGCGAGGAGATGCTGCGCGACGAGGGCGCCGTCGTGGCGCAGCGAGCGGCGCGTGTCGGCGTCCCCGTCCTGTGGGAGCAGTGGGAGGCTATGCCGCACTGCTTTGGGCTTGTTCTTGTTGGGGGCAGAGAGGCGCGCGAGTGCTTTGAGACCTGGGCTGGGTTTTGTCGGAGCGTGGTCGAGAAGGGTCCGGAGAGTGTGCAGACGAAAGGCGTGGCGACCGAGGCGCGGACGTGTAAGAGGTCGGAGGTGGATGTGAAGGCTCTGGTCTCCATCACGGACGAGGAGGTCACGGAGAGGATGACTAAGGCAAAGGAGGCGCGGTTGAAAGGCGAGGAGGCCGAGGGGAAGACGCTGCCGAAGCTTTAGAGCAAATCTTTGCCATCAAGCTTTAGATCTCACAACGTGTACAGGAATGACATGGGCGATATGCATGTATCAGCGAAATCTGGGGCTAGATACAGACATCGAGAGATTGATGTACACACAGCCCGTCAGCATAGATGGCACCAAGCTTTTGTTAAAATTGTTTTGTTTTCTACGATCTGGCAGCTTCTAAAGTACAAACTGACTTCAATGCCGCAATTAACGGTATGATGATCCTGTAGTCTGCAAGCTGTGTGCAACCCATGGCAAGCTAACCAACCGCAAGGGTTCCACGATCCATGTTCTCGTCAAAAAAGCGCAATGCAGTCGTCGCTGGAATGGACTTCTCGGCACTTTCTCTTCCCCTCATACTCAGCAGTTCCGCAAAGTCAATTCGCAGTCTTGTCCCCCTGGTATCTCGAATTCGCATGGCGCAAAGGCCCGGACTGAAAGGGCAGAAAAGGGACAGCACAAAAGGAAAAAAAAGCAGAGGGCAATTTGTTGATCCATAACGCCAGACGCGATGCCGCAGAACCAATGCCATTCTGCCTGTGTGATCCCGTACGCCAGTTCAGAAGAACTCTTTTGCAGACCGGTAGAGGTCTGATTTCTTTTTTTTTTTTTGGAAGTGCATGTTACAGAGAAGAAAGTTCTTCGATGTGATGTGGGTACGCTCATGATGCATCCTGCAGGAAAAGCGTCCAGTCTAGAAAGCTGACTCGTCTCGGTGTTTGGCCGTGATTCAAGGTCTCAACCATCCTAAGCCGGGGGAAGCTTCTTCAGATCACCACCGCGGCTCTCCTTCAGCCATTCTGCACTGATGAGTTGCTCCTTCTCAGCATATAACTGTTTGTAGGAAGTACGGATAGTGCCATCGCTCACACCAGCCACAATCGCAATGTCTTTTGGTGTTTTCGGCTGGCCCATGAGGTGCGATGCCATGTATATACAGGCAGCAGCCGCCGAGAGCGGAGAGCGTCCGGCCAAAGACCCCACAGTCGACAACTTGTTGGCCAACTCCTGCGAGATCATTGTGGTTTGGCTGGAAAGACCGAGCAGACTGCAGAAACGCAGGCAAAGCTCATCTGCGCGAGTAGAGGAAGTCGTGGTGTATGCGTCGGTGGGAATGACGACGCCACCTTGGACAGTGGTCAGCCTCTCCTTGTTGGTAGTCGCGAAGAACTTTTCCAGACTTTTGAAGGTACGGCCGATCTCCTTCTTGCTGACTTTCGTCATGGAGAAGATCTCGCGGAACGTTCGAGGCACGTTGTTCTGCCGGCAGGAGATGAAGATACACCCAGCGATGATGGCGTCTTGAGACTTTCCTTTGAACGCCTTGCCTTCCTCGACCATCTTGAACAGATGTTTCGCGGTATCAGAAACAGTGTGCGACAAGTGCCAAGCATCGCACATCGCCCCAATCTCCTTGTAAGCAGCTAGCAGAGTTTTGGTTGATTTGTCGTGCGTAGCCTTGTTCTGCGCGCGGTGCAACTCGCGACTCTTGGCCCCTCCATCCCCAAAAGAGATCGTGGTGTGCAACTGAGACCCGTTGAGGAGAGGATTCGCCGCATCTCCGACACGAGACGGGTCGTCGTTACCCTGGTCGTCGTTGGCAAAGGTACGCCACTCAGATCGGGTGTCAACAATGCGGCCAGAAAGGACAAGTCCACATGAGGCGCAGACGGTGTCTCCAGAAGCGAATTCTTCAATAAGGTTCGGAGGCTCTTCCTTGCACTCTGGACAAATGAGACGGATGTTAAGGTTCTCTTGCCACTCCGCTTCCTTCTCGGGTTCCACAGGCCCATCCTCTATAACCTCACCAGGAGAGAGGATTCGCTCATTGGAGGAACTCGCCATCGGGCGAAGTGCCTTGCACTTCCCAAACCGCTCACTCTCGCGCCTTTTGATGGATCTCGGTGAGACCGAAAGGTTGTGCTTATTGGCGAAACAACTGATAAAGAGTGGGGAATGCAGTTTGGCGGTGTTCAAGATGACCGATCAAGGGTGGAAGGCGGGGCCCTGGGTGTCGCCCACGGACTGCCGGTCACGCCTGTCGGCCGCTGGCAAGCACTGGCGGCTGGTGTAACGGTGATGGCAAGCAAGGGAGTGTCGGAACTGATGAAATGGTTGGAGAACGCAAGTGAACGAACTGCAAGTCCGGCCGTAAGCCAATGAAGGCGTCTGCAAGGGCTTGAAGCAAACCTCACAGAACAGGCCGTTGAAACACGTCGTCTCTATCGTTCAGGCAGCTCTGGAAGGGTTTCCGAAGCGGCGCGATCGATCCGACGAGTTCCGTGACGAGCAGTTGCAGAGAAGGAGAGTGTTGAACGTGGGAAGTGAAGCGTTGAAGGTGGCAGCCTGGGAGGGGAGAAATAGAGGCTGCCCATCACGTGTGGGCACTAGACTCTTTATGGACTGGTAGCCACCACTACCCGTTCGAATGATGACCTCTAACATTCAAGATGAACAGCTTCAAGCGCTCTCTTCACTGAGCACTGCACCGCACACAGTAGTGATGATATACGCCAATATGCATTCGCGGGTATTCAGATACTCGGTGAGTTCTTTGCAGACCCGATTGGAATCAAGTCCACTCGCTGACACAGTCCAGCTCTCCTCGGTGGCCAAATTTGCCCGACCTCGGGCAGTCATGCAACGTCGCAGTCTCCTCACGCCCACAGCCGTACGCTCCGGTAATACTACATATCCTACGAATGCGCTCAATCTGCCTGGATTGCTGACGCTTAGTCAAACAGCGGACCTCGTACAGGAAATGTACCTACGCGAGCTGAAGAACTACAAGCCTCCTCAGATCAAGGCCTCGGATGCCGAAGGTCATGTACAGAAGTTCCAGATGCCCAAACCTCCGGCATCTCCCGAAGAAGGCGACATTGCAACAGATTTGAAAGCGTATGAGAGTCAAGAGGTCGAGTTGGAGAGTCAAGTGGTTGCAGCCAGTGCAACGGCGGTCAAGCCAGACTATTTCTTGGAGGATGATGACGATGACGAAGAGGCTCCTGCTGCTCATTAGGATCGGGTAATATCGCTTGTATCAACTTTTCCTAGATGTTCAAATAAAACTAGCGTATCTTTCTCTTGGGTTTATCAAGCGATTCGTCCTACAACCTGTGCAGTTTAATACATGTCAATCCGTTTCTCTGTGCTCTGATCCATTTTATATAAGAGCATTGGACTTGAGGCTTTGAGCCTCTTGGGCTCCGCCGCGGCTCGATCTCACCAGAATCATGGAGCGCACGTTTGGAGAAGGCCATGCTTTTAGGTGGCTATAGGTGACTGACTCTGTTATCTGGGAGGTGACAGATGTATGAGGTAGAAGCCAAAATTTATGATCTCTTACTACAAACCTTTACCCACGAAACCATTACCACAACAATGATTTGGATCGGTGTCTTATAATGATTAGCAGAGAATCCTGAGGTCACTGGCTAAACTCAATTGTGTCAAAGATAAATAGTCAGAGCTCAGTAGACATATTTCAACCCATTCGGATGAGAACTGCACGCATGGATGGGCCCCG
>QQTW01002975.1_pt1 | contig 12438 bp, 15 predicted proteins | sample 1904831 | NCBI WGS metagenome assembly QQTW01 (sample SAMN09435610, study PRJNA476489) | Subsurface metagenome, whole genome shotgun sequencing project. | reverse complement strand
CCCTAAACCCAGGGGCAAACAAGGCGAACAAGCTGTACAAAGTTGGCGTGGTGTGTCTCAAGCTTCCATTCTAATCATCTCGAATCCTCTTTACTATTTCGCTATCGGACTTACAGGCTTCTCACATCCCCACAATTCTTCTGGAGATGGCGGTTGCTCTCGCAACTGCTCATACAAGCTTGCTGGTACAGGCATGACGAATGCTGTCCCATACATGATCAAGCCTGATAGGAACAACTTAGTTGACGGCCCTACCGTCCCCCTGAGCGTATTTGGGATTTCTTGAAACATGTTTATTGCCCATCCATTGTCGTTCCGTGTGGAAATCTTGAGTACTGGGCGGCCGATCGTGACTAACGAGAAAGAATTGTAATTCCGAAGAATTGAACACTGTGTTTGCCTCTGGGTTTAGGGACATGGAATTCAGATACACAGTTTCACATGAGATATGAGGACCCTCTTCTTTATGATTGGCGGTAAGTCTGAATTGGCGGCATGATATTTTATACATGTGGTGAGAAACGGCGGTCACGGAGTCTAGACGACCTTGAGCTCCGTATTTCACGCTTCTTCGTCTTGCACAGGCAATTGAGCCCATGCATCAAAAATAAAGTCCTTCACATGCTCCGGAGCTCCTCTCCATCCCCGAGCGACACAATAATGTCGAGCCAGCAATCGCCATTCCTCAACCTCATCCATCCACTCCAAACCTTCCACTCTCTCCTTTTCCGCCTCTTCTATCCATGTCTGCCAGATGAAGTCGATATCTGCAGCCTCTGCGCCCCCAACCTCTTTGCCCGCCATGCTTCCCAACCCGTGCTTCCTTAGCCGTTCCTTCTGAGCAGCCAAAGAATGATGTGCGTTAAGCGTTTGAAGATGAATGCCTCTTGCTGTCAAATTTGAGACCATCGTTCGCCCAAACGCATCATGAGGACGTATTGGCTCGTAGATGACGATGGCAAGGGGTATCGCTGGGTGGAATGGCATGGTGAAGTATGAGAGCACTGAATCCGCATCTTCAGGAGGCAGGTAGATCAGACAGCATTCCGAGAGCAGTAATGTGGGCAAATTGAGGGAAATGCCAAGTCGAGCAAAGTCTTGCTTGATCTGATCTTGATGGCGTTCTGGAATCGTCAGAGTCCGCAAGTCTAGGGGATGAAGATGATAGTGGCAGTTGTCGACTTGCAAGTAAAGCGAGTCCTTCTCACTACCGTCGTCTGATGACGACATGCTGCTTGGGAGTAAGTCCACATTGCACAGTTCTTTCGAGCTGTGAGCGAATGGTGGCATCTGCATTTGACGGATTTTGGCGGCCGTGTTCGTAGAAAAGTCAAACTCATGGTAGCTGAGATAAATAGCAGGGTATTTGGCCTTCAGCCGAAAGAAGCGAGTGTCACTACCAGCACCAAGCGAGATGATCTGTCGGGCGTCTCTCCGGGATGGGCCTAGAAACTCGTCGACGAGGCGATCAATGGCGACGGTACGAACGTATGTGCCTGAAGAATAAATCTCTCAGCATCCCCACAACAATCTTCTGGCAGCCTAACCTCTATTCATCAATGGAAGTCGTCTGTCGACATTGCCACCTTGAGTAAGCAATTTGGCAAATGGGTCGTCCAGGTAGCCAGCCTCGACGGCGCTCAACCTGCTGGTTGCTGCGTCGTGGTCCGTACTCCGGATTATTGCATCTTTTCGCGCCGGATCAATCTCACGACCGCTTCCTGCTACACCAGGTGCGCTTCCTCTACCTCTACCGCCCCGGGGCCCGGCACCTTTCCGAAAAGTGTTGAGATTGGGGATTTGCGGAGCGGACATGGTGGGGTGGAGCGGAGATGTGTGGGGTCAGGCAGATTGTCTAATCTTATGTATGGATTCAATGATCTACTCTATGCCAGAAATTGAGCACATTGTCGAGTTGGGAGACAAAAACATCATTGTTGCAACTGGAGAAAATACTTGAACGAATCAGTCCCAGGCTGGACACTTATTCATCTTGGAACCCAGCAACTTGCTCCCGCTCGTCTCGGTAATTCTACTGTCAACTCATATTGCTAAACGCCTCCCAGCTTCTGTCAAAGCTTTGAGAGTTGATTGCCACAGCCTTGATGAAATCCCTTTCAAGCTCATGGGTCCTTCTCCCAAGCAAGACAAGGCTATGTAGTGGAGGACCAAGATCTACATCACATAGCTCTTTCAAGGTTCCTGCCGCCATCTTCTGATCTTTGGCCCCAACTCTAGCTGCTCCGACGGCCAAACTTTTCTCGTTGTAAGCACCCTCTTTCCTTTCATCTTCCGTTTCGAGCATTTGCTGCGCACATTGCGCCACTGTCATGTACCTAGGCGGCTCATAGATCTTTCTTCCTCTTGCCAAATTCTCCAATGACTGCTCCTTAACTTTAATGTCGAGCAGCACCAAAGTATGCAAGCCAATCTGCGCATTCTCCTTGATCCTATCATAGAACGATGAGGGCTTCCAAGATTCAGTAAAGAACACCATGGACACAGTCTGACCAAAGTTGTACAACTGGAGGCCGGTGGTGCCAATTGCGGACATGATTGATGCGTTTGGTATTGCTTGAAAGGGTATTGAAAGCTCGCGGGCACGAAGAGCCAGATCCGTATGGGTGGTAGCACTACCGTAGTCAGGTTAGCATGGATGCCGCCCTTAATTGCACTACCCTCGTACCCGAAAGGATCTCCAACCACCAAGAAAGCGATATCGACATCATCTGCGCCGCTCAGTATCTCATCGCTAGAAGATTCGACCATTTCACGGTCGGCTATGATAACGGAGCGGCCATAGAAAGCTTCCTATTACTAGGTCAGATTTTCGTCAGCTTTTCTCTCATAAATGTAGTTTGTTTTGGATGTTACCAGTTTTTCCTGGTCCACCAGCAAGATGCTTGTGTAGGATTCGAGGTACACCCTGTGAGCTCTTCTGACGACCTCTAAACCTTTGATCGTGATGTCCGTCTCATCAGCGAGACCAAGTCCGACGAGGTACAGCATCTTGCATGCAACTCAATTTGAATTGATGTCTGGAACCATCAGTGATCCTTTGCACGATGATTTCTAACATGGGAGCTCTGTGCAGCCCGGTTCCCATAGAATGGACCGAGGTTTTGCCGATGGGAGATCACCGATGTCACCTTGACAGAAGATGAGAATCCGTTCTAGCTGTGCTCAATTCACACACAATATCATATTCATAAACCGGCGATATTGTCATTTAGTAGTCAAATGGGCTCTTCTGTGCCATAGTACCGTTTTGTGCCCTTCTCCCTAGCCTTGCTGTCAGTTACTACAATCCAGCACAGTATCAGCAAATATGGCAGGAGAACGCTCAGCAAAGTATCGGCAGGAGATTCAGCAGGTAAGATCTGTCCTCATGAAGGTTACGAGTTGCCCGCATCTGGTAGAGCTTTCTCACGGTTCAGCACCACTATGGAGTTATCTTCTTGTCGTCCATTTGTGGCAATTTCTGGCCAGGTGCTACTTTGCTCCTGACTGTCCCCCATCAATTCTTGTTTCCAGTCGTTGTTCTATCATAGATGGCAATCCGAAAAAGAAGACATGTTTGTTGTAAACAAGATAGCCACAAAAACAGAACAAACATGCCTTGCGACATAACACTCGGCTGTGGCTGTAATTCAATCCCAACCAGATTTAGGCCCTCATCGTCAACTTCATAACTCGAGCGTTGAAGTCTCAACTCACCGCATTGGCTGGTACATACTACAGGATGTCTAAACAGACGTTCAGTATACCTGCGAAGGAAAGCCTCCTGGACGGGTTCACGAAGCCCGCAGATATCTTCAAATTTCCATCTCCAAAGACAGTTCATCCTCATTTGCCCAAATCACAGGTTGAAGATGCGGACGACGAAAGCGAAGAAAGCTTCAAGGAGAGACTAATCGATTGTTTCAAACAGATGATGTTTGTCTCTGGAGAGACTGCCGAACCAAGTCCAGAGACTACAGGGATGATAGAGGAACTCGTGAAACAACAGGTCATTGAGATGGTAAGTTACCCAGATCTGGTGTTCTACAATAGGCCACAAGATCTTTGCGCTAGGGTGATGCTTTTTTTTTTAATTCTAGCTAATTTCTACAAGCTCACTCAAGCGACAGCATTAGCCAATCGTCGAGGGGTTCGGTCAATCTCTGTTGCTGATCTTATCTTCCTGATACGCCATGACAAAGCAAAAGTCTCGCGACTACGCACATTTCTGTCTTGGAAAGATGTACGGAAGAACGTGAAAGATTCCGACGACAAAGGAGGAGCTGATGCTGGGGACGCCGCAGATTTTGGTGATGATGTAAGCTGCCGTTCCCTGTTGTACATGTATGAATTTTCTCACCCCGGTTTCCAGGCAGTTGGCTTACCCGGCGCTGGAGGACCAATGGAAACCAAGAAAGCGCCCAACAAAAAGGCCAAGCTTCTCCTGCCATGGGAAGTGCATTCCTATTTCTCAGAACAAGTACCCGAACGAGAAGACGAAGAGGACGAGGACGAAGAAGAGCAAAACGAAGCCTCTCTTGCTCGCCTTGCCAGCGCTGACGAACGCACCCGAAACATGACCCGGGAAGAATACGTCTTCTTCTCCGATTGCCGCCAAGCGTCATTTACCTTCCGCAAAGCCAAGCGTTTCCGGGAATGGGCCGGCTTCGGCATCGTAACGGACAGTAGACCAAATGACGACGTGATCGATATCCTCGGCTTTCTAACCTTTGAGATCGTGCAGATGCTCACCGAAGAGGCGTTGAAGGTCAAAGCAGCAGAGGATCTACACAATCAGCGCACGTCAAATACCGCTGGGGATTCGAAGAAGCGGAAGAGAGAGACGGGTTCGTTGTTTGAGATGCCAGAGGAGGGGAGGACGCCAGTGGAGCCGAAGCACGTGAGGGAGGCATTCAGGCGGTTGCAGGCAATTCCGAATAAATACAAATTCATGAGGCAGGGATATGCAGGGATCAGAACTCCTCTTCGTCTGATATGATCACCTAGAGCAGACATCATGTTGGTCCTCGGAACCCGCTGTGCTGAGCATGTTTCCGTACATGCATTTGAGATTGGAGTTCTAGGTACAGGTATTTGATACCCAATTTGGCATGCCTCGAAGAGTGATAGCAACCCAATGTCTAGTACTGTTTCACCACAACCTTTTGGGAAGTACTACTACTTGAATATCCAAATCATTCAGAGCTTGTGTACACACCAGACTCAACTACGATATCACCTCGAAATTAACAAACCAAAGTCGCCCGAAAGTGGTTCACCAGCCAGGCCGCAAGCACCGCCATCAACAACCCCATTGCCGACCACAAATATACTGCGACGAGCGAGACTTTCCCCATTTTCTGCCAGAAATTCGTCTTCACCTCCATTCGAGCCCTCAAGCCCTTTGGCACAAGGTGGGTCGGTGGCGGACAATCCTGCCCTTGGGCAAGCAAACAGTACCTGCCATCTGATCGACAATCCAGATGCCAACGCCTTAGCAATAGGGATCTCCGGATCTCATATGAACGGCAGAAATCAGCATCTGTGGCCATGTTGACTTGGCTTTGGGGCCAGCCGAGGCTGCAGGGGCCGCAGGAGATCCGCACGAGCCAATCCACTCGCTGGCCGACAGTGGTGGGCATGCTGTGGTAGAAATGGGGATGCGTGTGCTTCAGAGCGAAGAGGTCCGGCCAAGGGAGATCGGATGTTATGTGCAATTGAAGCTCGAACGGGAGATGGAGAAGGGAGATGGTTGGTCTTTCAGCACGTTGTGAGATAGGGAGACGATCTGAAGTGGGAGGAGGAGATTCGGTCATGGCCATAAGTTTTGATATTCAAAGGTATGAGGTTGGGTGACTTGAGGGTTGGCAGGCTGACGGCGAAGAAAGATTCTTTTGTTTCGGTGCGCATTCTTGTTGCCTGAAGGTGAATGACCCAGTTGCCACGTTGACAGAAGAGAAGGCTCCGGATTCACCACTACCACACTCTTCACTGCAATACAATATAAGTATAAGCACTGCCTAAGGATGAACAAACTCCTTGAGACTGCATGCAACAGAACCCAGAGGATGCATGATGACACAACATTTGCATTGGCCAGACACTCATGCTTAGATCTGTGCCTAGATAGATCAGGTCGTATGAAAGGGCAAATCATACAGACTTCAGTGACAGCAACCCATCTCTATCTCTCTTCACACTATCGTAGATACGAATGTAGTCAACGTGGCAGGTGATACTCAGTCCCTCCGCTGGATCGCATCACCATTCGTGGTTTCTTTTTCTTACTGGTACCGTGTATGGTTGACGTTGCAAGTCGTATTTTGGCAGCTCCCTGTAGCACAGAAGCATGTTCTCAGAGGTCGACCACATAACAATAGCAATGCCATGGAGAAGAGAGGTCGGGCATTGAATTAAGTGCAGTACTTATTTGTGGGCCGGAGGGCCTTTGACATGTGGCAGTGAAGAAGTTCCACTGCAGTTGCCAGCGTGGAAGACAACCTCACAATTCACCCATTCACAGAATTACCAACTCATTCTTTATTCCTGATCAATCAAACATCATCTGGGATTTAGGTCTGCTCATGTGTCCAACAACAGTTCAGCGACCCCCAAACTTGCCAGTATGGGCTGGTACTCACTCCTCCCTCCCTACCTGACAGTCATTGAGACCTGGATCATCCGAATAGCCGTGCGTTACGTCTTGATACTTGTTGAAAATACACAAATCCTCTTACGTGTTGACAATCTCTCTGGGAACCAGACTAACTATGTTGATGCCTCTAGATATTCTGTGCCATTGTCAACATGTCCCCATGGCTTCTTGCCATCCTAATTGATCTATTCCTCTACATCTTCCGCCAGGTCTGGTACTGGGTCCCCATATGGGGTGGTCGAGCTAAAGGAAGGACTCGACCAAGAGCGCCTAGCATCAAGGAAGCACGCAGATGCACATTAAGTCTCGTAGACATCATGGGAAGTGGAAGCCCGGGCCGAGTACGAGACGAGGGCTTCAGACGAAGACATGGCCGGACTGCCAGTGAAAAGAGCGTGGACGAAGCTGTTGATGAAGCTTAAATTACATCGGATATAGGCAGAGGCAGCGGGCCTGTGTCTTGAGAGCACATCTCTGCTACTCTGACACGTTTATCACCGTCACAACTCTATGGAAGTGCATTGGAGTGAACACCAAGAATGGATCCCAGGCTGTCCAATCCCCTGTCAATTGTCTTAGAAAATTCCTAGGCCAGCGCATCGTATCCAGATCAAGAGCGTCGCCACGACAAAGCAACTTGTCCACTCATTGGGCTTTGCTTTGCTCGGAAGAAATCGCTTTGCAAGCTCGGTACTGTACTACGCAAGGGGAGCAAACACGTTCCAGGTCCGGCGGTTGCCTCTAAGCACTTGCCAGTTCATGTCGCCTGCGCCCTGAAACTACCCCGAATCTTCCATGTTCTGGCATGGTGATTCCCGATCACAGAGATCTGATGGCTCTGTTGACATGGAATTCATATCCGAGTATACTGGCATTTGATGGATGATCTCGATGATGTGGTTGAGTGCAGAAGTGCCGCAAAACTTTTCGTCACCTTTCTCCACTCATGCATCTCACAACAGGCAGGAAAATCCATCGTCTGCTGGCGGAGTGTGTGTGTGACTCATCAATTCACCGCTTCTTTCGTTAATATCAACCCCTTGCGGACTACTGTCAGCATCGGCTCGTGGTGGAGCTAATGGAGAGCAGCGATAGTTCGGCCACATGGTAGCAAACAACGCCTCTTCAGTGATGTCCTAACCACGTCGGCCTTGGGGGTACTTTCCACCCGTTTAGTCCTTTGGAAAGCAAAATGTAGTCTTCCAAGGTACCTAGGACGCTGTTGAGAGCCGTCAAGCTACCAAAACGGCCTGGTACCGCTACCACATTGCTACTTCGAAACATTGCCTGGCTTCATCCATACGGAAGTGGTTCGGTATGTTTGCCGGACGAATCAAGTCTTTCATTTGCTGCGGCTTTCCGACAGATCGGTCACGCTGACTGTAACCCTATGAATCTTCATCGCCAAATAGTCCTCTAACGATGCTGGAGCGGTTGCAAAGGAATGTGTCCGAAGCCTCGACTATGGGCTGTGATGGACACCCCATGAAATCATCTCCTGCGGTCTGAGTTCTGTGCGACGTTGCGCTGCCTACGCCTCATCTGCAGTCCATCAAAATCTGCCCAACGATAGTTGTTGTGAAAGCTGGCTAGCAATTTGATGCAAAACTACAAAGCTCGCTCATATCCCTCTCGAAACTACTCTGTCTCGTCAATCTTTTCTATCTTCTTTGCTTGGAACCATATTTTAATTTCTATTCAAATTATTATCTTTTCGATCCAAGTTGATCAGGCAGGTTCTCCATGGCTTGTCTTGCTGATTATCCAGCGTTTTGTCGCCATGATCTAGATAATGAACTTCACTCACCTCAAGCTCGACTTATCAGTGAGGACTACGCTATCGTACCCGTCAAACGAACGCATCGATCGTACTCGGAACGCCCCCTCGCTCACTATATTAACGACGACAATGCTTCTGATATACGCTCTGCACTTCGGCACCGACCCATGCTTGGTGGGGTCGCGGACGATGCTATCATCGACAGACACGGACCATTCCTCTCTTCTTCATACAGTCCTCGATATAGGAGTCTACCGCACCTGTGTGGTGATGCAGATCATCTCGACTTGCCTGACTCGAATTGGCAGCTCCCTTACACTTATCCGCTTCAATGTATGGAACCTGGAGGTGTGAGGTGGGGCCCCGACCAGATTCATGCGTATAATCGGGACGTCCTTCGACACAACAATCAAATTGCGCGAAGAACAAATGCTGGTGTACAGGGCGAGTACATGATGTTGCTCCCCATGATGGACCCACAGGGTCAGTTCCCTCCGGGTTTTGACAGGCCCTTGAGGCTACAAGAGTTTCTCAACATGGACGGTAAGCAAGAAATCCACACACTGGCTGTCCAGTCTTCTTTGATTACACTGCTCGCCATTCTTCTTCCCCAAAATCACACAGTCCCCTTCCTTTGTCGTGCCCGTACTCCAACACCGCACTCACATGTTCAGCAGAACGGCTCATTGACAGCCACCGGCAGCACTACGGCCTCCGCCACCCAGAAAACCTCGAACGTCTCCTGCTGATCAACTCGGCCGAACGCCAGCTACTGCGCGGGCTCAAGCAGATCCAGCTCCTCGAACTCTACGGCGCCAAACTCCTGGCCGAACAGTACGCCGTCCAGATGCTCCACATGCAAGACGCTTTCCCCGGGCTCCGGGCCCCCAGAAGCCTCGGCTACGGCTTGGGGCCGGAGTTCGAGGAGACGTACCTGGCCCCCTGGAGACGCGAGCACAGCGGCGCCGGCCCGGCCCCGCTGGAGATGCTGGGTTACGGCAACGGGCTCGTGAATTGGAACCCGGATGTGCTGAGAGCCGGACGCTGTCTGGGGCCTGAGGGCGCGAGCCCCTGGGCCAGGCCTCCAATCCATCCTGGCATGGGAATGGGAATGGGAATGGGAATGGGCATGGGTCGAGGGCATGGCTTTCCTGGTGGTCGGCCCAGTCTGCCATATGCTGGTGGTAGTGGTGGTGGGGCTTGGCCTGGATATGATCCCAGGAGAATGGATATGAGCGGTGGTGGCGGTGGTGGTGAGCGTAACGGCCTCTCCCCCTTCCTGGACCGGATCGCTTGCGACGGTGCCAGCAGGGGCGGTCGCCATGGTAGCTTCAATTGACTGCCCTTCTGCATGTGCGTATGGGCTTTTGAATGAGGGAGGGAGGGAGGGAAAGGAATCACTGGATCTAATCGATTGGGCATTAGTACTAATATTCTGCTATTTTGATACCTCGAAAACTCTTAAGATAAGAAAGGAACCCTTTTTTCCTCCCAAGTTTTCCTACATGGGCGATGTACACAAAGGGGGTAAGTAAATAAATAAGTAAGTAGAGAGCGAAGGTTTCCCCGACATTTTCTGTTCTTCTCTGTATCATAGACTTTTCCCTTTCTCTCTCTCTCTCTCTCTTGGTAGAATTCTGGGCGCAACCCTGCATTCTCCGATGTGTTCTTTTCTCCTTTCAAAGTTCCGTCGCTTAGCTTATATCATCCTCCCCCCGCCTTTTCTTTATACAGGTCCAGCTAGATGAATAGGTAGGTAGGTAGGTAGATAGGTAGGTAGGTAGGTAGCTTCTCTTGCTTCTATAACCCCCTTTTATTTCCCTTTTTTCGCAGCCTCTGGTACCTCACGAGGAGAGGGCGGTGTTACCTAGCTGGTACTAGTAGCTACTACTGTAGAATAGTAGGTATTGCATACAGCGTCTGTCTGTCTGTCTGTCTGTCTGGCTGTCTGGCTGTCTGGCGCGTCTGGCGCGTTCGTCAATGGAGTGTCGAAGTGCAAAAGAAACTGCGCGCTCGCGAGTCATTCTTTGCATCTCGCGGAATCGATCAGACTTTTTGTTGGGGGCGAGGCATCGTTTAGCAAGGGCTACGGGGAAGTCTCGACTGTTGTGGACAGTGGATACGCTACGCCAATATGTGGAGGAATCAGGAACAAAAATCCTCCCTGCACCCTTTCTCTCACGAGCTTGCTGGATGGTTTGACACTTGGGTATAGCGTTGCGGACGGGCACGGTGATCGAGGGGCACGGTCCTGCTATGTATATTCAACACTTGTCTCGTACAATGACTTGTGGTCGTATTGGTGGACTCGCCACTCTCGAGAGCGCTATCTGGATAACCATCACGCTCCTTTTCCCTGCCTTTGGCTTCGAGAGCGTTTATTTTGCCCGCGTCGCGGTCTCATGTTGTGGGCAGCTGAGGTGGTCGTCCGTCTCTCTCTCGTAGTCCGTTCATCAGGAGGGGATAGGGGGCTGGGGACGTTTGACACTCACTGGTTGCGGACCTGACAAGCAACCCAACCCGGCCTCGGATATCTACGACACTAATATTGCTTCCGTGGTCTTGGGCTGAGATAGATGGTTCGTGCTCGTCTGGTGGCCGTTGTGATGCGAGCGGGGGGTTGTTGTTGGGTTAATATAGGGTGGTTGGCTTGAGGTTTTGCTGCTGCTGTAGTTGGGGTTGGACTGGAATGGCAGCAGGAGAGGATCCTAGCCGCGAGAAGTCAAGAAGGACCGGTTTGATCCCTATTGACTGACATGAGCTCCAGGTTCTGTCCCTCTAGGCCTAGCTGGCTTGCTAGGTGTCTCAACCTTTCGGCTCACGAAGACTGGAGGGCTTCCCCGAATCAGCTGGGACAAACTTGTCCAATGCCATTTCATGTGTCCTTCTTTCCCTCATGCTATTCACCCAGGCTCCATGTCTCAGTCGTCAGCTCAACGTTCTTTGGGCTTTTTCCTTTAATTCAACTTCATTACTCTGTTCAGCTTGCGTCTCTACATCCTCTGCTCTGGTATGCTTGGGTTCGAGCGGATGGCTTCCTTCCCGCATGTTCCACCCACCAGTCCATCCAAACCAGCCAGGTTCATGTGGGCCCCGGAGCAGGCAAACAAGTAATGCGGCAGAGATGAGGCCCACATTCGCCGAGCCTGACACAATCCAGCCACCTTTGTCGTAGAGGCTATTTCCCGCAGCTGTGCCCATCAATTGACCACCAAAAATGCAGACCATGAAGGCAGTATTGACTCTATTCCGGCCTTTTGGTTCGACCTTGTAAATTGAAGTGCGGTTGGCGATTTGACTGGTCTGCATGCCAATGTCGACAAGAAGTGCTTGAATAACGGGACCGGCAATAGTGATATTCCCAGTGTAGGTTCCCACCACGATACCTACAAGACTTATCACTGCACCGATGAGCACGGAATATAGTGGATGATGCCTGTCCATGAAGCTTCGAGCGAAGAGTGGACCCCATGTCAATGCCAGTATGCCTATCAGAGCGAAGAGACCAATCGACAGAGAACTGTAGTTGTACGGCGCAGAAGAGAGCAGGAAAGTCAGCGTTGTCCAGAAGGAATTGAATGTGCTACTGGTCAAGAAGCCGAATAGACAGGCTTGCACCAGAACCGGGTGTCGAAATGGCATTCTGAGGATATCAAAAAGCAAGCCTGGATACTTTCGTAGTATTTCCATCCAGCTTTCGACAGGGTTTGTGGACGGGTAATCCGGCATAAAAGCCCAAAGCAGGATAAAAATCAGGCACTGCAAACCCAAAGAGATCCAGTAGATATAGCGCCACCCAATAAATTGAGCCACAACTCCAGAGAGCAGACGAGCAACGAGCAAGCCGAGAAGGAGACCAGAGACAACTATGGACAGGGCACTTGCCCGACGATGAGCAGGAGCCAGGTCGCCCACCAACGGAAGCAATATTAGTGTCGTAGATATCCGAGGCCGGGTTGGGTTGCTTGTCAGGTCCGCAACCAGTGAGTGTCAAACGTCCCCA
>QQTW01002974.1_pt1 | contig 12439 bp, 12 predicted proteins | sample 1904831 | NCBI WGS metagenome assembly QQTW01 (sample SAMN09435610, study PRJNA476489) | Subsurface metagenome, whole genome shotgun sequencing project. | reverse complement strand
GGGATCAAATGCGTCGGTCGATCTGGGCAACCACATACCTCCTGGAGCCGGGGACGTTATCGGACTCTCGTCATCTCCGATCGAGACATTCAGCCGTTTGAGATGCTCACGGTGGATTACGGATCGGGATACTGGGATGACGGACGGCTGTGTCTCTGCGGCAGCGAGCACTGCAAATACAATTCGAAGTACCGAGTCAATAAGACCAAACGCGCGGAGAAGGCGTTTGGTCGGAATCCCACGCCGCGAAAGAGACGCAAGGCGGCCCGGTAAAGAGGGGGTTTGAATTCGTTCGTAGGAAGCGTGGTGGTGGTCTTAGAGCTCGCTGCCCCAAGGGGACTATTCCCCAGTGCCGTATCCCCTTTGCCCGCCGCCCTCAACGTCTCATTTGTCGCTGGTCGCGTCGAGCGTGGGCCGGTAGAGTTCAACGACCAGGACGACCAGGTCGAACGAGAGGGACAGGCGCCGCTGGCGGCGCAGCGAGGAGGGGGTGTCCAGGCCCCTGTCGTGCAGACCGACGGTCCAGCAGATGAAGATGTCGAGGAGGATGGTGGTGGTGGTGGGCGATAGCGACACCGAGACGGAGGCCGGAGCCAGTCGGCCAAGAACGAGCAAGTCCCGCGTTTTGAGGACCACCTTAAGGTGGTCGGGAGGGAGAGAGGGAGAAGCAGCGAAGGGACCGAGGACACGGAGGAGACGACAGACGAAGAGAAGATGACACTGGGCCCGCTCTCAGCATCCCGAATAGGAGTGTGGTGGCCGTTGGGGGCAATAACTAGATGACGAGTTTTAGAGAACATCATCATCGTCGAACAGAATTCCGTCCAACACCCTGGACGACGGCCCTACCTCACAAAAGAAACATGGTGGATCTCTTCCTTCCTTCTCACGCCCCGGACTCGCTCCCTGAGGTCCGGGGCGGTCGATGAGGACGTCGAGATTCGCGAGGAGGGGGGAGGGATGGAGTTCCGGCATTATCTCAACGGGCCTGTCCCTTCCTCTCCGACGCAAGGTCGCCGGCTGCAACAAACAACGTGTCGATGACGCTCTGCTCGCCGTTCACCCCGCGGTCCGCTCCCTGATGTGAGTGGACCAACACCTTCCCAACAGATCCGACCACCATGGCGTTCCCTGACGGGCTTGCTCGGCACTGAGTGGGACGACGTGCCGTCCGGCCCAAGTCCGTCAGGGAACTCCATCACGGCGATCACTGGGGGGGTGTTGGTCCGCTCTGTTCATTCCAGGGAGCGGGCCGCGCTAGGCATGAGCTCCTGTGGGGGGAGGAGATAGATCTTGACGATGACTGGTGGGGGGAGGAGCCAGATCTTGACCATGAGCGGTGGTGCCGGGGGGGTGTATATAGATATTCATGTATCTAGAAGAGAGTACGCGAATGTACACATCAAATCAAGTATGAATCTTGTTACCGTACGAATTGAAACTCTCCTCTGTGGCAATCTATCAGAAGTTAGCATGTGTGAAGCTGATGGTGATGATATTAATTCAACGAAATAGCTACAGTATGGGGATGGGGTAGAAAAAAGCAGCATTTGGTCTATTTTATTTTACTTCACTCCCACTTCACTCTCCTCTCCTCTAATCAACTCGAATCAACTCGACTCGAATCGACTCTAAGCTATCTATATAGGGGTGGAAGGGAATTCGGGGTCGGAATCATTCGTTGCTCGCGCTGTCTACAATTAGGAATCTACGAGAAATAAGAGAAGAATAGAGGAAATGGAGATTAAGAGGTATTCCTACGAAGCAAGCAAGTAAACGGCGAGGAGGAAAAGCCTGACTGACCCCAGTTCGCAACGACCAACATCCATTAATGATTTTCGAACTGAAGAGAACTAGCACTCGTGTGGAAGAAAGTGCTTTACTTACATAGCTGGATGATATAGTAGTCTAAGCAGGGCTAGAGTATCATTCATTCTGAGCTACCGTACCGTACTCGCTCTATGTACTTTCGTACCGATTTGATGCATGCTGAGATGTATGGTATAATCCAGTTGAAGTTGAAATTGAAGTTGATTATGGATCTATAGGTACAGAGTAGAGCAGCTTGTGAAGAAAGACACGGCGTGTGTCATCATCAGTCATTGCTAGTCAGTACTATGTGTTCATTTCACCTCGAGAGAATTCAATATCTGGATCATTATCGTCGACGTCGTCCTAATGAAAGAAAGATGTCAATGGCCGGATCCCAGTTGCTGTAGTCTATTCGTACTCTTCTTGACGGTATCCTACATAGATGAAGTATGCCTTCATCTCGTGGCGTGGAATTGATTCCATATGAAGGACAGTAGAGTAGAGGGGACAGCTCCATAGCTCCTCTTGTTCGATTCCCACTAGAGCCTATATACAGTAGCTCTCCGCTGGCGATGACGCCGATGCGACTCGAAATGTTTGTTGGATAGAGCTTCGCTTCAATGCCTCAATTGTTCGTGCGGTACTCGTTCCAGACTGTTCAACTTCCCTAGCTAGCAACTTTCTATGGGATTTCCATTAGTGCCACCTCAATAGAATAGACTTGCTATGGTATGGTATGGTAGACTACAAAATACAGCCAGTCCCTAGCAACGTTCTATGGAATTCTAGCGGCTACTTGAGTAGAATTGCTATGGTATGGTATGGTAGACTACGAAATACAGCAGCCAACCAGCTAGGTATGTGGCTCCGGATGGTATAGCCAGCCCCCTTCATACGGTAGCTTACAGACATAAAGAGCGAGGGAGGGAGTAAGTCATTGATGGAACGAATAGACGGTCTATCCCATAAAGATCCTCAGCTGATAAAGTAAATGAAGAATGATGCATGCTACTCAACCTCCCTCCCTAGCAACCTTCCGAGGTTCCTGTGCTGGCCACCACTGGAATAGAATCGCTATGGTATGGTATGGCAGACTACGAAAAGAGCAAGGCAGCCAGCCAGGGTTATGGCTCCGGATGATATAGCCCCCTTCGTACCGTACAGACATAAAGAGCGAGGGAGGAAGTAAGTCATTGATGGGACGAATGGAAAGTCCACCTTCCCATACAGAGATCCTCAGCTCGACCAAGCAAATGAAGTAGAATGCTATGATACCAGTCTGAATACGAAGAATAGCTCTATCTTCGTCTACCGCCCTGCTCTGCCCTACACTGTATTCACCATCACCATCCGCTAGAAAAGACGGCTTCATCCCACCATCGTCCCCAGCCCTGCCATCACTATCACTACCACCATTCATCATCTTTTCTTAGTAGTACTCCTCGTATTCTTATCCTGTTGACCCTTCTCGCCGACACCCAACTTCTTGCGACAGTCGGGACAGTACCATTTCGTAGTCCGGCCGGGGGGTTCAGTGAGGTTGACGCATTCGAAGTGGAACCATTCACGCTCGCACTTTGAGATCATAACCATCGTCAGTTAGTCATTCATTTATACTCCAATCTCGAGATATGGAATTCGTAGCATGGAAAAAAAGGAATGTAAGGGTAGCACATGGTGATGATTTTAGAGAAGGGCTGCAGGGATAGTTAGAGTATAGAGATGATAAACTCACATCATTATTCTCGCATTGAATCATCTGTCCGAAACTAACATCGCCACAGACGCAATATCGCGGCTCATCCGGATCGACAGGGAGGTTCTCTTCATCGTTCTCATCCACCACTCCACCCGCTACTCCATCGCTGCTGCCTTTGGGTTTCTTGCTTCCTGTCTTTTTGCGTGGTGCGGCGCTACGTTTGCCGACCGTCACTGCGGGTCCGCCTTCGCCGACGTTACCCGTCAGACGACCGGGGACGGGTCGCTTGCTGCGTCGGGGCGGGAGACGGCCTGAGTCGGCGGCTGCGGCGGCAGCAGCAGCGGCGGCAGTGCTGATGGTGCTGGCCCGTCGTGGACGATCCTTACCCGCTGTCGTTTCGATGTCCGTTGCTGCCGCCGTCGTCCCGCGTGAGGATCGTGGACGAGCCGTCGATGGACGGTCGGGCGTGCTGGACTTGGGAGCCGTAGATGCTTGACGACGCGGAGGAGCCGCTAGGGGAGCTGGCGCCTCATCTGTGGTGGCCTTGCTGGAGGGTCGATCACTGGATGGTCCAGGTGCCGCGAGCGGAACCGTCGTCGTTGTAGTAGTCGTGGCAGCTGCCGCTCCAGTCGTCGCTATTGTACTATTCCCAGCAGCGGCGGAGTTGTCCTTTTTGCGCTTCTTTTGGGTAGTCTCTGTTGGTCGAGACGTCGTCGTATCTCCCTTATCATCTCCCTCATCTTCCGGACTAGTCTCGCGCTTCCTTTTCTTGTGGGACCGTTTGACATTCACATCTTTGCTGGTCGCTGCAGCGCCACTACTGCTCTCACCCACGGCCGCCGCCTCCGGTTTCGATCCACTACCCGGCTCGACCGGCTGTTTCGTAACCCCATCCGCATCCGCCACTGCCTGCGCTTCCATCTCCCGCTGCATCAGCTCCTTCTTCAACTTCTTGGCTTCATTCAACTTCATACCACGGTTACTAAGCTGCAACTCGTCCGGTCCGAGCGACTCGATGCCAATCTCCCCCAACGCCAGCACCATCTTCCCCTGCGCCAGTCGTCCTTCGATGTTATTCCAGTCGAGAAACTCCTCGCCCGCTTGTATCGCCCGAGCACGCGCCTCCTGATACGCTTCCGGACCACGGCACAGATCGGCCAGCTCGCGTCGGAGCATCGTCTCGCTCGGCGTCCAGATGGCATTCTTCTTCATGCGCTTCCGCAGCCGCGACAGCTCCCACTCCGTCAGACGCAGCCAGGGTCGGTGTTCACCCCCCAGCGCCGCATTCTCCGGTGGCGGGTCCAGCACCGGCCACGGCTGCGGGTAGACTTGACCGTTACCCGACGGTTTCGTAGCCGGCTTCGAGGGATCATCGGACGTCTGCGCTTGAGCGGCGGCGGCGGCGGCCTTCTTGGAGCTGGATTTCGATTGCTTGGACGACTTGGGCGGCCTCGGCGGCTTGAGCGGCTTGTTGTTGGCCGCGGTGGAACTTTCACGAGCGGGACCGCCCACGCGCGTCGTCGGCACCGGCACCGGCGATGGCAGCGGTGAATCCCAGTCCGATCCGGAGCTCAGCGGAGACGAATCCGGGTCGGGCGGTGGCAGCACCTCGCCCGGCACCGTCACTCGCCGGCTACGATTCTTGCGTCGATTGTTCTGGCTGGTCGAGCGCCCCGCCGCAGCAGATCGAGCGCCATCGAGACGGAGCGTGATCCGCGGCGCGGGCACATCTCCATCTACGGCATGTCGACCTCGGGTGGACCGAAGCGTCTGGGGTGAGGCCGATGCCGGCGCGGCGGGGGTCGGATCGCGTGACGGCGGCTTGGGCAATGCTTGCAGCTTGGAGATGATGCTGGCCAGCCGACTGTAATGATGATCGACCACCTCGTAGAGACGCGTCGCCTCAGCGTAGGCGGATCCGCGCGTGCTGAGCGCTCGACTGAGACAGACGGAGAGATTGCTGCGAAGCTCCTGTGGGTCCGGACGCGCCGTGACGGGCATGGACGGGAGCGCGCCATAGAGCTTGGCCAGCTCGTGCACCTGGGCTGAGCTCACCAGATACGATTCGTCCAGCTTGCGAATGAGCGTCAAGGACCGGACCAGGTCGGCCGGGAGATATTCGGTGTAGTCTAAGAAGTCCGTCACGGTTGCCTGGGCGTCAGGATCGACTGGGACCTGGACGGGCAGGTCGTCCAGAGCGCTTGCCATGCTGGGTGAGGTTGGTTGCTGATCTGGAAGTGATGATGATGTGGTTGTCTTTGGTCCGTTTGAATGAATATCTGTGTTTCTTCACTTCTGATGACTTGTTGATAATCTGATGATCAGACGTCACTCTGTCACTCTGTCACTCTGTCAGTGGGGTTCCTTCACTGGTCTAGTTTCACTTGTACTACCTGAGCTGGCCGCATTCAACAAACGGTCGTTCACTGCATAAGAAAGACCGCCTCAGCAGTGTCGAGGAGCTCATCCACAACCATCATCGCAGACAGATTGTCAAATCCTCACGATGGCGAGGAAGAAGAAGACATCGTCCAATTACGTGGTTGGGAGTCAGTTTCGACGTGCGCAGGAATATCTCGGCCTGCGTGCGGTTGGTGGAGGAGGTCAAGATGGACGTCAGGTGATGAGTGGTGGTGTGGGCGTGGGGAAACACCAGACGACAACGACAACGACAACAACAAACACCAGCGGAGGCGGTGCCGCTTTACAGACCAGTCACAACAAAACTACACCGTACCCAGGGCAGCTATACGACTTCAACAGGCCTGCGCCCTTTCCAACGCATCTCGATGTCGTCTTCGTGTCGCTTGACGTCGAATGCTACGAGCGGGACCATTCCTGCATCACAGAGATCGGCATCGCGACGCTCGACGTCCGCGACCTGAAAGGCCTGGGACCGGGCAAGGAGGGCAAGAATTGGCGCGAGGCTATTCGTCCGCATCACTACCTCATCAAGGAGTATGCTCACCTCCGCAACAAGGAGTTTGTGAGCGATGCGTCCGATCGAGTTGAGTTTGGGACGTCCGAATGGATCTCCTACAAGGATGCTCCCCAGGTCGTGGCAGCGTGCTTCCGGACCGGTGCCGCTGGGGTGTTGGTCGAGCATGGGCCCAACCGCTCCAGTCGCAATATCGTCGTCGTCGGCCATGCCGTCGAGGGTGACCTGAACTTCCTGCAGGGCATGGGCTACAATGCGCGTCAGCTGAACAACCTCGTCGACACTCTGGACGTCGGCGTGATCGATCGAGATATCAAGGGGGACACGCAGAGTCGGGCCTTGGGATCCATCATCTACGATGTGAACATCATCGGCTGGGGCTTGCACAATGCCGGCAACGATGCGGTCTACTCGCTGCAGGCCCTACTGGCCATGGTCGTCCGATACCAGCATGGCGTCAAAGAGGCCGTTCCGCCGCCCAAGGGTGACGATGACGATGGCGATGAAGTGAGCGATGACGAGTTCGACGACATGGGGGCGGCCTGGGAGGCCCCACAGCGGAAGCAACCGGCCCCTTACCCGGAACCAAGTCAGATGACAGAGGAATGGTGAGAAGGAGGAGGGAGTAAAGGAGGAGGATGAGGGGGAGAGAAGGATGCAGCAGAGATAACTCGAAGCTGATGAAGTCCAGTAGAGCTAACAGGGGGACTCGTCGATGGCGATGATGAAGTGCATGAGGATAACGGGCAGGACGAGCTGGAGCATGGAGTTAGCATCAAATAGCTCTAAACTGATAAGGGAGAGTTCACTTACAACTAGCCCGAACCTGAAGAGCCGTCTGTCTCTCGTGCTCTCACTCTGACTTGCATTCATCACCATAAATTCGCGATAGCTTGTGCTCCTACCGTATGATTAGTGATTTGATGAGACTCGACTCACCTGATTAGAAAACAGTATGGGACTGATAGGAGTGGGTGGTAGAGTATGTCGTGCGGGCCAGCAAACCCTTGGCCCTAGAAATCCATAACATGCTAGGAAGAGGCCGAAGGACGATGACAGTGGAGGCACGACCAAACCCTTAACGCAAGGAGATAAGAGTATAAAAATAAGAATATCACAAGGGTATGTGATCGGCGGCTTTGTCGTACGGCAGGAACTACACAACTGACAGGTGAATACATATAGACGCCGTTGTAGGATGCAGATTCGCCGATCGATGCGTACTTTCTACAGGCGTGATGAGAGAGCGGTTAGAGCAGTCAACAAGATCGATCAAACACGATACATGATCAACTTTCAATACGCATGCTTCGTCCGCCAGGTCATTGAAGATAATGGATACTCGAGTATCGGCAAATAGCAATGAAGAGAAAGAAAGAAAAGAAACCCAGGCAGAGTGTGACGGGGGTGAAGGAGACAAGCAAGCGGCAGGCCAAATGTAATGACGAGAAAGCAAGACCAATCAACCAATGGAGAATTCTCATGAAGAAGAAGACAACAAGGGAGAAACCTGCCAGATGTAGCCAGAGAGGAGAGTGCGAGAAGGACATCGTCTCGAAATCAACCGCCAACGATGGGGAAATAAACTAGCAGAGAACCAATGTAATGTGAAAGCAAGCCAGTAAGCCAGTGAGCAAGCAAATCTCCCTCTCCCTTACAACCAGAAACGAGCATGATCGATGAGAGCCTGGGTCAAGCACGAAGCCAGATAAAATGCAAAAGCGATGAACCAAAAGAATATACTGGATAACCCATATCGGGGACGCCTGGTCAAAGAAAACGAAGAACCTTCTGCGGGGCCAATGCCGGGGGTAGAAGTCAAGAAAACTCCATTCTCTGCATCTATGGATTCGTCGATCGTTTTTTTTCTGTTGATGAATGAAATTAATCATATCCCGAGCGCCGAAAAGTGCTGCATGGAAAGAAGGAAATCGTCGAACAGCGCATTCGGACCGGGGGGAACTTAGACGGCGGCGTTCGTCATTTTGGAGTGAAAAGAGCCAATGGGTTCAAAGCCGCTGGACACCAGGTCAGTGGATCAACACGATATCGAAACAGGGAGAATCGGAGACATACCGAGCGAGATCGATAGCGCCATGCACCTCCTCGAGGGGTCCACTGGAATCCGAGTCGCCATCGGAATCGTCCAGCATCCTCTTTCGGCTGCCATCCGCTTTGATCTCAATCCCACCGGACTTGGACGGACTCTCGAGACTGGGACGCGTCGTGGTAGGCATGACCGGGGGACTGCTCGGCTGCTGGATGGCGGGGCCACCACCGGCCTTGATCGGGCTCGGATCCGGCAGCGGTCGGGCGGGCGTGCTGTCGAAATTGACGTACTTCCAGAATGGGGCCGGGGAGCTCTGGGGCATGTACGTCGAGGGCAGATGCATGGTCGACGGGGGCGCGAGGCGCAGCTCCTGTCGCTGCGGAGCCGGCGTGATCAGGGACCGGTGTCCATCTAGATAAGCGGGCGAGGGCATGCCGAGGGGCGATCCCTGACCGGCCACCGCGTCCGAGAAGGCCGAGGGTCCGGCGAGGTTGGTGCGCGATCGCGAGGGGAGGAGCGGACTGCCGTCGCCTAGCTCGTGACCGGCTTGCTCGAGCTGCTTGGCCACTGAGAGACGAGAGCCGCGATCGGGCGTGTAAGCTTCCTTGGCCGAGACGGGGTAGGCGCCACGACGGGGCGGAGTGACGGAACCCGAGGAGACCTGGGCAGGCGCGCTGGCACTGGGCACCGGACGACCATCCTCGAGCGCCAGTCCGAGTCCGGCGACGGTACCGCTGCTGGTGGGCGCCATCGTGCTCGACGTCGGTTCCTTGGCGGCGGGCGAATTGGGCGTCGACGAGGTTCGATGACCGCCTTTGGTCGATGGGCGCGAGGCCTTTTTCGTAAACTCCTCGCGATGCTGCGGCGCAATCTGCCACTTCATGCCCTTGCCCGGCTCGTCCGTGCGACGCGGGATCTTCTCAAAGGCCTTGTTGAGCGATAGATTGTGCCGAATGGAATTCTACATCGTCAATGATCAGCATCCCATTAATTGAACGTGATCTCGAATGATACATCTGAATCAGATACATGAATGAATATATATATCATACCTGCCAGCCGGTCTGCGAGAGCCGATAGAACGCATAACGATCCATGATGGACTGATAGATGGCGTTGAGGGTCAGCTTCTCCTCCTCGCTGGCCAGGATGGCCTGTCCGATCATGATGGCGTAGCTGTAGGGCGGTTTAATGTCCTTGGCCGACTCGAGACTGTAGTCAATCTCCTGCGTCGTCTCGAGCATGAGGCCGCGATTGTACGAGGGGGACGGCTTGTCCTTGGAGTCCATCTGCGGCGTGCGCGTGGCGGGACCGCCCGGGGTCGACTGACCATGCGCCTCGGTGGGGATGGGCGACGGAAGGGCACGCGTCCCCGATGGAGTCTTGGATCCGGCGGTGCTGGGACGCTGCGGGACCGACGCCGAGCGCGCGATCCGCGTGGCACCGGCCGGCTTGGAGGCGCTCACGTTCGGCCGACTGTTGCCCACACGACCGGTGCTCGCGTTCAAGCCGGATGTCGCCAGGAAGGATGGATGCACGCGCGGAGCGTCGTTGGGCGTCACGAACATCATCTGCGTGCCGCCAATCTCGAGAATGTCACCGCTCTGCAGGACGGCGCGGCCGCCGCGTCGAATGATCTGGTCGTTGACCTTGACGCCGTTGCGGCCATAAACGATCAGCTGCCATCCTTCGACGCCCTCGGTGGCATACTCGATGATGGCGTGCTGTCGGGAGATGAGCTTGCTGGGTCCGAGATCGATGTGGACCACGAGATTGTCGGCTCCCTCCACGCCGGGGCTCGACTGCGGGGGCGGGGCCGCGCTCGGGTCGGCGTTGGCGTTCGTGGCGGGGCTGCTGTCGGGCGGGCGGCCAATGTTGACGCGCAGCGTCTTGACGTAGTAGGTCCATGTGGCACCGGCGATCTTGGCGTAGGCCTGCACACCATCCTTGAATTCGCGCTCGAGCTTCGAGTTGCCATGGTCGGTGGCGACGTTCACCTCGTCGGCGCCCATCGTGAGCGTCGCAATGACGGCATTCAGCATGACCTCGGGGCCGTCCGTCGGCTCTGGCGTCGTCGGATCCTGCGCCTGAGCAGCTCGGCCGGGCTTGGTCGCCGACGCATTGCCGATCGATGTTTCCGTCTAAGGAAGTGATTGCAGTCAGATATCAGGACTCCATGGAAAGAGAAGAAATGTGTTCCCGTCCCGCGCCGTTGGACTTGACGTTGGGCCGAGAGCGTGCCGATGCAGCGACGCAGAGGCAGCACAGCACCCGATACGAAAGTACACGACTTACCTGACGACGACGTTTGGTTGGCCGCGTGGGTGAGACGTCAGGCATCGGCACGTCCGAGGACTCATCAAGGCCCGACTCCTCGCGGCGCGTGCGCGTCCGACGAGTGGCGGCCGAAGACGGCATCGTTCACTAGACGCTTCCTCGTTGGTCCGCAATGCACTTATATCAAGTTGAACTGTAATGATCGGGAGTCAGTATATCTATCTTGCTATCTCGACGAGGTCACTGCATGGTTTGCTGTGCCTCTCGACGATGTCAAGGTGGGGGAAGTGGATGAAGGTGGATGACTAGAAGTGAGGTGAAGTGAGGTGAAGCTAGGGTTGAGGTCGTCAGATATACCTTCACTGGGATGGGATCTTCCACCTGGTCGCGGTCGTGTCGGGTGTTGCCGATCCGCCCACCACCAACCAACGGCAACTGCCTCGAGGCTGTGTGTGATGAATGGTGTTTGATGACCGACCAGTCTCCGTTGCGTTCTTAATCTCGTTCGATTTTTCTCGACAGCGACGACGATGCTGAACAAGTCGATGGATGACCTTGTGGATGTAGCCCGGGAGCAAGATGTGCGTCGTTTGCTGTATAGTGGTGGTGTTGTGTGTGCGTGGGAGCGAAGATGTGACTTGACGGATGACGCGAAGTTTGGGGGGGGGGGTGGAAAGGATAAATAAAAAAGGCGATGTCCTGCGCGTCAGCCGCGTTTCTGTTTCCTCGACCTTTTTATTCTTCCTTCGCACGGAGCACCACGATGATGCTTGCACCCAGCTCGACCTGTTATTGTTTAAATCTCAACAAGTAAACTACTGATCCAGCATCAAAGGATTTGACAGGGAACATAATCCGCTCTGTGCCTGTATTGCAGGCAGACTGCGTCTCTATCAGGATGAGGCTCAAGGCGCTTCGGTTTGGTCCGGTTGTGTTTGGTGCGCCTGGAACTTCCCTCTCGCCATGTGCCATTAAACTGAACAAAATGGCTGAAATAGAATTATGTTAGGAATACTTCCGACCAATCAGGTCCGGTTGTACAACGGATTTTCCCCGAGTTACTGAATTCAACGACCAATCTGAAGAGAATCATCAGGCCTAATGTACTTTCTGCCCCACATCTCGCATGGGAGTACCTCGGCGCTCGCCTGTCAACGGTCCCATGGTTAATCCAGCCGATTCTGACAAAATGAAAAACGCAACGGTACTTGCATCTGGCTGGCAAATAGAAGCGGTCGTGAGTACTTCATTTCTCGAAATCCTGCATTGGCAAATACGCGAGCTTGCAACCAGTTGTAATCCCATCGCACGTGACCGATGGTTTGTAACGACTTCACTTACCAATCAAGCCCCGGCCAGCAAGACCACTTCCACCCAACTTGATATCATTCATGATGGCAGATTTAACAACCTGCCATTGAATTTCAACAACTAATCATCAACGGTATCGTTGATCATTCCTTCATTACCAATCTATTCAGGTTCTCTGGTCCTACCATGGCTGGTCGTGCGATGGTAGGATCTCTGCCTGCTCCAGGTCGCTTGAACCCTTCCCATCCATCTCCATGGATGGTGTTTCGTTCCCATGTTCGCATCCCAACACTGGAGGCCCGGCCAATGCAACAGTTATGCACGCTCGGATGACAGCGCCCCGTGGCTCAGG
>QQTW01002973.1_pt1 | contig 12441 bp, 13 predicted proteins | sample 1904831 | NCBI WGS metagenome assembly QQTW01 (sample SAMN09435610, study PRJNA476489) | Subsurface metagenome, whole genome shotgun sequencing project. | reverse complement strand
CATTAATGATTGAATCAATATGAGATTCGGCAACTTGACTGGTATAGGTTTTATTGGCGAGGTCGCGTTCATCATAATTGACGTTCGTAAGCTTGATTACGCTGGAGATAGTCATGCAGGTCCTTAATCTTAGACCGAGTCGCTGCAGCGGTTATGTTGTCGCTCAGAAATGTCAGCTTGAGCAGCGCCTCATGAGCTTCTCCATGCCATAGTTTCCACTTGGTACTGTCTAAAGACTGTTCAAAAGCTTCTCCTAAAGCGTTTTTGATCTGCTGAAACTTTTTGCCGATATGGAACCAGTCTAAAATGCACTCAACTGTGTCGCAATGAGGTTGAATGACTGATAACACAGACCAGCAATTACTTGCACCATCAGCCAAGGCAGTGACCTTGCTTGATTGAGACATCCCCTGCTTGAGGGCAGCATTCACTAGATAAGTCTTGATAGTTTGCAGCTCGTCATTGATAGCCGAAACGACGCAGGTCTTATCCACAATAGCCGCGATGGTGGAGGTCCACTTGTTGCAGACTCTCCGGTCGATACACAATTGCTGATAATGCTTCAAAGCTGCGTATGTCCTTGGATTGTGTGGGAATATGACCTCCATCAACTTGGATAATCAAGTCCGTCGCTGGTATAACACACTCTTCTTTAGAAGGAAAAATTCGATTCGTCTCGTCAAGCTGCGTACCAACTTTATTCGTAATTTGTTGAATTTGGTTATGGTTATTGATGGTACGGCGATGACAATTTAATTTCTTCAAGTTACTCTGAGCTTCCCTGTAGCTATACAAAGCACCTTGTTCGCATTGCAATTTGGCTAAATCTGGATGTATATTGGTGCCAAAAGCAGAAGTAATTGTGGGAAAACTTTGCCAATCGCAATCAGGATTACGGAGAGCGGTGTTTTTGGACTCGTAGGGTATGGTCGCGCTCAGACAGCATGAAATTGCGATTGCGTATAACCATTCTTCTTAATCTTTTGTCCGCAGTTAGGACAGCGAGCATATCCTAGGTTAATCAATACAGCTTGTTCTGCCAAAAGGGCATGAAAGCGTCTTTTCGAGCAGGGATATTTGTTCTGTATGACGCAAACCTAAATCTAAAATGGACTCTGGGCGCTTAATATCATAGACTTTGATGGTGTCCCGCTTGACCACCTCCTGGCTACTGACAGCGACTTTCTCTACGACGACACGTAATTCGTAATCCATGCTCAAGCTACCCTCGCTCGCTTCTTCCAGGAGGGAGTTTATCACATTCACGGCTTTAGCACAATAATTTATTACGCTTCCTTTAACCCTCGATGTGATGCCATTGCTGTTGCGCATCTGCTGGCGAGCAACTATAACTGGATGAACAAAAATACCAATGCTGTTCCCTACAAGATTGCTAAACTCTTACGCAATTGGGCGAGTCAATATCCAACTGGGATGCGGGTGCTGAGGAGGAGTGACAATTTTAATGCCGTTGGTTTTTACCTACTTTATCCGACAGCCAGCTCTTGTGAGGTAAATTTCTTTAGCTCTCCTAGCAAAAGCCTGCACTTAAGTTCGGTATCAGAAATTGACCCAATCAAAATGGCTACCCCAGGAGATCAGAATTGTATCTCGGTTTTTGTGCGGAGTTGGATGATTGATGCTCCTTACCTAGAGCAGGCTCGGATTAAATTCTTAGAGGATGTGCAGCAGGTTATGTCTTTGATGCGTGGGGATTTTCCTAACTTGTGTGACATCCATACTTTAATCATTCATCCCAGTTATGAAGAACTGGCGCTGGTGTTGGGGTTTCAAAAAACAAGCTTAGATGCTCAGTTGTCTGTTTACTGGATGTATCTGCCAGTGGATCGATTTTTAGCAATGGACATTAAAAAGGCACTTTCTGGAATCAAGTTTAATAGTTCTGTTGCCAAAGCTTTTTAAAGACAGAAAAACGGTTATAAAGAAGTGGATCGGTACGTTGCTCCTAAGGAAACCGCGTCTATGGAAACTACGACTGAGAAAACAGTGTTGCCAAAAGAGGATGCGGACTGGGAAGTGCCAGCGCCCCCTACTGACTTGGTGTTTGATGATGGAGAACCCTTGGAAACGAATCGTCACCGGATTGCGATGAATGTCCTGATTCGATCCTTAAAAAATGGCTGGACTGAGCGGCAGGATGTCTTTGTGGGTGGCAATATGTTTATCTACTACAGCGCCAAACAGGCTCGCAACCGAGATTTCAAAGGTCCTGATTTTTTTGTGGTGCTGGGTGTAGACAATAACCCAGAGCGTCAGGGGTGGGTTGTATGGGAAGAAGGAGGACGCTACCCGGACGCGATCGTAGAGCTGCTCTCTAATAGTACGGCTGAAGTTGATAAAGGGACTAAGAAAGATATCTACGAGCGGGTATTTAGAACGCGGGACTACTTTGTGTTCGATCCGTTTGCTGCTAATTCGTTAGAGGGCTGGCATTTAGATGTAGATCGGGGCTATCAAGCTTTGGCACCTGATCAGCGAGGATGGCTGTGGTGTCAGTCGTTGGAACTATGGTTGGGCACTTGGCAAGGCACAGTTGAGGATGATACAACCCAGTGGTTGCGGTTTTATGATGCAGAGGGAAATCTCATATTACTGCCGGAGGAAACTGAACGACAACGGGCAGAGCAGGAGCGGCAACAAGCGGAAGCGGCACAACAACAAGCGGAAGCGGCACAACAACGAGTGGAAGCAGCACAACAACGAGCGGAAGCGGCTCAATTTAGAGCTGAGCAACTGGCGACTCGCTTGCGGGAGCTAGGAGAAAATCCAGATTCTTTATCGTAATCGCGCATATACCCCATGCTCAGCAACGCGGCATGGGGATGGAAAGCGAGGCGATGACGAATGTATCTTTGATGATGTTAAGCCAAGGGCTTTACGGGAGAGAAGATGCATGAGGAATCGCCACTAAGATTGTGTTTTGTGCTAAGATATCAGTACAAGCAGGTTAATGTCCGTATGTTAGTACTTGAGGCAAAATTACGCGGTGAGGAGAGACAGTACCAAGCGCTAGATGAAGCGCTGAGAACATCTCGCTTTGTCCGCAACATGTGCCTGCGGTATTGGATGGACAACCGTGGATTGAACAAATACGACCTGAACAAGTACTGCTCTGTTCTGGCTAAAGAGTTTGAGTTTGCCAAATTACTCAACTCAACAGCGAGACAGGCATCAGCAGAAAGAGCGTGGTCATCAATCTCTCGGTTTTTTGACAACTGTAGAAAAGGAGAACCCGGAAAGAAAGGATATCCCAAATTCAGAAAACATCAGACAAATTTGTCAGTTGAATATAAAGCATCGGGCTGGAAACTATCGGATGACCGACAAACCATCACGTTCACAGATGGATTTGAGGCAGGTTCTTTTAGAATGTGGGGTACTCGTGATCTCCACTTCTATCAAATAGAGCAGATTAAGCGAGTGAGGGTAGTACGTCGAGCGGATGGGTACTATATCCAATTTTGCGTTGATGTTGAACGTAGGGAGAACCACGAGTATCAAAACAGGGTACTTGGTATAGATGTGGGGTTGAACCACTTTTACACTGATTCTGATGGCAATATAGTTGAAAACCCGCGCTACCTCCGCAAAAAAGAACGCTCACTCAAACGTACACAACGACGGCTATCACGTAAGAAAAAGGGGTCTAAGAATCGGGTAAAGGCTCGTAACAAAGTAGGAAGAAAGCACTTAAAAGTAAGTAGGCAACGTAAAGACTTTGCAGTAAAAACTGCAAGGTGCGTAGTCCAGTCTAGCGACTTGGTAGCCTACGAGGATTTGAAAGTGCGGAATATGGTAAAAAACCACCACTTAGCTAAATCAATCAGTGACGCCAGCTGGTCACAATTTAGAGAATGGTTAGAATATTTTGGCAAAGTGTTTGGGGTAGGAACGATTGCAGTCCCTCCCCACTACACCTCGCAAAACTGCTCTAGTTGTGGTACGACGGTCAAAAAGAGTTTGAGTACTAGAACGCATACTTGCAAGTGTGGCTGTGTACTAGATCGCGACCACAATGCAGCGCTAAACATACTAAGAATTGGACTAAGTACCGTGGGGCACACGGGAACTCAGGACGCCTCTGGAGACATCGACCTCTGTACGGGTGAGGAAACTCCTCCGGGCAAGTCGAGTCGTAGAAAGAGGAAATCCTCGAAGTGATTCGGGGAATCCCCTTCCTCGCTGTATTCAGCAGGGAGGGGAGGATGTCAAAGCTTAAACTGGTAGCCCCCGGTAATACCAGACGGTTAGAATCCCTAAAGATATTAGAACTCCTACAGAAACCCAAACAGTGTATTTAAGGGCTGCCCTTTCAATTTTGTCATTCTGCTTAGACTCAGGGTTATTATTCATGCTTGTGTATGATTTATGAAGTCTTAGGCGTATGATAGCTCTAGCCAGAAGCAACTTCTACTACCCTTAGACATATTTTAATCGATTGAAATAATTCTCAGCCACTGCGAAAGCTGGAATTTTGTACTTTTTAAATACTACTTTGGCAGTGAGGTGGTAACTTTAAGATTTATAACACGGCAAGAGTTTACTGGAGATTTATCTCTTTGCTAATTTTACCTAAAGCACAGACGTACAAGTGACAGCCACGATAGGGGCAAATAAGTACAACGCAATTTTGATGGTTGATTACTGTTGCAATGAAGTGAAAAATCAAATTTTCTACTCAATATTATCTTTTGGTTGTCAACGACAACCTTGGAGACTAATAGGAAGATTAATAACGAGCTGGCGCTCGCAGGGCAACTTAGATGCTGTCTCTAAAGAAATGTAAAGGAAGCCACATAAAGCGAGCGTGTCATCTGAAAATAAAGAGTGATGCATTATTTTTCTGGGCAATAACACGAAAAGCGTATCCGTCTGATGTCAGTAATGCAGAGTGGGAAAGCATAGAACCGTTACGCTCCAGTTGCACAATTCATTGGTCGTCCTTTGTAAAGTAGATTTACGTGAAATTATCAATGCAATTTTCTACGTACTACGAGAGGGATGAACAGAAGCGTGGTCTACCACACGACTTACCACCGCAGGCAAACAGTTTACAACTACTTTCGGCACTGGCAAGGTTTAAGAGTATGGCAGAAATACACCCAAACCGAACACCGTTGTAAAGCACAGATGTCAAAACCGAAACTGCCTCGACCCATACCTGAGCAACTTGCTTTAGTTAGAAGCTACCGAGAAAAGTGGAGAGCGATCGCCCTCAGTACAGCCAGAATTGATCGCTCCAGTGTGACAACTGTAATCCACAAAATTTACAACCTGATTGGGATCAATACTCCTGTCTTGCATTTTGCTGACAGTCCTTCCGGCGGTACTTTGATGCTAAAGGAATTCATGGAGAGTTGTAATTATTCTCCCCTTCAAAGCTTAAGTTGTCAATTCCAACAGCACTTGAAGGAGGCATTGGCTACTCAACTGACTGGCTCTCCACAAGGAGGAGTGTATCCTGTAGGACTTGTCGAGCAGCTAGATTCTGCATTGCGTCCTCAGTTATACAACCAGCTAAGGTCGCATCTGGAAGCTGGAGTGTGGGCACAACCGCAACAGTATGCACAGATATGGAGTACATTCCTGACCCAACCCTGGCGATATCAATTCTGCTACATTACACCAGAATGGTGGGCCTGTGACGGCAGCTATTTCGATTTTTTGATTACAGTCTTGAACTGTGAGCACAACTCCAAACACTGGCAACTCTTTCAATCTCTAGTCAGAGAGTGTGGCTGGATTTTTCCATTTCAGGAAATCTGCATCGTCTGCGATCGCCCCACACGCATAGCCTTTGATGTTAACAGACGCCTGCATGCTGAGGGAGAACCGGCGTTGGAATTTGCGGATGGATTCCGTGTCTATGCTTATCACGGGGTTAGGCTGCCAGAGCGATGCGGATCAGTTTCCCCAGATCAGTGGCAGGTTGAATGGTATCAGGAGGAAAGTGATGCGTCTGTGAGAGAAGTACTTTTGCAGCAGCTACCGCACCATTTGTTTCGTAAAGAGCAGCTCTGATGGGAATCGGCTAGCCCCTTGAGGCGGCGGCTGGCTAAAAAACTTGGCATTGAAGTTCAAAGCTTTACTGCTGAGCAAATCGCCTCCTTAGGAAACTACCGTGAAAAATGGCGGAAAGTTGCACTTCAGCTCGGTCCAATTGACCGCCAGAAAGCTGCCTTAGCCGTTCAACAGCTTTACGCTGCTAATGATGCACCTTACGAACCTGAAATTATATTCGCTGATGGTCCATACACCGCTCGAAGGCTGCTAAAACATCGTTGTCGTCGAGGACAACAACCAATTTGCCCCTCGACCAGCGGCTATCAGCTTATCAACAAACTTTGGCCTCTGATAGCAGATCAACTTAGCAATACTATTTCCCAACAGCTTCACGCTGCCTTGCTTATAAATCGCTCCTCGATTTTAGCCCCCTTAAGTGGTTGGACTCAGCCTGAAGCACTGACAGCTTGGTGCAGTTTATGTGACTTTTGCATTTCAGCCCTTAAGTGTGTTCACAACTCCAATTTGTGGGCAATTTTACAAGGCGTTGTCACTGAGTGTGGCTGGCTCTTTCCTGCTCAACATATCTGCGTCGTTTGCGATCGCCCGATCCAATTATTAGTAGACGATCTCGATCGTCTCCATGCTGAGAACGGACCTGCAATTGTTTACGCAGATGGTTATAGAGTTCGAGCACTTCACGGACAGCTTCCCCAGCAATCTCACAAACAAAGCAAGAGTTCTCCTCAAACACAGATTAAATTACAACTTACTGAATCTTCTGCAAAGATTAAGAAGTTAACAGAAGCTCAAGACAAACAGGTATCCCTCTACCGGAAGAAGTGGGAAGCAATCGCTCTGGCTCCCGGATCTATCAACCGTGCACTGGCTAGGGTAGCAGTTCAGTCTGCCTACTCGCTCCTGAATCTACCACCGCCTGACATTCTGTTCCGACCCAGTCCCTGTGCAGCTGTGGAGACTGTAGTATCACGTCAGTTCGGTAATCCTCTAAGTACAGTTTTCATTACACTATTAACGCAAACACTGCTAGAGCAAGTTGCCAGTCAGCTCGACCCCATTCTTTATAGAGAGTTGCATATACGACTTAGATTCTTGCCGCCGCACTCCCAGTTACTTTCTATCGAAGCCGCAAACCAGGAGCTATTGTATCCTTTAGTCAAGACCTTGCCGCGATTGCAACGCAACCGACTGAAGAACTGTATCAAACCCCAAATCTTGGTAGAGCAAGGAGCTTTGTTGGATTTTTGTATTTCTGTTCTTCGGTGTACGCATGACTCAATTCGATGGGAAGCATTGCAGTTGTTGGTTCGGCATTGTGGTTGGATTTACCCGTATCGGCAGGCTTGTGTTGTTTGCGATCCCCCAATCCAAATCGCCCTCAACCCTGGTACTTCCTTACATTTGGCAACAACAACACTGCTGTTTAGCGACGGTCACAGCTTGCAATACTCCTACGATGACTCCAATAATGTCTCCTTGAGTGGGCTAATGTGGCTCATCCACACGAAATATAAGTAGTAAAACACTGAGAGCAATAGTTCAGCTGCAAGAGTGCAGTTAACGCCTAAATGCTTTTTTCACGAATCATTTAGGACTGCTATATACGTGTTGCTTGTGTCGCCATAACAGACGGAGGAATGTTTGTTGAAGTTATGATGTGAAATGAGAAAAATGAGATACAGGCGATCGCTATGGTCTTAACTACAGCCAAGTGGACGATAGACGAGTATCACCGCATGATTGCGACGGGCATCTTGGACGATCGGCGTGTGGAACTACTGAAGGGAGAGATTGTAGAAATGTCACCGTCAGGAGAACCCCACGCCTATTTCAGTAGTGAAGCAGGAGAATATTTGAGTCGATTATTGGGCGATCGCGCAATGATTCGCCCAAGCAAACCGATTACGCTTCCTAACGACTCTGAGCCTGAACCTGATATCGCCATTGTGCAGCGGTTGGGGCGCGAGTACTTAGAGCATCACCCAAATCCAGAAAATATTTTTTGGCTAATTGAATACTCAGATTCCAGCTTAAACAAAGATTTGGAGATCAAAAGTAAAGTCTATTCTGAAGTCAAAATTCCTGAGTATTGGGTGGTTAACTTCAACAAGAGACGGCTTGTAGTATTTCGAGACCCCCAAGATGGTGAGTATGCTTCAAAGTCCACGCTAGCCGAAGGAACGATTTGCTCACTTGCGTTTCCAGATGTGGCTGTATCGGTAGATTTGATTGTCAGTGTATAGGACACCCTACTCGCTTATCGCGTCATGAGCTTGCCGAGTTACCTGATGAACCGCGATCGCAGTCTATATGTTTCACCGAACACACTTCAGTCTGCTGCTTCATAATCATTTACAAACAGCCTATTACCTCAGAACAGGTGACATCCTCCCGACGCTAAACCGCAGAGCGATTATAGCGCGGGCTTCCCTTCCTCTTTATCTGCAATTTCCTGCGTGGAGCTGTATGGAAGGTTGTTCTGGAGTGTTCATGGATTTAATCAAGATGCGATGGCACCAATCTAACCGCAAATTATCAAAACGTCCAGACTGTAACTCAAGAGCAGATGCCGGGACCACTGCCAGCCTACTGTGGCGATCACTGCCGTCTGGATGCCGCTGCTACTCGTAAAAGGGCAGAACGGGCAATCACTGGTAAGAAGCAGGGTAAACGTGGCAAACCCAAGAAGATTGAGGCATCAAATCAGTAATTGTTCGGTTGCCGTACTGATAGTTTTAAGCTCAAACTGACACAAGAGTATTAGAAGTCGAGGGCGAGCGCAAGTTTAATGCCGATTAGACTCCTCTCTGACTTATCATGCTGAGACTAAAAAAGTAGGAGTTTCCAAATGAAAACAAGAGTGTTTACCTGCAATAAAGAAGGATGGCCTTATACAGAAATTCAGGATGAAATAAACCAAGCAAAAGAAAAACTTCGTGGAGGCAAAATTCACATTAAAACTTGGAGTTGTGGGAGAATAAAACAAATTAAGGTTGGTGATCAAGCCTATTTTTACAGAGTAGGTAGTGAACCTCGCGGATTCTTTGCCTGTGGACGCGTTATTACTAGTGAAATAAACCATCAGTCAAGGCTTAACTGGCTTAATTGTCAAGATTTAAGTGAAGCATATACTGATATTTATGACGACTTGAGAATCAGTTATGAGTGGTATTCAGTTGTTGACTATGATAAAGCATTGAAGGGTAAATTACTTAAGAGTATGCCAGATTTTGATGGTTATAGGTTTCTTTTTAAGGAATCTGGCTCAAGCTTAAGAGAAGAGTATGTTAAGTCGTTAAATAAGCACTGGGAAATACACGCAAAAGAATATGGGGTTTACACTCCGATGCCTACCACATAGCCCCACCTCTTATCTGGATTGGTTCGGGATGAATGAGAAATAGGGCTTCTCGGAAACACGACAAATATCGCCAGGGATGCTGTCGTAGTTGTCGAAGTTTGGCAGGATTGAGTGCGATCGCCCTACGATGCCCCAACTTCGCACTCCACAATAATGTGGAACGAGCCATAGTCACAGGTTTGAGGTTTTCCCGATCATCTGGGAAAAGTCCAAGTTCTCTCAACAATACAACATTACCTGGCTAACCTTGCCCTAATCTAATCTTGTCAACCATCACAGCGACGACGAAGGGCCACTTAAATGGCTGTAATGTCCAAAGAAGCATAGTATCCAAAAAACTGCATAACTTTCCCTGTTACCAACCATGCCAAATAATAAGTAACTGTTGGAATGATATATAAAAACAAACCACCTAGACTAATAAAGAATTCTTTGTGTGTACGTGACTTCCAGAAATAAGCTGGAATTCCAAAGATACCAATGATAACAATTATTGCGCTTCAAGTGTAGGTGGTGCGCTCGCAGTCCATAAAGGAAGCCCCCAGCGGGTAGTTATGTCAGTTACAACGTTTACAATGTTAGCCGGATAATACTTCTGGGTATCCTATCTATATACACATAGGTAGGATTTTATGAATAGAAAGACAAAGCAATTAACAAAGCAGTATAAATTTTTCCGAAGTTTCACGTTTATACTTATGATTGCTTCTCAAATTGTCTTTGGAGTACTAGATGTTATCTTTTACTATCAAAAGCAATTTGGTTATTTTTCATTTTATGTAAATGTTTTAATTCAACCTTTGCTCTTTCTGCTTCTCTTTTATTATTTTCACTCTACTGCTCATTATGTTTTTTATTCGCTTTATCTAATCCCGCGCCAATAATCAAACCTATTAATGGAAAAAGTATCAACGTCAGGAATAAGCCGCCTCCTCTAAAAAGACTAGCCGCAGAAAAAAGATATACTAACCACGCAATACATACGTAAATACACCTTTTAGTAGCTTCCTGATTTAACGTTTCCTCTCTATCTCCAACAAGCTTTGCATATTTCTTCTCTACTTCTGAAATAGCTCCAAGGAAAGAACCTACTTCAGACATAAACCTATTCATATAATCGCGATCTTCTCTAACTAAATTTAGTGTTTCAACTGTTATATTTTTAATAATTTGGATACTTTTGTATAAATCTGCGGCTTTCCAAGATGTATTGCAGTCAAGGCAAGTATTAGCGTTCCGAGCTTCAACTGTCACTGCTCCTACGGCACCGCCTACAACTCCGAATAAATCCCACCCAGCCGCAGCACGTCCCCAGTTAAGCTCTGTTTCCCTCTTAAGCTGAATGTGATCGGCACCGGAATTAGGGCAATGACCATTTTACTATTAAACTAAGGTTATTTACTTATGATTCCCCCCATTTGACTTTTCTAATCATTCACGTATCGGGCTCTCCGCAATACCTATTATAGTTAAACCAGGGATAAATACTGCTCCGTGTAATCCCCCTTGCCTAATTCCTTCTCAGTAAGTTAATCGTTGAGGATGTTTTAAGAAGTATTACGATGCACTGGCCTACATGGATTCCCTATCCTCAATCTTGGTTACGGACTTTAGGACTTCTATTATGGTTTGGTTTTACCGCAAGAATTGTTGGCTTTCTAGCTGGAGGTGTAGGAATGGTATTTAGCGCCATCTTGCAAAACCCTGCTCCAATAGCTGTCTTCGGTTTACTAGCCTTATTATCTCCATTTGTACTCTTGACTTATGCACACTATTTTTGGGAGAGGAGGAATAGCAACAGTACCCGTTCGCCTTGGTTGCCCACTTCCCCCAGCGTCAAAGAGGGAGCCTACGCCTTGGTTGTTTTTCTAGGAGCCACCGCGACTGGTTTTGCTTTCGCCTTACCTTTTGTTAATTGGAGTTCCAGGGACTATAACAATCCAGCGCTAATCAATTGGTTTGGAATTGTTTGGACTATTTCAGGAGCTTATCTCTATCACTGGCGACACCTACAGAGGAAACGCCGCCGAGCTGCTTAGAGGATGTCTCAGAGTCACTAACTATACACCGCAAGGCTTTTACGCATTTCTCCAATTTGGAATCAGATTATTTGACCGCCGAAGTGAAATAGTCCAAGTGCTCGTTGGTTAGTGACATCGCGTTACTACCTATACCCCGTATGTTTTTTACTTGTACGAGGAAAACTATTGTCGTTCAGGACATCGCTGTGAAACAGGAGCAAATTACAGGTATCACGGTACTGGGTTTCGAGTTGCGTGTTCTTTAAGTTATGTAGCGGTGGTGTAGGCATCGCAGTCTAACACGGCAGTGGAGCGGACGTGCAGAGTCTTTTCGCCTCGTTTGAGTGTTATATCTGTCGCCGCTCACTTTTGCCGTTATACGGCTTTAGTAGCAGAACCTCGGCTTCTTCAATCTTGACGACATCTCCATCCGCAGTGAGGAAAACTCTCACAGAGGGAGATGACATTAGCTTCTATGGGGTAGCCGTAGGAGTCTTTACAGAGCTTCGCATGGCTCTGTTTATTTATGTTCACCTACTTAATGCGCCAGTTAAGTGTGGGATTAATATCATCCAAGTAAAGAAAATTAATCCGGTTCTAACAAGCCATACCCTGTCCACTATGCGGCCACGATAAGACCCATAAACACAGTAAAACTAGTAAAGGAAGCCAGCGCTACTTCTGCCTCACCTGCAACAAACATTCACCAACAGCTTTGACACAATTTACTACCGCCGCTGCCTCAGTCAGGAGCAGCTACATACAGTGTTGCTATCTCATGTCGAGGGGAGCAGGTTGCGAGGTATTAGCCGCATTAGTCAGTTAGCTTATGGGACAGTAGTTAGTATTGTCAGGGCGGCAAGCCAAAAGACGCAGTTGCTCCACAATGATCGAGTGCGGCAGATAGCAACAACAACGGTAATTACCGACACACTAACGATTTGACATAATAGGCATATAAGAAAGCAGATTTAGTCTATGCCCTCACTGAATCCCCCTCTGACTAAGGACGAT
>QQTW01002972.1_pt1 | contig 12442 bp, 12 predicted proteins | sample 1904831 | NCBI WGS metagenome assembly QQTW01 (sample SAMN09435610, study PRJNA476489) | Subsurface metagenome, whole genome shotgun sequencing project. | reverse complement strand
GAGTTAGAAGGATAATTACCAATTCCAAATTGTTTTTATACTTGCTGACTATTTTGCCTCGTGCAAGGCACAATGAAAAGAATGGTATTAGGGTTTGGTGTAGATGAACGATCTAGACCGATGCTACAGATTACTTGGGCTTGAGCCAGGAGCATCCCTCGACGAAGTCAATCAAGCTTACAAAGACTTAGCTTTTATTTGGCATCCCGATCGCATTCCTAAAGATAATCTGCGGTTACATCAAAAAGCACAAGACAAAATTAAGGAAATTAATCACGCTCGCGATCGCCTGCGGGAAGTAAAGTCACGCGATCGCATTCCTAGTACTTACGCGACACAACAAAAAAAGCCCCCCTCGTCGCCCCCACCAAGCTACTATCAATCGGCGCAACAAAAAAAGCCCCCTCAATCCCCACCGCCAGGTTACTATCAGTCGGCGCAACAAAAAAAACCGTCACCGCCACCGCCGCCGCCACCACCACAACCTAGTTATTATCAATCCTCGTCGCGACATAAATCTCATTATGAGTCCTACAGTCAGCCTAAAAAGCCCCATGGCGACCTTAGTGGAGTTGATTTGAGAGGTGCAAATCTCCAAGAAAAAGATTTTTCTTATAGAAATTTGAGCAAAGCTAATCTCAGCGAGGCTAACTTGAGCGATGCTTTTCTGCATAAAGTTAATTTGCAACAAGCCGATTTATCTAGAGCAAATTTGTTTAGAGCCAACTTGTTGCAAGCAAATCTCAGTCAGGCTAATTTGCGCGAAAGTAATTTAATTGGCGCTGACTTAAGCGGTGCAGACCTTAGTGGAGCCGATTTGAGTGGTGCTAAGGTGGGTGCGGGCGATCGCATTATGGTCAAACTAACGGGCGCAAATTTGCGGGGAACAATTATGCCCAATGGTAGCGTTCATCAATAATTAGTCAAGTGATCGCCTTCCTAAACCATTTTCAATCTTTAGAAGGATGACTAAATAACTTAGTCATCCTTCATACTTTAAGGGGAGTTTAAACAAACCAGATTTTTTAAACTGATTGATTATTCTAGACGTTGATAATGCCAGAATAGAAGCCTGCAAATATAATCAGACTTCCTAAAGCTATCAATAATAGCGTAAGTCCCCACGACCAAGAAGGCGTTTGCTCTGGTGTAAGCACGCTGTCTCGCTGCTCTTGAGTGATTGTTTTGTTTTCAGGATTAGGGTTTTTCTGAGTTTCCATGAGTGAAGTTTAAATATTATTTACTAATAATATTTATAGTAAAAACGCTTCTTCGCATCAGACTTAAGAAATAGTAAGTTTAAGTATAAAAATAAACATTACAAACCTTGGAGATAGTTTTGCAGAAAGATAAGTCTAAATCAAAAAATAGCTCTAAAACAGTAGAAAGTTCTCAAACAAAAGAAGCTACTTCTTCAGCAATCGAGCAAGTAACATTATTCCCAGAAACAACTTCCGATCGACCACTAAAGCCAGATTATCCTCGCTATCGAGTAGAACCAGGTAACTTAATTAATTTAGCGGATTTTGATGCGGATTTGTGTGAAAGTTACCGTAAAAAAAAGGATATTGAAGAAGAACTTGCCTATCAACGCGATCGCCTAGGAATGCTGCAAGAGCGCCTTTATGCTGAAAATAAACGCAGTTTACTGATTGTTTTGCAAGCCATGGATACCGGGGGAAAAGATGGCACAATTAAACAAGTTTTTAGCGGTGTAAATCCCCAAGGCTGTCGCGTTTGGTCGTTCAAACATCCCAGTTTAGAGGAATCTAATCATGACTTCTTGTGGCGCTATCACTCGCGCACACCGCAGAAAGGAATGATTACAATTTTTAATCGTTCTCATTACGAAGACGTGCTAATTGTCCGGGTTAAAAAATTAGTTGAAGATGAAATATGGCAAAAGCGCTACCATATAATCAACGATTTTGAGCAAATGCTAACACTTAGTAATATTACAATAATTAAGTTTTTTCTGCATATTTCTAAAGCCGAGCAAAAACAACGTTTAGAAAGTCGGTTAGAAAATCCCGATAAACTATGGAAGTTTTCAATCAATGATGTCAACGAGCGTAAGTTGTGGGATGACTACCAATCCGCTTATCAAGATGCGATCAATAATTGCTCAACTGCTTACGCACCTTGGTATGTTGTCCCAGCAAACAAAAAATGGTACAGAAACTTGGTAATTGCTCGTGCGATCGCCGATACATTAGCAGCAATGAATCCTCAATACCCTCAAGCATCGGCGGATATAACAAATATCAAAATCCCCGATTAAAGTAATAGACTTCTTGCAAATACTCGCCCAGGGTTAAAATCCGCTTGCTTAGGGCTTAAGCCGACTGAAGAAAAAATTTTAGACTTTTGCAAAACTCCCCAAGTTAGAGGAAAAACTGGATTTGAAGCCTGCATAGCTCACCGTGCGCCCCTAGACCTGAGACGCAGGATGCTTCAGCTTCCAAATAGAACTAGAAATCAAATTTATCAAGACGTGAGCGACAATTGGAATTAGTAAGTTATGAGTTAATACTGCGCTGTAGCCGAGGATAACCCCGACAATAGTAGCCCAGACAACATACTGCCATTGCTTGCAATTGCTCAGGTGCAAAATACCAAAACACACGCTAGACACAACAACCCCCGTTGTATCCAAGCCAAAAGCTGGGAGCATTACCCCTCTAAATAATAATTCCTCGCTGAGTCCCGGTAGTAACCCTACCCAAATTAAATCGGGTAATACCAAAGGCTTGAGGACAAATTCTAAATAAAAATCGGCGCTACTACGGTAAGCTGCCCAAAACTGGTACATTAAGGAGCTAATAGTCGTAACGATCGCCGCGATCGCAATTGCCAAAGGTAAAGTTGTCATGTCCCAACGCAAAGGCAACAAAGCAACATCGCCCAACTGCAGCCACAGCTTGGCAAGTAACCCCAACAAAATAGCTGTCACACCCATGGCTATAAGTAACTGAGTGCGTGTAAGAGGTTGAAGATGGGGATCGATTTCAGGCACAGAAGGTTGAGGGAGATGAGGGAGCTAAAAGATTTGCGATCGCCCTAGGAATATCGATCCGGGGCTATAGACTTGCGATCGCGCTGCTTAAACCATTGATCCTACTCTAAAACTTGCTAGTAATTCATCTGCGATCAGACAAGTGGTTTGGAACAGTACGAAAATAGACTTTTACAATAGTAAATATCTGTTTTCCCAAGTTAGTAATATTTAAACTTTAGATAATCTATGCCGTTTTCTGCAATTGTTCGGTCTTTAGGGCGATCGCCTCTCTCCACAGAATTATTATCTAAATTAGATCGCCAGCAAGTATGTTATTTAAGCGGCGCTCCTCGTTTACCCAAAGGCTTGATCGCTTCAGCTTTAGCTCAAAATAAAGATCAAAACTTATTTGTTGTTTGCGCCACCTTAGAGGAAGCTGGACGTTGGGCGGCGCAACTAGAAGCTATGGGTTGGCAAACCGTACACCTGTATCCGACTTCCGAAGCCTCGCCTTACGAACCATTTGACCCCGAAACAGAAATGATTTGGGGGCAAATGCAGGTTTTAGCTGACTTAATTCCCCAAGAAACTGCACGCAAAACAATGGCGATCGTCGCAACGAGTGCGGCTTTGCAACCGCATTTGCCACCCCAAGAAAAGTTTTTGCCTTTTTGTCTTACACTCAAACGCGGGATGGAGTTGGATTTAAAAACTTTTAGCACTCAATTAGCTAATTTAGGCTACGATCGCGTCCCCCTGGTAGAAATCGAAGGGCAATGGAGTCGGCGCGGCGATATTGTTGATGTGTTTCCTGTTGCTTCCGAGTTGCCCGTGCGCCTAGATTGGTTTGGTGACGAACTGCAAAATATCCGCGAATTCGATCCGGCAACTCAACGCAGTACCCCCCGCAATACTAATAATGGCGCGGCTTTAGATAAAATCGAGCAGATTATCCTCACTCCAACTAATTTTGGGGGAATTATTAGCGCCTCTTTGACTACTGAGGGCGCAAACACTGTTAAATCTTTTTTATCCGAACAAGAACAAGAACAGTTTGATAACGGTCAATCTCCCGAAGGTAGTAGGAGATTTTTAGGACTAGCTTTCGAGCATCCGGCATCTTTAATCGATTATTTGCCTAAAAATACCTTAATTGCCATCGATGAAAGCGCTCAATGTATTGCTCATAGCGATCGCACTTGTGAAAATGCCGAGGAACAATGGCAGCAAATCCCAAATCCTGTCAAATTACCCAAAATCCACCGCTCTTTTGCCGATTCAATTGCCACCGCCGCCGAATTTCAAAAACTATATTTAGCCGAACTTGCCGAAGAAACGGGGCTAAACTTAGCTAGTCGTCCCGTACCTTCAACCCCGCATCAATACGCCAAACTTGCTGAAACTATCCGCAACGAACGCGATCGCCGTTTTTCTACTTGGCTAATTTCTGCCCAACCTAGTCGCTCAGTTTCTTTGCTTCAAGAACACGATTGTCCGGCGCAATTTATCCCCAATCCCCGCGATTACCAGGCGATCGACCGTTTGCAAATTCAACATACCCCCGTAGCGCTTAAATATTCAGGACTAGCAGAATTAGAAGGATTTATCTTACCTACTTTTCGCTTAGTTGTAATAACTGACCGCGAATTTTACGGGCAGCATTCCCTAGCAACTCCTGGTTACATCCGCAAGCGCCGCCGCGCTGCTTCTAAACAAGTAGACCCCAATAAACTCGCCCAAGGGGATTATGTAGTTCATCGCAGTCACGGCTTAGGCAAATTTCTTAAACTCGAAAGCCTGACTATAAATAGAGAAACCCGCGAATACTTAGTAATTCAGTATGCTGATGGTTTATTGCGCGTAGCTGCCGATCAAGTTGGTTCTTTAAGTCGGTTTCGGGCTACAAGCGACGCGCCACCCGTACTAAATCGAATGTCGGGCAAATCTTGGACAGCAACTAAAAATAAAGTTCGTAAAGCAATTAAAAAACTGGCGGTAGATTTATTAAAACTCTACGCCGCTAGATCCCAGCAAAAAGGCTTTGCCTTCCCGCCCGATATGCCTTGGCAAGAAGAAATGGAAGACTCATTTCCTTACACCCCCACACCGGATCAATTAAAAGCCACGGCGGATGTAAAGCGAGATATGGAAAGCGATCGCCCGATGGATCGTTTAGTCTGCGGGGATGTCGGTTTTGGAAAAACTGAAGTCGCAATTCGCGCCATATTTAAAGCGGTAACGGCGGGCAAACAGGTGGCTTTGCTTGCACCCACAACTATTTTGACCCAACAGCATTACCATACGATCAAAGAACGTTTTGCACCCTACCCGATTCAAGTTGGCTTACTCAACCGCTTCCGCAGCGCTGAAGAACGCCGCAATATTCAAACTCGATTGGCTACGGGGGAATTAGATGTAGTTGTCGGTACGCACCAATTATTAGGTAAGGGGATAGCAATTCGCGATTTGGGTTTATTAATTATCGATGAAGAACAGCGTTTTGGCGTTAATCAAAAAGAAAAAATTAAAGCGCTAAAAACGAAAGTAGATGTACTAACTTTAAGTGCTACGCCAATTCCCCGGACTTTGTATATGTCTTTGTCAGGGATTCGGGAAATGAGCTTAATTACTACACCGCCACCCTCAAGGCGACCAATTAAAACTCATTTATCTCCCTACGATGCTGAAACTATCCGCAGTGCAATCCGCCAAGAAATTGATCGCGGCGGACAAGTATTTTATGTAGTACCGCGAGTAGATGGGATTGAGGAAACCTCGGCAAAATTACGCGATACTCTCCCAGGAGTAAGACTTGAAGTCGCTCACGGGCAGATGGATGAATCCCAATTAGAATCAACGATGCTTACGTTCAATAACGGCGAAGCGGATATTTTAGTATGTACCACGATTATTGAGTCTGGCTTGGATATTCCTAGAGTCAACACAATTTTGATTGAAGATGCTCACAAATTTGGTTTATCTCAGCTATATCAATTGCGCGGTAGAGTCGGGAGGGCAGGCATTCAAGCTCATGCATGGCTATTTTACCCCAAACAACAAATGCTATCGGATGCGGCTAGGCAAAGGTTGAGGGCAATTCAAGAATTTGCCACCCTCGGATCGGGCTATCAGTTGTCCATGCGCGACATGGAAATTAGAGGTGTTGGCAACTTACTAGGTGCGGAACAATCGGGGCAAATGGAAGTAATTGGCTTCGATTTGTATATGGAAATATTGCAAGAATCGATTAGAGAAATTCAAGGGGCAGAAATTCCTCAAGTCGAAGATACGCAAATCGATCTTAATTTGACCGCCTTTATTCCCGCCGATTATATCGCCGACTTGGATCAAAAAATGAGCGCCTACCGGGCGGTGGCGACGGCTAATTCTCAAACGGAGTTAGACGCAATTGCCGCCGAATGGAGCGATCGCTTTGGCGCTGTACCACCCGCCGCCCAACAGTTATTGCGCGTGATGAAACTCAAGCAATTAGCTAAGTCTCTAGGCTTTAGTCGCATTAAACCAGAGGCTAAACAGCATATTGCTTTAGAAACCGCTATGGCAGAACCTGCTTGGAACTTGATGGTTGAGAATCTACCCGAACATTTGCGCTCTCGTTATGTCTACACTCCAGGTAAAATCCTCGTTCGCAGTCTTAACTTGCTCAAACCCAATCAACAGCTAGATACCTTGATTGATGCCCTAAGTAAAATGCAAGGGGCGATTCCTGAAGCTGTGATGGTTTGAAAATAAATATATTTGGAAATTGGAATAAATTATGCAACTGCATTTAACTACTTGGTGTGAAGTTGAGGCTTATTTAGAGCGATCGCAAGGTATTATTTTGCCTATTGGTTCTACCGAGCAACACGGTCCTACAGGCTTAATTGGCACGGATGCCATTTGTGCTGAAGAAGTCGCTTTTGGTGTGGGAGAAGCAACTCAAGCTCTAGTTGCTCCAACTATTAATGTCGGCATGGCACTCCACCATACAGCTTTTCCCGGTACAATTAGTCTGCGACCTAGCACTATGATTCAGGTGATTCGAGATTATGTTACCTGTTTGGCTAGGGTAGGATTTAATAAATTTTTCTTTATCAACGGTCATGGCGGTAATATAGCTACTCTCAAAGCTGCCTTTGCTGAAACTTACGCCCATTTAGCCGATTTGAATATTACCAATCATGCCCAAGTTCAATGTCAAATAGGCAATTGGTTTATGTGCCATTCTGTTTACAATCTAGCCAAAGAACTATACGGAAACCAGGAAGGTTCTCATGCAACACCGAGCGAAGTTGCCTTAACTCAATATATTTATCCAGAAGCCATCAAAAATGCGTCCCTCTCATCAGAAGTCGGAAGCGGACACAGTATTTACAGTGCAGCCGACTTTCGCGATCGCTACCCCGACGGGCGGATGGGATCTAACCCAGATTTAGCAACACCTGACCATGGCAAACAATTTTATGACCTAGCTGTCAAAGAACTTAGCAGTAGCTATTTAGAATTTCTCAACAGTCAATGATGCGAACAGTAGTAAAAACTCTCCAAATTTTTCGTTTTTGCTAATATTGCCAATAATCATTCCCGCCAAGCTATCAATAAAATTGCTCGGCGGGAATTTTTTAATTAAGCTACGATCGAAAACTTACCTGAACTGCCAATACAGTATTTTTAAGGTCTCAGCTTGAGGATCGTAACTTTATCAGTAACATTCACGTTGATAGTATTTTTGCTAATACTAATTGATTTGTCTGTTCTGTTACCAGCATCATCCCAAGTTGAAATCATAGCACCTTTAATTGGAGTCTTGAATGTTAATTTAGTAGGCATTGCTGGAGGATCGATAGTCCGAGTCGGAGTGGAAGTTGTATCACCGTTGGAAATTTCATGCCACAGGACTAAGTAGTATATACCTGATGCTTTTTGTAGCAACAAATTATGTACGTACTGAGTCCGATTGTATCCAGTGGGTGGAGTAACAGTTAGCGTGTAGTCCAAAGCTGTAGGTGTAAAAGTTTTAGCGTTAGGATCAGAATCTTGCAACCTAGCAATTAAGTTTTTCAAAGCCGTATAAGCTGGCTTTGGAGTCATATTGTTACGCAATAAACCAAAGTTAGCTTCAGAATTGGTTGGCTGGTTCCACTCATCAATAAACTCATAGGAGCAAGTACGGGCAACACCTTTGCGGAAGTATTCTAAAAATAAACGTGGCATATACTTACCATGTACTTTTTCTGAAATTCCTCTAGTAGTGCTGGTGGTAAAGTAGCCTGTTTCTGTAGCTGCCATTGGTTTAGAACCAAACGGCCCAGAAAATACATCGAAAGCAACAGGATTTTCATCGATATTAACGGATGGGAAGTTGCCTTCGTAGTAATACTTGTTAATAGTGTTGTAGGCAAAAGGATAGTTGTAAGGGTTGCCACCAAAAGGATAGGGGTGGAAATTTCCCCAGTCAACAACATCACTCAAATCGCCCAAAGGTGATTTGTTGCCGTAATCATAAGTGCGTCCCAAAGAAGGACCGATAACTTTAATTTTTGCGGTAGCTGGGTCGCTCTTTAAAGCATTCCAGGTATCTTTTGTGAGGCTGCGAATATAAGAAACCCAGTATAAAGGAGATTTTGAGTCACCACTTAATCTAGCCGTGTCACCTTTATGCCAAGAATAATTGACGTAGGTAAAATCGATTTCGTTGGCTATTTCTACCGAGTCAACAATATCTGTACCAATTTGCTTAACAATATCGTTAATTTGGTAATACTGTCCATTTACCCAGTAAGAAGAATTTGGCGCTACTCCCAGAACAGGGTGCATAACGAAGTTAGTTTTGATGCCTGCGGCTCCTAACTCTTTTAACTTAGCAACATAACTGTTGCCACTACCGCCCTCACGGATATGACGAACTCCCAATTCAACTAATTTCTGCTTGGTTGCACTAAATTGGCTGCCGTAAGGCGTATCGGGGTAGCCAAGATGAGTATTGACACATATGCTTTCTAGGAAAGCATCAGCACGTTTTGCTGTTACTGGCACAGCTTGGGCGGAGGGGATTGCTCCAGAAATAATTGGTGCTATATTAGAAACTGTTAGAGTAGTTGCGGCTAATGCTAGTTTGATTAATTTGTTTAGTTTCTTCTGGGGGTTCATTTTGTTTATACCTCTATATGGGTGCTAAATTTATTCGTCAAAATAAGAACAGCAAACTTTAACCTGCAATTGCAGATGTATTGCATCAAGCAGGAAAATTAATAGTCTTGGTTTTCAGCCTCTTAAGCGGTTAAGTAAATAACTTTGTTAGTATTGCGGACTAAGTAGAAGTTGTTTACACTGTTTGGGAGGTTTTTTAAGTTTTAAGTCCAAATTGTGGATTTAAATCAATATGTGTGTCGATCCAAAACTATTAATAATCCCACATTGTGAATTGATTAAATAGTTTTGGGAGTGGAGTGGCGAGTTAAGTGTTAGCTGCATGAAAGCTTTACAAAACTCATCCATAACATAAAGATAATGCAATAATTAGGAGTAACAAAGCGAGATTTTACGGATCTATTTCAAGTTTCAACTTTTTATTTGGGAGTCGATTGCCGCATATATACGGGAAGTGAAAATACGGTATTTACAAAAAAAATGCTCGGCAATTTTGATAAAAAGCTCAAGCAATACTTGCTACAGAAAGGTTTAGCGGCTGATTGTTTAAAACGATCGGATAGATTAACGTTTACCTTTTATTGCAAATTGACTGCATTGTTTAAACAAATTGTTAATGCTTTAAAAGACTTCACTCAAGCTTATATAGTAAATACGTATATTTACTGGGAACAGTAATTACAACTAGATGTTGTTAAAAAATTGTTTTTGGATCGGCAGTATAAGGTAGGGTTAACTAGAATTTGGTGCTGGTTATTTGCTTCAGGTTTTGAAAAATAATTCTTCGCAAGCTTTCCAGGTTATAGCTAGAATCTCCTACCTACACTTTGGTTAGCAAAGCGCTGGATACCAACGAACTGGGTAAGTAGCTGCTAAATCCAATTGACATGACGTAGCCAAGGCCAAACACCAGTGTTTCGTCTGACTTTGATGCCTTCACTATAATCATTGACTACTTTACTCAACTCCTCTGTTGTAAAGGTGTAGCCTAGCTGGCGAGCAATATTTAAAAATTCCTCAGCATTAGTTGCGGTTTCAAGAGTTTCTCTTAAAGTTTGATTTTGGGCAGCATCGGCGAGAAATTGACTAGCATTTTTCTTACTCATTTTTTTACTCGTTGTAGTGGGATTTTACTAATAACCATCATTTCCAAACTTAGAGTACCCAAAATAATTTAGTAAAATTACACTTCCTAGACTTCTTATATAAAACTTGCTCCCAGTCTCACTCAAATCTGGAAAGACTTTCGACAACTACTCTCAAGGAGAAAGCAAATCATTTTTGTAAGAAAGTCAATCTCTATTCACGAACAAATGTTTGCATCTATATATAGCAATCTCAAATCAGTTCTAAAAAGCGATTGAGGAGGAATCCCCAAGCTTAGGACAGGGTAGATTGATATCTTACTGGCTCAAAACAAACTGCTATATTTAGCTAGATGTTGATTCTTTTAGAACGAGTATTAAATTTTTGGTTAGTCCAGCATCCAGGCGAAGGCGCGGCGCTAAGTGCAGCAAGTCTTTGGGCTGTGTCGTCGGTGGTTTATGGTCGGTTAGGGCGGAAAATTTCGCCTTTACACTTAAACTTACTTAAAGGCGCGATCGCGATCGCTTTATTAGGTCTAACGTTGCTAGTGCGTGGCGAGTTATTGCCAGCAATAACAACAACCAACTTATGCCTGCTACTTTTAAGCGGTAGTATAGGAATTGGTTTGGGGGACACAGCATTTTTTGCCAGCTTAAATTGCTTGGGTGCGCGTCGTAGCTTATTAATGGAAACTTTAGCACCACCTATTGCCGCAATTTTTGCCCTAATTTTTCTGCAAGAACGCTTAAATGCGAGTACTTGGGGTGGGATTTTACTAACTGTTGTGGGAGTTGCTTGGGTTGTAACCGAAAGAGTCCCTCTTGGGGAAGGTCGCCCCGTCCATTTGCGTAAAGGAATTATATTTGGCATAGTTGCCGCAATTTCTTTAGCCATTGGGGGAATTTTAGCTCGTGCGGCCCTTGCGGATACCAGTATTTCCCCTCTCTGGGCAGCCTTACTGCGTCTAAGTGGTGGAATTGTTAGTTTATTACCGTGGTTACGCATCCAGCAACGTAGTTTTGCTGGCAAGCTGCCGTCTGTGCAAGTCTTTGTAGGGATTGGATTAGCGGCTTTTATGGGAACTTATTTAGGAATTTGGTTGCAACAAGTAGCAATTAAATTTACGGAGGTAGGAATTGCTCTAACTTTGACCAATACCGCTCCCTTGTTCATACTACCAATTTCAGCCTTAATTGGTGAAAAACCAAGCATTCGAGCGATTTTAGGCGCAGCGATCGCGATGTTCGGGATTGCGATCATATTTTATCTAAGGTAATTGGATTTTCTGTAATTATTGTTACTTTTTTTTGAGTAATATCGCCCTAGGCGTTTGGCAAAGTTAGCTCTTATGTTTGATTGGTTGTATTTGTTGATTTTCATCGGTTTTGGGTTGATTGCAGACGTGACAAACACAACAAACCACTAAATAATATTGAGGATTTAAGAAATGAAAATTATTGAGGGAACATCTGCCAGCGATTACTTATTTGGTAGCGATAGCGATGATTACTTGTTCGGCAAAGATATACCGGAAACGACACTTTATCCGGGGGATCGGGGGACGATCTAATCAATGGCGCGGGCTATGCTAACAACGATTTAAGCGGTTCGCAAAGTTTCGGAGATGGAGAGATTGATATTTTGACTGGTGGTAGTGGTAAAGACACCTTTCAATTGTGGGGTGGTTCGGGACGTAGTGGAACAAATGTTTATTATGCTTCAAGTGCCAACAGTGACTACGCTTTAATTACAGACTTCAATCCTAATGAGGATTCTATTTCTTTAGCTAGTACAGCAGATGGAGTAGGCACTGTTAGTTATTCTTTGGGTGCGACTCCTAGCGGCATCCCAACAGGTACGGGAATATATATGGACAAAGGTGGTAGTAGCGAACTGATTGCTGTTTTGCAAAACGTTTCGCCTAGTTCTTTAAGCCTTAATAACGATTACTTCATTTATAGCTAAATAATTAGGGCTGTTTGCTCTTGCTACGCTACAGTTAGGGGAAATATCTAGATAAATGAGATCGCGTTATGAGCCTAAAAATTAAGGTATGCGATCGCATTTAATACAGTGCAAAGCTTTGATAGCTGATTAGGTAATCGGCACTGTTGTTATTTGGTGGAAATATGGGAATGCTAGAAATGCGATCGCTCTGACTAGGAACAAATTTTCATTATTGGGTTAAGCCGTAAACGGAAACAC
>QQTW01002971.1_pt1 | contig 12443 bp, 8 predicted proteins | sample 1904831 | NCBI WGS metagenome assembly QQTW01 (sample SAMN09435610, study PRJNA476489) | Subsurface metagenome, whole genome shotgun sequencing project. | reverse complement strand
GTATTGAAATAACCGGATTTCGAGATCAGGACTCGGCAAGCGCAATGACCTCCGAACAAATTATCAGACGTTCCGACATCTTAAACACCAAAGTGATTACCGACGACAACGCCAAGCAATTAGGCTTAGTAAGTCAACTGTGGGTAGATATCGATCAACGCGAGGTTGTAGCTCTAAGCTTACGAGACAACCTAATCGCTTTTTCTGGTGTGCCAAGATATATGTATTTAAGTAGCATCCGCAAAATGGGCGATGTGCTGCTAGTAGATAACGAAGATGTAATTGAAGATATAGACGTTGAAATTTATAGCAACCTCATCAACTACGAAGTAATTACTGAAACTGGCGAAATGCTAGGGAGAGTCCGCAGTTTTATATTTAACCCAGAAAGTGGTAAAATAACATCGCTAATTATCGCTTCCCTAGGTATTCCCCAAATTCCCGAACAAGTATTAAGTACCTACGAATTGCCGATTGATGAAATTATCAGTAGCGGTGCAAATAGGCTGATTGTAGTTGAGGGAGCGGAAGAAAGGCTAAATCAGTTAACAGTAGGATTATTAGAGCGTCTAGGCATCGGTAAAGCCCCTTGGGAACGCGACGAAGACGAAGCTTACTATACACCCACGACAACTAAAGCCGAAAACCAGTTAGGTACAGGAGTACCCCTGCAAGCGCCAAAACAACAAGTGCGTACCAATCGCCCTATAGTAGTAGAACAAACCTGGGATGAAGACGATTACGAGTACGAATTAGAAGAACGTACTCCACCGCAACAATTGCGTCAGCGTCAGTACGAGTCGATTCAATACGAAGAAGACTTAGAAGAAGATAACTGGAGTGAAGCTACAGCCAAAGACTCCTACGAACCCAAGAAGTATATTGAGACGGAATCTAATCCTAGTTATTACGATGATGAATTAATAGCCGATGCTTGGGATGATGAACCAAAACCTATTAATATTCCTAAGAAAACTAAAGCCCCAGAATACGAGGAAGAAGAAGGCGGTTATTAATAAGTTTTCATTAGAATAGAAGACCTAGGATAATAAATTACCAATGACCTAAACCAACATTGCGCGGATTGTGTCTATCAATAAATTTAGGTCTAAAGGTTTGCTCATATAAGCATTAGCCCCTGCCGCCAGAACGCGATCGCGATCGCCTATCATTGCCATAGCCGTAACAGCAATTACCGGAATTTGTTTCCAATCAGGACTAGCTTTGAGATTGCGGACAATTTCAAATCCGTCTACTTTGGGTAACTGAATATCTAGCAAAATTAAATCTGGTCTTTGGGATGCTACCTTAGCTTGCATTGCCTCCATCATCAAGCCACCATCAGAAATTAGGTCTACAACATAGCCTTCTAGTTCCAAGGTTTCGATAATTAACTCCTGGTTATAAGGTTGATCTTCTACTACCCAAATTCGTTTATTATGCGTAGTGGTTTCTAGTTCCTTTTCTCTAACAACTGGCGGCGCAGTCAAAGGGTTAGCTAATAATTCGGTACGCATTTCTGTTAAGGGCAACCAAACAGCAAAGGTACTGCCTTGATGTTCGACGGATTTGAGAGAAACTGTACCGCCGTGTAATTCTGCTAGTCGTTTTGTTAGCGCTAATCCTAATCCCGTACCTTCATGCTCTCGCGTTAATGAAGCATCTACTTGTTGGAACGGTCGAAATAATAAATTCCACTTATCTTGAGGAATGCCAATACCTGTATCTTGAACTTCAAGGCATAGGTAAGGAGTGCTGAGATTAATAGGGCTGCGATCTGGGCGATATTGTTCTTGTAATTGACTGCCATAAGCTAACCTACAAGCAAATTGGATTTGTCCGCCTTCAGGGGTAAACTTAACTGCATTGGAAAGCAGATTAATTACCATTTGACGAACGCGGCGCTCGTCTAAATGTACTTGTCCTAAGCGCTGGTCAATTTCTTGAGATAGTACCAAACGTTTTTTGTCAGCGCGATGTTGAACCATCTCCACGCATTGGACACATAAATCAGCGATCGCAATCGGTTGCAAATCTAATTCATCTTTACCAGATTCAATTTTGGAAAGGTCGAGAATATCATTAATCAACCCTAACAAATGCTGACCGCTTTCAGCAATTATTTGCGTGTATTTAACCTGACGCGCGTTTAAAGCCCCAGCAACTTGCCTTTGCAACAAATCGGCAAAACCTAAAATGCTGTTGAGTGGGGTTCGCAGTTCGTGAGACATGGAAGTAAGAAATTCTGATTTTAGTTGAGAAGCCTGCTCTAGGTCTTGATTAATTTGAGATAAGCGAATCTGGTCTTGCGCCCGTTCGATGGCTACCCCCATGACTCGACAGGCAGCTAAGAGCATATCTTGTTGGGGAGCATCCTGCAATTTCTGCGCGCTGCGAGACTCTAAAGTTAATACGCCGATAATATTGCCATTAGCCGCAGGAATTGGAAAAATACCCAAGTCGCCAATGCCGGGATGTCTAAAAGTGGGTACAGCACTGGGGTGATTTTTGTAGTCATCAACAAATAAAGGGTTTCCTGTTGTCACTACTTGCCACAGCAGACCTTGACCGTAGGGAATGCCTGTATTTAGCAAAGCTTCCATTTCTCCTACCGCAACTTTGCCGTAAATGGCAATAAATGTAGCGCCTACTTCACTTGTCAGTACATGAGCCATCGCGTCAAACCCGTCTCCAGTGATTACCTTAATATCACCAAAGGCAGCACCCATAGCTTGCACCAGATAACTAAGGGCAAATTCCCCAATTTCACGCAATTCGCTTGCAGGCTGTAGTCTTTCCATCAATCCTAAGACAAAGGCTTGCTGCCTTACTACTTGAAGATTTAGATTGGCTGGCAATAATTGATGCCCTGTAACATCGTTAAAAGTAAATATATATCCCTGCTCGGAAGTGAGGCTAATATAGATATCTAAGCAAAGACCATTAGTTTGTTTAATATAGTGCGACTGCTCAGTTTGGGAGGATTCCACCGCCGCAATTAATTTTAAATACTGAGCTTGAGACCAATAGCCAAGGCTGACGATTTCGGCAAAAAATGAGCGCAAATCTGGCTTTAGTTTAAGCCAATCTTTAGATAAACCCCATAAAGTAGCAAGTCTTTGATTAGATAAAATTAGGTGCTGCGACTCATCAAATAGGGCGATCGCACTTTCCATAGGCTTCAATTTTTGACTGTCTTTCATCTACTTTGAGCGCATCCCTTGCAAAAAATCTGCTTACCTATGGTGGTTTAGGCATCAGAAGCCTTTATTGTCAGTCTTACATAGTTTTTTTGAGGTCGGTTATGGCTTAAGTAGAAAGATTTATAAGTTATGATGACGATTTTTAGAGCTACCTAACATTACATAGTGATCGCTAATTGTTTAGTTTCGCACAATTGTTCGGTGCAACCGATAACGCAGTTGCGTCCACGGGCTTTAGCGTTCAACAAGCAATTGTCGGCACGAGTTAACAAGGCAATTCCTCCCTGGTCATCTAAGCTTTGCAAGCAAGCCGCACCAATACTAATAGTCACAGTCAAGCTGAGGGCGGAGTCTAAAGTAAAAATTTGCTCCCCAACCAGGCGACGCAAGCGTTCGGCAATAAATAGCGCTTGTTGACAATCGATATTATTTAAAATAATCACAAATTCTTCACCGCCGTAGCGAAATAGCAACTCTTGGGAGCGCAAGTTGTGTTTTAAGCGATAACTAAGCAATTGTAAAACGCGATCGCCTACCAAATGTCCGTAGGTGTCATTAATTGTTTTAAAACAGTCCACATCTAGCATCAGCAAGCTTAAAGGGTTTTTGTTAGAGCGACTTGCTAAAATTTGGGCTGGCAAATCTCTTTCCATAGCCCAACGATTGCCTAATTGGGTCAAAGAATCGGCACTGGCGATCGCTGATAAAGTATTATTTTTATCGATTAATTCTTGGTATTTTTGGCAATTGCGTCGTCCTACTTGAATATGGGCTAATATCAGGCGGTTAGTTGCTTTAAGTTTTTCGTTGTCATTTAACCAACAAAAATCTACGTAAGCATCAGCAACATCTTCTAGAATCGCGGCGGTTTGCTCTACGTCCCAATTACAGCTATGGCGATTTTCTTGAAGTCTGTCTTCTAGCAAAATGCAGTAAGGAGAAGTTAAAGCCGATTTCTCTTTGCTCCACTGACAAAATTTTTCACTATTATGTATGCTTGCCTGTACTAGCAATATATCTGGTAAGCAAATTCCCATCCAGGACAGCGCTTCATCTACACTGGTGACGATTTCTAAGCTAAAAATTGCTTGTTGATGAATTTGCTTTGGCAGTGCATTTAAAAATTCGTAAGTTCCTACAATCAAGATTGAAGTGTTCATGATTTATCGTTCAACTAAAAAACCCCTAATGAAGCTTGCTGAAAATTTCACTATTTGCAGCTATTTGGGTTTGTGGATACCAGAGAGCCAATTTGGACGAAGATTTTTGATCTTTTCACACAACCATCTGATAGATACAACGAACCTTTAGGCGATTACAGAAAATTTGGTTGACCGTATAAAAACTTATCAATTGCTCCTAAACTGGGTGCAACCGTTGATAAATCTTTTAGGTAAGTCTAAATTGCCGCCAAAATGGGTATGAATATAGGAGGCATGGAGAAAGGGCGATCGCCATCCTTCAGCAATAGAAGGTGATAAAACCTCATACCCCCGCGCTTGAAATAATGGCTCCTTTGGCTCTACTGACAAACTAGAGCGATGAAACTCGTGTCCCCATACCACCAGACCAGAAGTTACTAAAGGGGTAGCTTGCAGGGCTGTAGCGTGCCTGTAACCTAACGTCAAGCGCTTTCCCATAATTGCCGTTGCGGGGATAACTCCTACCATATTGTGCGAGTTCTCATCAAAGTCTACAAGGCGCTGACACAAATACATTAATCCCCCACACTCGGCATAAGTGGGCATTTTTGCTAAAATTGCTCTCTTAACGGACTCTAAACCTAATTGATTTTCTGCTAATTGCGCGGCAAAAACTTCAGGAAAACCACCGCCAAAGTACAGCCCTTGAACATTATCGGGTAAAGACTCTTTAAGCGGACTCCAAAAAACTAACTCTGCGCCTAGTTGGGTCAAAATCTCTAAATTGTCTTGGTAGTAAAAGTTAAAAGCCCGATCATGTGCGATCGCAATCCGCACTTTTGAAGGAATCGGCCAAATAGAAGAAACTGGGGAATATTGGGGTTTTAGTAGAGGTAGCAATTTCTCCCAGTCAAAACAAGTTTCGCCAATAGTTGCCAACCGATCAATAACGTGATCAATTTGGTTAATTTCACCCGTAGGAACTAAACCTAAATGGCGATCAGGAATATTTATATTATCTTGTCGCCGTAAAACTCCTACTATGGGCAAGTTTAGCGGCGCTAAAGCGTCTTGAAGTAATTGCAAATGGCGATCGCTACCGACTCGATTTAACACTACCCCAGCGATTTGTAGGCGCGGATCTAAAGAACGATAACCATGAGCGATCGCCGCGACACTTCCCGACAAACGGCTGCAATCAATAACTAATAGCACAGGCAAATTGAGCAACAAAGCCACGTGAGCGGTACTTGCAAAAAAGTCACCGCTAGCGCCATCAAATAAGCCCATTACCCCCTCTACCAAGGCGTAATCTACTTGTTGAGTATGAAAGCTAAAACACTTTTGAACGTAGTCAATCGAAGTAAGTACCGGATCTAAATTGCGACAAAAGCGCCCCGTAACGTGCTGATGAAACATCGGATCGATGTAATCTGGCCCCACCTTAAAAGATTGCACCAAAGAACCTTGGCGGCATAAAAAAGACAGCAGGGCGAGGGTTACAGTTGTTTTCCCTACCCCACTGCGCTCTCCGGCAATTACGACCATACTTTAGAAGTCGCTATCTAATACTTACCTAGTGCCAAAATTTCCGCCGCGATCGCCAAACTCTCCTCGTACAAAGGATCGCTACCCCAGCGTTGCAACTGATCGCTAAGTAAAATCTCCGCTTTTTGGTCGGCTAAAGAAGATACTTGTTGAAACCTGCAAGATTGAGCGCCGCCACCCGACTCCATTCGCATACAGCCGCTAGTTTCTGAACATAGCACCGTACAACAATCAGCCTCAACATTAGTTGAAGTCAAGCGCAAAGCAATCAAATCTCCCGGAATTTGCCCCACATCAGTAATTGGTACTCCCGCAAGCTCTGCTTCTACTAAGCGCTGATCGTCCGCTACAAAATGAATGCGCTTAAAGTCGTAGTCTCCGGCTTCTTCCTGAAACTCGGTAGGATGCCAGTTTAAACGACTTGCTAACCATCCCAAATACATCAAAGCTTGGGCGGGGTTGCCTTTTTCGTAGTCAATAGTGACGCGATCAACTTCTCTTAGGGCTAAACGACGCTCTGGAGCATCAAACGCCTCGGCTGTCAATTCTTGCCAAGCCGATAAGCGCCGCCAATTAAGATCGGCAAGGGGTGTACCAGCTTTGAGCAACTCTTGCAGCCTAACTAAATTAGCCTCGGTTTCGGTAAAGTTGCTAGAGTCAAAAATTACCGAGTTGCAAGCTGACGCTAGGCGCTTAAATAATTCATTATTAGGATCGGGTGTAGCTTTCCACCACAAAAACTTAGGCAAATCGCCAATTAATAAAGCTGATACTAAACCACCCACTCTTTCTAAAGCGGCGGCTGTACCTTTAAGGGTAATGTATTCGCAGCAAATTAAGGTATTCGATGCTTGCTTTTGCAACGGACAATAGGCAGATACTTGAACTTTTACCCCTTCATCTTCTCCAGCCATCGGACATAGTGCCACAATGCGGCAGGGATTACGCAGGGCGATCGCATCGGCAATTTTGGGGTTTTGATTGCTAAGGCTATAAGCTAAGTCCATTGACCCATTGGAGCCATCATTAATACTTTCATTGCCGCCCCTTTTGGCTACTTCTTCGCGCAAATAACGCAAAGTTTCGGGGGTTCCAGTTCCCGTTACAGACACGCCATATTTTTTTTGGATTTCTTTTAGGGCGGCTTCGGTTTGTGGGCCAGGAATGCCATCAATGGGCCCTTTATATACGCCCAAAGCTGCTAATAGCTGTTGAGTTTCTTCTGGTTCGTAAACAATTAAGCTAAAGGTAGTCGCTCGTGTAGCGGGGGGAAGTCCAGCGTTGTCTCCCGCCATGCCGTAGCTTTGCCAAATTTGACTCAATTCCGTTTCAATATCGCTCAAAGATACATCTTTAGGCGGTTGTAAGGAAACTATAGGAGCAGATTTTGTTGACATATATAGTTTGCGTTAGGAGTAGGAAGGCTTGAAAATGAAGTAATAGAGAAGTTTTACAGTTATTTTTTAACGTAAAACTACAATTATTACTGTATTTTTCAAACATTTTTTAGAGTCTGCGCCAACGGCGGCCATCTTGATTGATTAATAATTCAGCTTCGCTCGGTTCCCAAGTTCCCGCCTCGTATTGAGGAACTTGGGCGGGATCGCTAGGCGAGTCCCAAACCGTCATTGCTGGGGTGACTAATTGCCAAGCGGCTTCTACTTCATCGGCTCTAGTAAATAAGCTTTGATCTCCCATCATGCAATCCATCAATAGGCGATCGTAAGCATCCCCCGTTGCTTGAATACCAAAAGAACCATAGCTAAAGTCCATGTCTACCGATCGCGTGCTAACTAATGTCCCTGGCATTTTGACTTCAAAACGCAAAGAAATTCCTTCGTTAGGTTGAATCCGCATTGCTAATATATTGGCATTTACTTGTTGCGCCGCCGATTGAAAGATTAAATGCGGAACTTCCCGAAAATGGATTGATATTTCTGAAACTTTTTTCGGTAATCGTTTACCCGTCCGCAAATAAAAGGGTACGCCTTGCCAGCGCCAGTTATCAACCAAAAACTTCATTGCTACAAAAGTTGGTGTCGTCGAATTTGGATCTACTCCTGGTTCTTGACGATAGCCAGCTACCTTTTTGCCTTTCATCCACCCAGCACTATATTGACCCCGTACCGCCGATCTTTGTAAATTCTGTACGTCGGCTAAACGAGCAGCTTGGATAACTTTTACTTTTTCTGTTCTCAAACTATCGGCATCTAGGGCGTTTGGTGGTTCCATTGCTGTTAAGCAAAATAGTTGCATCAAGTGGTTTTGCAACATATCTCGCAATGCGCCAGAACTTTCATAATATCCCGCCCGATCTTCTACGCCGACAGTTTCAGCTACGGTAATTTGGACGTGATCGACAAATTGACGATTCCACAACGGCTCAAAAATTGCATTGGCAAAGCGAAATACAAGCAAGTTTTGGACGGTTTCTTTGCCTAAATAGTGGTCGATCCGATAAACTTGTTCTTCCTTGCAAGTTTGCTGTACCACTCGGTTAAGAACTCGCGCCGAACTCAAATCGCGCCCAAAAGGTTTTTCAATTAATAAGCGCGTTTTGACGGAATCTGCCAACATCTCGGCTTTGCCTAGCTGGGAAATTGCTTCGGGAAAGAAGTTCGGCGAAACTGAAAGATAAAACATTCGGTTTCCTTTCGTACCGCGTTTCTCGTCTAGTTCGCCGAGGAGGGTTTTGAGTTTTTGGTAACTTTCAGGGTTATCGATGTCTCCAGGGCAGTAGAATAATCCTTGAGAAAAGTCTTGCCACAAATCTTCAGAGCCAATACCGTCAGAAAATTGTTCGACTCCTTCGCGCATTTTGTCGCGGAAATATTGGTCGCTCCATTCTCGACGCGCTACGCCCACAATAGTAATTTCTGGATGGACTCGTCTTTCTTTACGCAACTTGTAAAGGGCGGGAACTAATTTACGTTGGGTTAAATCTCCTGAAGCCCCGAAGATTACGATTATTTGCGGTTCGGGTAGTTTTTCTTGCTTCAACCCTACGCGCAAAGGATTTTCTAGCAACTTAATCATATTTATTTGAGTGATAAAGGGACAAAGGGCGAGGGAAGGGTTTTAAGCCTTCCCTTTGCTTGTTTATACGGGTGATAGGTTGCTAACTTTATCTTCTAAAGAACTCATCAACGATTCAAAAGGTTTGACAAATTTCTCAATCCCATCAACTAGCAATTCTTCCATTACTTGGTTAATGTCAATATTGATATCAGGATCTTTGAGGCTCTTAATTAGCTGATAAGCTTCATCTATTTTAGTTTCAACCCGGTTATCAACGTCGCAATGGTCGGCGCAAGCTTCAATGGTGCTTGGGGGAAGGGTATTAACGGTATCGGGACCTACTAATTCGTCAACGTACATGACATCGCTGTAACTAGGATCTTTTGTGCCAGTGCTTGCCCATAGTAAGCGTTGTACCTTTGCACCTTTAGCTGATAAGGCTTTCCAGCGATCGCTACTGATAATTTTTTTGTACTCTTGATAGGCAATTTTAGCATTGGCGATCGCAACTTTGCCTTTGACGGCGGTTAATTTTGCGGATAAACTCGCATCATCAATGCCTTTGAGTTTGGCATCAATTTTGCCGTCAATATTGCTATCAATTCGGCTAAGAAAGAAACTAGCAACCGACGCAATATTACTAATATCTTTCCCTGCGGCGGCACGTTTTTCTAAGCCACGAATGTAAGCCCCGAATGTCTCTATATAGCTCTCTACAGAAAATAGCAAAGTAACGTTGACATTGATCCCCTCAGCGATAACTTCTTCAACTGCTGGCAATCCCGAACTTGTACCGGGGATTTTGATCATCACATTTTCCCGCCCAATTTCTGCGTAGTAGCGTTTGGCTTCTTTAATTGTCGCTGCGGTATCGTGAGCAATAGTTGGCGGTACTTCAATACTTACATAGCCGTCTAATTTATCCGATGAATCGTACACCGGGCGCAAAATATCGCAGGCGTTGCGGATATCGTCAAATACTAACGACTCGTAAATTTTGTAAGTTGGTAACTTAGCTTTGATTCCGGCTTCAATGTCTGCATCATAAATTACATTTCCGGCGATCGCTTTTTCAAAAATAGCTGGGTTAGAAGTGATCCCGCAGATCCCTTTATTTTCCACCATATCTTTGAGTTCCCCAGACTTTAATAAGTCGCGGGTTAAGTTGTCCATCCAGATACTCTGACCGAATTGCTTGATCTCTAATAAATGATTAGTTGCCATGATCAACTCCTAAGAAGGTTTTTGTAATTCTAGCTTGACGTTTTACTGAGGTACGCGGGATCTTTCGCGTATTTGTTGCGGGGACTGTTTTTGAATAAACGATTCTACCAAAGCTACATCGTCTTTACTCCCAATAATCAAAGGCGTGCGTTGATGTAATTTTTCGGGTACTACGTCCATAATTTCTTGGATTCCTGTAGTTGCTCTGCCTCCAGCTTGCTCAATTAAAAAAGCTAACGGTGCAGACTCGTATAGTAAGCGCAACTTACCTTCGGGTTTTTGCTCTGTCCCAGGATAGAGAAATACGCCACCTTGGATTAAAATCCGGTGAATATCTCCTACCATAGCGCCTCCATAACGAGCGGTATAACCTTCGGTGCGGTGGACGTAGCGGATATATTCTCTAAAAGATTCATCCCACTGCCAAAAATTCCCCTCATTGACACTATAAATAGCACCATGACTAGGAATTGTCATGTTTTCTTCAGTAAGAATAAACTCGCCCAAACTAGGATCGAGAGTAAAAGAATGAACTCCTTTGCCAATAGAATAAACTAGCATCGTACTTGGCCCGTACAAAATATACCCGGCGGCAATTTGCTTATGTCCATCTTGAAGCAAGTCTTGGGCTGTACCGTCGCTATCAGTACCGACTTGTTGCCGGATGGCAAAAATCGATCCTAAAGTTAGGTTGATATCGGTGTTAGAAGATCCATCTATCGGGTCATACAAGAGGGTATAACGACCGATAGGGCAGTTTTCAGGGATGTAGTAGGGTTTCTCCATTTCCTCGGATGCTAGGCGGCATACAAGCCCACTTTGCTTGAATACGGAGATAAATACATCGTTGGAGTAAACGTCCATTTTTTTAACAGATTCTCCTTGGACGTTGGTTTCTCCAGTAAATCCAAGTACCCCTGCCATTAACCCCGCACGACTAAGCCGCCGAGAAATTAACTTTCCCGCTAAAGCTATCCGATTCATTAAAGCACTAAGGTCTTGAGCGTCTGCGCCAAAACTGTGCAGTTGCTCTAATACGTGACGCGATAAGGTTGTACAATCTCGATTTAAGTCGTACTCATCCTCTTGAATTTGTTGCACGTCAGTCATTATATTGTCCTCTAAGTGCGATCGCTTATACGAACTAACGCAAGCTTGATTAGGTTGCTAATTTCTATCTTAGAGAGGGAATTTGCTAATTGAAGTCTGATGTTATACAAGTTAAATGTTTAAGGCATTGCCGAAATATTTTTTAGTAACAAATCGCGCATTGGTTGAATTGCTAAATCTAATTGGGGTTCGTAGATGCTTGAAGGCAGCAATCCAGCAAATAAGTTTGTGATTGCCCCATTTTCAACTACAGGTAAAAAATCAACGGGGAATGGGCCGTCATTATGACGGCTAATAACTCCAAAACCCGCACGGCTACGGCGATATTGTTGAGTAGGAGCTTTTTGTTTTAGCCACTGTTCAAAAGTTGCAGAAGCATCCATGCTATTAGCTAAGTCTTGAACTAATTGCGGTGAGGGAATACTAGAATTAGTTGTAATTAAAGCTGATTGAATTAGAGTTTGTCTGTTGGCAGGATCTAGCCAAGCTGCGATCGCCTTATTTGCTGCTTGCTCAGGTAATATTGGTTTACCTTCTGCTAAGTCCAACAATTGCAATCCTAAAACCGCTTTAGCAGCTTCCCAATTAGCGCGAGATGCTTGATAATTTCCTTGCCACCAATGCAACCCACCTAGGCAATAACGCAAGTAACTGTCAAGTGGTGAAGGTTTTTGTAATAAAACCGTATATTTTGCTACTAAGCGATTAATAACTTGAGTATAAATTGGCTTTAATTGAGGCGAATTCCAAATTGGGCTAGTAATAATAATTGGATCTCGCAAAGCTTCTAAAGTCATAGCTTCAACGCCTAAATCTGTTTTTCCTTGAGCCAGTAAGCTTAAACCCAAACCATAAAATACACCTCGTTTTGCACTCATCAATTGAGTAGAACGAGCAAATTCTTTTGTAGCTTTTGTAGCATCGTCTTTAGCCATCAGCAACCAAGCTAAATTTGTATGCCCAAATTCTTGATTTGGTGAAAGGTTTATACCTTTAGTAAACCAAGAGATTCCAGCTTCAATTAGTTTTTGTCGCTCTTGGCGATTGCTGGTTTGTAAGCCCATATCGCCCAAATTCCAGCCTAATTGATAGGGATAATAAGGCTCCCAAGGTGCTAATTGATTGGCTTGAGTTAATCGCTGAGTAAATTCTGTTACTAATTGGGCTTTAAGTTCCCCACAAGACAATCAAACTCCCG
>QQTW01002970.1_pt1 | contig 12444 bp, 6 predicted proteins | sample 1904831 | NCBI WGS metagenome assembly QQTW01 (sample SAMN09435610, study PRJNA476489) | Subsurface metagenome, whole genome shotgun sequencing project. | reverse complement strand
GAACTTTTAAACACTTAAATAACCGTAATATTGTTCATTTTCTCGACACGATGGTAATAAAATAACCAATTTTTAATCACTAGAACCCTTGCTTTTTAAGGCTTTTTAGGGAATGAATCAGCCCTGCCTTAAAAAGGGGGGCTTAGTTCCCTCCTTTTTAAGGAGGGTTGGGGAGGATCAAGTCTTAACTTAACTGTATTGGGTTTTAACTTGCTAATTGAAAACAGGTTTGCACAACTATATCTAAAAAATTTTGGTTCCACTCTGCAAATTTTTCAGCCTGCTCTTGAGCTTTTTGAGTAATTTCTGGCAAGCAAGAAATTGAATTTACTAAACTTTCTTGAGTGAGCGGTTCGGGTGAAATTGCAACTCCTAAATTCAATAGAGTTTTTGCATTATGCCACTTCTCCAAATCTTTAGGAAAAACCATTTGGGGAATTCCTGCTAACAAGCAAGCGGTAGATGTAAAACATCCGGCATGGTGTATCGCTAAAGATTTACCCTTGAGAACTATCTTTAAATCATCAAAAACACACTCAGGTTTGAGGGTATTTACAACCAGCGCATAATTCTGCCAATCTGGCGTTAAATATCCCCAAGGTTTTCCACGTTTGCAACCAAGATTTTGTGGAAATGGTGCCGCGTGAATACTCACATATTCTGCTTGCTTGCGTGCATCTTTATAGGGGTCTAATTCTGGAATCGAGAAAATAAAAGCGCGATCGCCATTTAGTAACTCTCCCAGAGGAGCATCAAAACCAGTCACCTGTCGGACTGTTTCGGCAACTTCGATTTGACGACGGAAAGCTTCTGCTGGTGTGCAAAAAGGACGAATTGCCGGAAAATCTATAACTGCTGGTGGGATGCAAAACCCATTTCCCACCACAACCGTAGGAACTATCCCCTTTGCCGCTAGTACCAAAGCGGGGGCAAAATCAGCCACAATTAAAGATGGTTTGACGAGATTTATTAAATTTCTCCATGCTTGGAAATGAAAACTGAATAAAAAAGGTGTACTGAAGCTAAATATGTATAGAATATCACTAAATAAATAAGACTTATCGTCGTCTTTGTCGTCCAAAAAACGTATTGTTCCTTGAGGAGCTTGTAGTATCTTACCAGGGAGACTCAGACCCCTGATTTGGGGGTTCTGCAAGGCAAAAACTGGTTCAATTCCATAGTCGTTTAGTTTAGTCGCGATCGCACAAAGTCGGTGCAGGTGTCCCTGTCCTCCGCCAATTTCCCATGCTAGTAAGGCTTTCATCTATACTCAACCTGATTTTGCCGCTGATTTTAAAAACATGAAAGAAACGCGATCGCAATTACTATAAATATTTAAGATAATTTAAAGTTTTATGAACGCATTCAAAAAGTATCATAATGCTTGGCTTGACAAATTGCAGCAGCTTGCATTTACATAAGATACCGTAGGGGGACTTTGCTGTGTCGTGCCCTTACGACAATCTATGCTTGCACGCTGTACTTTATTTATAGGACTTACGCGAAGACCCTCTTAAACCCTCTTCCCTTTGTGTCCTTTGCGCCCTTTGTGGTTCATTTTTCATTATTGTTGCGTAAGTTCTAATTTAAATGAAATCCGCTGTATTATTTTCAATAATATTTAACTATAAGGATTAAATATCACACGGGTAAATGCATTATTTGCTACTGTCATACTTTACAATAAAATACTTACTATATCTATATGGAACAAAATTTTATAAGTGCTAGCGTTTCTCCCCAAAACCATACATTTCGACCTGGTGGACAGCCAGTTGTATTTAAAGTAACTGTTACTAACGATAGCGAGCAACATGCTGATTTTAAACTCGAAGTCATACCAGCAGGAGCCAACGCTAACTCGGAACAATGGTATCGTCTATCTCCAGAAATTTCTGCGGCAAAACCCCCTGGTAGTAGTACAGACTTCCAAATTATAATTTTTGCCTCACCCATAGCCGGATTTGTGGGGACAGCCAGCCTGAGAATCAGAATCATTTCACCTCGGTTACGGCAAGAACGAACACTTGTAGTACATTTGAGAATCGAGGCAGATGACCTCAAATCTGTAAGTGTGGAATTGCCCGTGCGACAGTTCCAAGTTTATCCTTCTAATTCTGTTGACATTCCAGTGCGGGTGCGAAACTTGGGTCAAAAACCTGCTGAGGTGGTGTTGCGTCTGTCAGGTATTGATTCATCCTGGTTAAATAGTGGTGCAGAAAGACGGTTGCAGCTACAAGGAAATTCCCAAGTCGAAACTGCCTTTCAATGTAAACCTGGAACCGTTACCCAAGCACTTAGTTGAGAATATCCCTTCACTATCGAAGCTACCAGTCGAGATGCTAATCCTAGTCATACCGAAGGTACTTTAGAAATTTTACCAGTGGGCTTTATTGAGTTTACCGCAACCCCTCAACAACAAACTATTCCCCGTCGGGGTTGGTGGATTCCTGACTGGAAATCAAATTCAGCTATCTTTGAACTATCATTTAAAAATGCCAGCAATTTGCTATCCGTTGTAGATGTTCAACTACAAGGAAGAAATCACTGTCAATGTAGTTCCAAATCTCCTCAAAATGCTCAATTAACTTTAGGTCAAACAACTCCAGTTGCACTGGAAGTGAAAACGAAACGTCCTTGGGTAGGATGGATAAAAACTTTACGGTTTGATGCTAAAGCTATATTATCAGACCAAAGATTAGGCGGTACAGACCCGACAACCCAAGCTTTAGAATTAAAAGTTTTACCCGTTTTACCTATATGGTTGCAATTAGCTATAATTGCCTTGCTGGCATTATTGTTATCTAAACTATTTCAAGTAGAGGTGGCTCATACCGACTCGATTAATGTAGTTCGTTTTAGTGCTGATGCCAGTACGGCTATTAGTGGTTCAAACGATAGCACGGTTAGACGTTGGCGAGTTAACGGTAGCAGGTTAGAAGCTGAAGGAGATAATGAACCTCAAAAACCAAAGGGTGTGTTAGGAGTAACTAACGGAGAGGTATTTTCATTGCGATTCGATCCACTTAAGAATAATCGCGTCGCTGCTGGAATGAAAAATAGCGCTATTCAACTGTGGAATGTTGCAAAACGTGAAAAAGAAGCCGAATTAATTCCAGATTTCTTTGGGAAAACCGATAAAGTATTTGATTTAGTATTTACTCAAAACGATAAACGTTATTTAATTAGCGGTCATCCCAACCGTAAGGTACTTGTATGGGCAAGAAATTCTGCGACAGAAGAGTTTCAACCACAACCAGAACCCAAGGTGACATCTTACTTGAATTTCATCCTCCTACGGATGCTTTCGCTGGCACATATCCACCAACAATTCGCTTGCATTCTCAAAATCGACCGGACTTAATATTATTGGATTTGGTTTATATCACAATTCCGGAACTTTATAGTTTAGACGTAGAATTAAATACGATTTTAGGAAAAGTTAGTCGCATAGCTGGTAAATACGAACTTAAATTAACCAATAGAGGAAACACTACACGCGAACTTATTATTAGTGCTAAAACTCAAGATGAAGAACAATTGTGCAACTATAAATTTGAACCATCCGAAGTCAAATTATTGCCCACCAAATCTATAGATATTAATTTAACAGCCAAACCTCTGAATTGGTGGCGACGACCTTGGTTTGGTTCGGGGCTAGTTATCACCTTTCAAACTGAAATTCAAGACCAAAAACAATTACCTCTTCCTAATAAATTCCCCCAAGGTACTCTTGTGTGGAAAGCTCGTCCTTGGTGGCAATTCTTACTCCTATTTTTATTAATTTTAGGAATATTGGGAGGTAGTGCATTAATTATTTGGCGAATTTTAAATCCCCCACAAGCAAAAATAGATGTTTTTAAATCAACCAGTCCGAGTTATCTAGAAGGAAATCGAGTTAGTTTAAATTGGCAAATCCGCAATACTCAAGATTTAGATAAATTGAAACTATTTTTAACTCCAGAAGTTGGGGCTACTCAAGAAGTTCCCTATGACATTAGGGGAAAAATTCCTAAAGAATGTCAGAAACAAGAAAATATTCTTAACTGTAATAATATTGAAACAGAAGCTCGAAAGCCAGGTAAATATGCTTTGAAGTTAGAAGCTTATAATCGTAAGGAAATCAAGGTAGATGGAAAAGAGTTTACTGTGCCCATAAATTTGCTTCCGATACCGGAAATAGTCAATGATACCTTTAAATCGGACAAACCCTCATATCAAAAAGGGGAACAAGTAAAATTGAGTTGGCAAATTAGCAATCCAGAGCAGTTAGCTAGTCTTCAAATTATAAACAAACAAGAAAATGGAACATCACCCATTGTTGCTGAATTTGATTTTAATCAAGGTATTCCCCCTCAACTTCAAAAGCAATGTCAGAAAGATAGCAATTTAACTTGCAAAAATATACTTATGGGAGTTAATACACAACCAGGTAAATATACCCTTGTTCTACAACCAGTTGCTAAATCTTCTTATCAAAAGGATATAAAATCTTCTAATCCGATTAATATTAATGTCATATCTAAACCCTTTGAAATAGAGTTTTTTGGGATTAATGATAACGAACAAACTAATCAGTCTCTAGAAGAAGGTACAAGTTTAAATCTTCGCTGGAAAGTCAAAGGCGATCCGCAAGATATTACCGTTATTCTTTCTCCTTCTGGTAAAGAAGTAAATCTTGTCGGTTCCGAACCGTACCTGGTGCTTTCTGGCAACCAAATAGTAGGAATTAAAGTAACTGATAAATACGATGGGCAAAAATCCATTACCCGCAATATTACGATTGCTCCCAAACCTAAGAGCCAGCCAACTCCTACCGCTTCATTTTCCAATATTCCTCAACCAACAGTTGCTCCTATTACACCAAGTCAAAATACAACTCCATCTCCTAAAGGTCAGGGTTTTTAACAATCTCGCGTAATTCCCTATCCCTAACGACGGGTGGGGATGTAAGCAAGTCAAAAACGAAACACCATTCTGGAATGGTAGTTGAGTTTTTAACAATATTACAATTTGCATAAGATACTGTAGGGGCAAGGCATTGCCGTGCCCCTACGACAATCTATACTTATACGCTATACTTCATTTAAATGAAATCCACTGTACTTTAGGCTACTCCATATTATTAATATATACTGTTCTACTAGCTTACGTATCCAACCACCATAAGGAGGTTTTAAACGTTTGTTTGCAGGGGAGCCAAGGGGACTAGTGGTCTGTGTCATTAATTTTGACGCTTTCGAGAGGACCAGATCCCCGACAACTTCTGCGAAGTCGGGGATCTCGCAACCCCTCAGAACTTAAATTTTGGTAAATCGAAAGGTTCAGAATCCGGGTTTCGTAAAAGTTACGCGGATTCTTTGAACCCCTTAGAGCTTATGCAACGAACCACTAGCAATGCTCTCGGTGTGTCGAAAACTACTTGATGAGCATTATAATCTTCTTAGATTAGTTTACTCATTGTATGCTGCCCACGAAATCGCTCAAGCCCATTCTGTAACGCAGAGATAAAATGAAACCTTGGATTTTTGCTGTTTGCTTACTATCAATTTGTCCGACATCCGCTTTGGCTGCCACCAATATTACGGTAGATGCCAAAGATAAGCCCTTGCAGATTAAAGGCTGGTTGAATGAAGAAAATACTCTTATCGGCAGCATACGACTTTCTGCCCCAGCAAAGGTAGAACAGTTTAGATTTCTTGCTTCCGACTTGAAGCGTCAAGAAGGGGAGGAAATAATTGGTCGTCAACATGTATCATTTATCGGTGAAACCAATCTACAAGCAGGTATACCTAAAGATTTCCAAGTTAGAGTTAGTAATCCCCAGTCACCAGGAACGTATAAAGGACAAATTGAGATCCGACTTCCGGCTCAAAAGCCACAAGTTGTTAATATCAATGTCTTAGTAAAAGCCAGACCCAAGTTAACACCTTTACGCGGAAACGAACAGGTGCAATTACAATTGACCCAATGCAGTTTGTGGTTAGATTGTGGGTTGGCACATTTACTATTTCCCAAAAGCGCTTTTTTACAAAGTTGGGATTTAGCCTTTGACAACTTAGAAAATGCATCTGTAACGGTGACTGGTGCTGATGTGTTCTTGAAAGGAGAACTGACAGGATATCAATTAAGTTCCAAGCAAATCAAAGTTCCCAATATTCCCCAAATCAAAGCCGACCAAATTGTCAAATTGCCTTTAACTTGGGACAGTCAAGAAATTCCTTCCGACCGCTATACAGGAGCAGTTTACATATCTTCAGAAGGTGCTAGAGAGCGGTTGATTATTCCACTGAATTTGACAGTGCGAATTGCTCCCTTAATACCACTTTTTGTATTATTTTTGGGAATTATTTTAGGTCGATTAATTAAATACATGCAGGAAAAGGGTATTCCCCAAGCTGAGACGTTAGGTAAGGTAAAAGAACTAGAAAATATTGTAACTCAGGCAGACCCAGAAGACCAAAAAATCCTCATTCCCATGCTATCGAAAGCCGAGCAATTGGTACAGCAGATGAAGTTAGAAGCTGCAACTGCGGAAGTAGAAAAAATTACTGCATGTTTAGAATGTTTGCGTTCTCTACGTACTATCGAAAAAAAATTAGAACCATTCAAAACCCATCCTGATGTCAAGGGGGACAATGGAATTCTGCAAAAAATCAAGGATATCCGGATGCAGATTACTTTATATCAAGATGAGCAAGTCAAAACTTCACTCGAAAAATTACAGCAAGATGTAGCTAAGTTGAAATTCCCGTCATTCATAGGAGATAAGTCACCCATTGACTTATCAGAAGTTGTTAATTCCGTAAAAGCTGCTGTCGTTGCTGTTGGAGTTGCACAGCGCGTGCAAAAACCTGTAGATAAATGGGTGTCATGGTCGCAAAAATCGCTCTTTTTCTTATCGGGAAGTAAGTTTCGCACCCAAGTAACTTATTGGTTTGCACGACCGTTATTTTCGCTGACGCTATTACTTGGGTTATCAGTGGTGGGGATGCGATCGCTTTACGTGCAAAAAGGTTCTACTTTTGGTGCTGACCCGTTTTCTGATTATTTGGGATTGTTAGTTTGGGGATTGAGTGCGGATGTTGCGAGTCGGAGTTTGAGTAATTTGACGGGGGGAGAGGAGAAAAACGGGTAACTTTGAAGAGGGGGAGAGGGGGGAAAGGGGGAAAGAGGGGCTAAAGTCCAACTACGTGCCAAGAACTTACCCATATGTTGCATGATGTATATTTTGATTCAGCAATGTCAAACAATTAATCTTCTTTGTGCAAGAATATGGTTTCAAATAAGACACTGTTTTTGTTAGCTTATTAAAACTTAACTTGTACATGTAACAGCTAATACAAAAAGAATTCATTTTTTATCCAAATCTAATTTTAATTAATCTAAAAAATTTTTAGCTATTATCAAACGAATAAGATACCATTATTTTTCATGTATGAGATTAATCTAAATCTAATTATTACTACAGGAATATGCTGGTAACAAATTGTTTTAGACTTTCGATAGAAGCAAAGAAAATTAATTATCAATTATGATTGCGTTAACAGTTTTATAGTCAAGCTACAAACAAAGGCACGCAAGCTTAATTTAATTTATCGCTAGTTGCTTGCTTGGTTTCAATCACTTGAGTCACTAGGGCGCTATCTGCACTTCTTGTGTAGAGCTTTTCTAAATAAGTAGGTAGGTTTAATTAAATATAAAATCAAGGATGCGTTCGTTATGAGCGAATCATCGCTTAGGATAACGATGTATAAGGATGCACATTTCATCCAAGAAACTTGAATTTATTTACGCCTAGCTACTTAGTTTAATTTGTAAATCACAAGTATCTGAAAAAATTATGGTCAGCGAAAAAGCTCAAATAATAAACAATGGAATTAGAAATGGTAAGTCAAAAATGGTAATTGAAGCCAAGTTATCTAAGCTAGCTGAATCAGTATTATCAAGTGTATCGTCACAAAATTTATCTTTATCGAGTCAGAACTTACCAGGAATCGAAATAGACACGCCTGATGTAGTATGTCTATCTCACTTACGATGGAATTTTGTTTATCAAAGACCCCAACATCTTCTGGGTCGCTGCGCTGTTGGTAAACGGGTATTCTTCATCGAAGAACCAATTTTTACTCAAGAACCCTTGGCAAGGTTGGAAATCAACCAAGACAAAAGTGGGGTAATAGTTGTTGTTCCTCATTTACCCGAAGGTTCGACTCAAGATACCATCAACGCTGAGTTAACTATGCTAATTGATGGTTTGTTGGCTGAATATAATATCCGCAAGTATATTTGTTGGTACTACACACCAATGGCTCTTGCATTTACACGCCATCTGCAACCAGAGGCTGTAGTATATGATTGCATGGATGAGTTATCTGCATTTAAAGGTGCATCACCGATTCTCAAAGATTACGAAGCCGAATTATATCGTCGTGCCAGTTTGGTATTTACAGGGGGACAAAGCCTTTATGAAAGCAAGGTAAACCTGCACCCCAATGTCTATGCATTTCCCAGCAGCGTAGATGTGGCGCACTTTGCACAAGGTCGGACAATTCAAGAAGAACCAGTAGACCAAGCAAATATTCCCCATCCCCGTCTTGGCTTTTTTGGCGTAATTGATGAACGCATGGATGTCGAACTGCTGGCAGGTATTGCTGATGCACGTCCTGACTGGCATTTGGTGATGATTGGTCCAGTTGTGAAAATAGACCCCGCAAGCTTACCCCAGCGCGAGAATATTCATTATCTCGGTGGCAAAGATTATCAAGATTTACCTAAGTATTTGGCGGGATGGGACTTGGCAATGTTGACGTTTGCGCGAAACGAGTCAACGCGGTTTATTAGTCCGACAAAAACACCTGAGTATTTAGCCGCAGGCAAACCTGTAGTTTCGACTTCAATTCGGGATGTGGTGCGTCCCTACGGTGATTTAAATTTAGTTCGCATTGCAGATACACCCGAAGAGTTTGTTGCAGCAGCAGAAAAAGCAATGCAAGAAGACACCGTAGCAACTGGATGGTTGAGTCGGGTCGATGCTTTCTTAGAGAAAATTTCTTGGGATAGAACTTGGGGATCGATGATGCAATTGATAGATTCAGCTATAGCTACTCAGAACAATAGTCAAAATAATGGTACAAACGGGAAATCGCTTTCAACCGATATCTCCGCACCAAATACTATTACTAGAGATTTTGTATTTGACTACTTAATTGTTGGTGCAGGGTTTTCTGGTAGCGTTATTGCCGAACGGTTGGCAACTCAATTGGGTAAAAAAGTCTTAGTAGTTGACAAACGTACCCATATCGGCGGTAACGCTTACGACCATTACGACGAACATGGTGTTCTCGTCCACAAATACGGGCCCCACATCTTTCATACCAACTCCCGCGAAGTCTTTGAATACCTCTCATTGTTCACTCCTTGGCGGACTTACGAACATCACGTTCTTGCTAGCGTCGATGGGCAATTGGTTCCCATGCCTATCAACCTCGACACTATCAATAAACTTTATGGAATGAACCTCAATTCATTCCAAGTTGAAGAGTTTTTCGCGTCAGTTGCAGAACCGAGAGAACACATCCGCACTTCCGAGGATGTAGTAATTAGCAAAGTCGGCAAAGAACTCTACGAAAAATTCTTCCGCAACTACACTCGCAAACAGTGGGGACTCGACCCATCCGAACTCGATAAATCAGTAACTGCCCGCGTCCCAACTCGGACAAACCGCGATCGCCGATATTTTACCGATAGTTACCAAGCGATGCCTTTACATGGCTTTACCAAGATGTTTGAGAAGATGTTGAATCATCCGAATATTAAGGTAATGCTCAATACCGACTATCGAGAAATCGAAAAAGCCATACCTTGCCGCGAAATGGTTTACACGGGTCCGGTTGATGAGTATTTTGACTATCGCTTCGGCAAACTACCTTACCGTTCGTTAGATTTCAAACATGAAACCCATAGTACTCCAGTGTTTCAGTCAGCACCAGTAATCAACTATCCTAACGAACATTTGTTTACCCGCATCACCGAGTTTAAGTACCTCACCGGACAGGAACACTCGAAAACTAGCATTGTTTACGAATTTCCTAAAGCTGAGGGCGACCCTTATTATCCGGTACCGCGTCCAGAAAATCAGGAAATTTACAAGCAATACAAAGATTTAGCTGATGCAACTTCAGGAGTCTATTTTGCTGGACGGCTAGCTACATACAAGTATCTGAATATGGATCATTGTGTGGCGCAAGCTTTGGGAATGTATAAGCAAATTGCTTCTCGTGTCGTGTAGACAGTTTTCGTTCCGAGGGGTTGCTAGATCCCCGACTTCGTAAAAGTTGTCGGGGATCTAACCCTGACAACTTGTGACAATTAATGAAATGTACCACTAGTAATTAAAAGTAGTTTGTGTTGGGTTACTACGAACTGTGTATTTGTTTCTAGTTAAACACTTAACTGATGCGAAGTAGCACAAGATACACACAGATATCAGCTTAAATTATAAATTATGATTTCTATATCCAATTCAAAATTGCCCTTAGAAATTTGGGCAGGTGTGGAGTGTACGGTTAATCGCGTCGGTGAGGAGTATTTTGACCAGTTGGAACGCAACGGTCATGCAACGCGGTTGGAAGATTTAGAATTATTCGCCGAATTGGGAATACAAGCTATTCGCTACCCGGTACTGTGGGAACGCATAGCTCCACTCGGTTTAGAAAATGCAGATTGGTCTTGGGCAGATGTGCGGTTGCAGAAGCTACAAGAACTAATGATTCGTCCGATTGTCGGGTTAGTGCATCACGGTAGCGGACCGCGTGACACGAGTTTGCTAGACCCGGAGTTTCCAGAAAAACTAGCTAGTTATGCTCGTGCAGTGGCAGAACGCTATCCTTGGGTAACGCATTATACGCCCATCAACGAGCCATTAACGACAGCGCGATTTAGCGGACTGTACGGACATTGGTATCCTCACGGACGCGATAAGTTAAGTTTTGCACGTGCTTTGCTCAATCAGTGCCGGGGTGTTGTGCTGGCAATGAAAGCTATCCGGGAAATCAATCCGAATGCTCAGTTAGTACAAACCGATGATTTGGGTAAAATTTACAGTACACCGACACTTGCATATCAAGCCGAGTTTGAGAATGAACGTCGCTGGTTGACCTTTGATTTACTGTGCGGTCGAGTTACTCCAAATCATTCCATGTGGCACTATCTGCTTGATTGCGGTATTAGTGAAGCTGAAATTGAATGGTTCCAAAAAAATTATTGTCCGCCAGATATCATTGGGATTAATCATTATCTAACGAGCGATCGCTTTCTCGATGAGCGTAAAGAGCTATACCCCGTCTGGTCGCATGGTGGTAACGGACAGCACGAATATGCCGATGTGGAGGCAGTTCGCGTTTGTAGCGAAGGTATAACCGGACACAAGCAGTTATTACAAGAAGCGTGGGAACGTTATCAACTCCCGCTAGCTGTTACAGAAGTCCATCTTGATTCTACTCGTGAAGAACAGTTGCGGTGGTTCTACGAAGTTTGGAAAGCAGCACGAGAATTACGTGATGGGGGTGTGGATGTACGTGCGATAACAGCTTGGTCGCTACTTGGTACTTACGATTGGAATAGTTTGGTAACTCGTTCGGTTGGCTATTACGAACCTGGAGTATTTGATTTGCGTTCGTATAGCGTCTCCGTAGGAGAATTGCAATCTCCCAGACCAACGGCAATTGCTAAGTTGATACGAGATTTAGCAACTGGGCAACAACCAAATCACCCTTTATTAGATACACCAGGTTGGTGGCATCGCCAACAACGTTTATTATATCCTGCGGTAAGTTGTAGGGAAGTAGGGAGTAGTGAGTGGGTAGGGGCGGGGTTACCCCGCCCCTACAGGAGTGGGGAAAATAAAGAGGGAAGTAGCGATCGGGGAGTGGGGAGTAAAGAAACTCCTACTCCCTACTCCCAATTCCCTATTCTCTCACCTCTAGTTATCGTTGGCGCGACAGGAACTTTAGGTAAAGCTTTTGCGCGGTTGTGCGAGTTGCGCGGTATTGAATATCACTTGCTATCACGTCAGGAAATGGATATTTCTAACCCCAACTCGGTGAATGCTGTTTTATCTGAGTTGAAACCGTGGGCAGTTATTAATGCTGCGGGATACGTGCGAGTGGACGATGCCGAACGCGAACCAGATGCTTGTTATAGTATAAATACTGAGGGCGCAGGAAACTTAGCTACTGCTTGCGCGATGCATAATATCGCCTTCTTAACTTTCTCATCGGACTTAGTATTTGATGGTATGGTGTCTAACCCTTATTTAGAAAGCGACGCTGTTGCACCGCTCAACGTTTACGGGCATAGCAAAGCTTTAGCAGAAAAGAAGGTATTGCTTTTCAATCCAGCATCGTTAGTGATTCGCACCAGTGCCTTTTTCGGACCTTGGGA
>QQTW01002969.1_pt1 | contig 12447 bp, 6 predicted proteins | sample 1904831 | NCBI WGS metagenome assembly QQTW01 (sample SAMN09435610, study PRJNA476489) | Subsurface metagenome, whole genome shotgun sequencing project. | reverse complement strand
GAAGGAACGCCAGAATTCGTTACGACATGTCAAGAATTCCACAGAAGTGCTGCGCCAGCGATCTATGCAGACGAGCGGTGGGAGCATAACGCCTGACGGGGGATCCGGAGGAAGAGAGGGTCGACAGTTTACAGTAGGAAACGTTGGGAACAACGGCATGATATTTCTAAGGTACGTCGGGTTGCTTGCATGACCATCGAGACTGGGGAAGAACATGGAACTGGAGTGGGGGGTAACAGGAAAGGGTTATGCTAAACGATATCGTGTAACAAGACCGGTACTCCGATCAGCGAATCAGCGATCCCAGCAACCGCCATTTGTGTTTCCACCGGGTACATCATCTGACAGCGGCCTCTTCAACATAAGCCTTAGGAAACCGTCCACAGACGGAGAGGGGGAGAGTATCTGGTACGGGTCCCAAGCGTCGCGAACGGCTACGCGAGCGCGTCGCACAAGCTCGAGTGGACATGGCATGCGTTGGACGGACTGCACGCCAAGACGACCTGCCAGTCATCATCGTGCCAGATCGTTCTCTACAGTGGACGATCATAACAAGTCATTGACAGTAGAGCCGGGAGCATTTAAAGTCGTCATTGATCGCTCAAAGCCGACAAGACCAAGAACGGCTGAACAACCTTCGTCTTCTCTACCAACCCTGGAAGTGCCAATCCCCCATTACCGTTTAGGTACGCCGCATTTCAGCAGCAAAGGCACAGCGTTCCTACGAAGTTCAGTCTACACTGGAGCATCAACGAACGAAGATATGAGGTCTTCAATATTCTCGAAAGGGGAGTACGATAGACTCTTCCCGGTGCCGCCAAGTATGGAGTCACGGCCCATAGTCCCGAGACCCGGAGACCCACACTATGTTCGCATTGGCCCACAAACCAAAGTCAAAAGCGACGAAACTCCGTTGCCATCATCCGCTTTGTACAAGCTAAAGGAACCTATCACGCCATCTATCTTTGATGCTTTGGCTTCAAATCCGGATGACGCTGCCATTGTGCGCTACTCGAGCACCGGCAACATCACCGCAGCGACTCCAGCGAGAATTATTGCGCAAATAACATCGAAAACAACTGTCGACTATGAACTGGTCTCCGACTTCTTCCTAACCTACCGCTCCTATCTATCAAGCCATGATCTCTTGGCCTACCTTCTTGCACGCTTCCACTGGGCCATCAATGGATTTGACGACGACGGACGTGTCGTCCGAGTCCGAGTCTTCGCTGCCATCCGACATTGGATCCTGAACTACTTCCTGTACGATTTTGTCACCGACCGCGACTTAAGGGATCAATTCTGCACAAAGGTGAATGAGATTGGGCGAGAGGTCTGTTGTCGGCCCACCAAGACAGCTAGCGACATTAAGCTTGTTGCGGACTTGAAGAAGTGTTGGAATGGCAGGTGTGTGTTGTACTGGGACTCACCGGAGTTCGAGTCGGACGGTCATGCCGAAATCGACATCATACCTGGAGGCATAGAAGACAACCGCGACAGCCAGAAAAGCCACCCAGGTCATCTCCATGGCGAGACCACCAATGCCAGCCCTCCACAGCTTGGTTCTATCGTGTCCGGCGACGAACATAGAGCAGGTTTACACAACTGGTTCGAGGACACTGACCAAAGAGGCCATAGTGAGATTCCAAGTCAGCAAAAGCAGAGTTCCATAGCCTCTGCTCAGGTTCTGCCAGCTTCGCCTACGAGTGAGCTTAGTATCCATGTTACCTCGTGTTCGGTCCTTGGGCGGGGTTTCAAACGGTCTGTCCCTGTCTCAAGTCGTACAGCTGGGGCCCATCCAGTACCTCTTGACGCCGTTGCTGCAGAGAACCTGAAGCTCTCTCATCCATCACACAGCCACAAGCGAAGCGGTAGCTTTTCCGATGCATTGAGGGATCGCCGTGCGCCTTTGCCCGCCGCGAAGGTGGAGTTTCGTGATGTCCAGCCGCAGATGGCATATCTCTACGGTGGTAGCCTGATTCGGGGGAATCTATTCCTGCCTGCTCCGCCGTATGTTGACAAATTTTTTCACACAACTCCAGTCTGTGAGCTCCCAAGTATGCATCCATTCAGACTGGGTATCGATAGAATACTTGTGGAGAGTACAAAGCCCAATTCAGGGGCAAACTCGGGGGTGAAGACATTCATTGGCAGTATTCGCCGAGCTCTGAGTACCAAACAAAGCTCTACAAATCCGATTTCGAGCAGAGGTATGACGGCAGCTTCCGCTTCGTCAGTGGGTAAGGGCTTCGCCTTACCTGCCAGCTTTAATCCAGGGGAAGAGGAGACAAGGAGGCCTAAGACGTCTGGCTCGCATAACCGTGCGCGTGTTGATCTTTTGGCCAACGCAATCACGGAGTCCTTCAAGAGAGCGGTTGAGGACAATCGTCTCGGACACACTGTGCCAGAAGGTAGTATCGGCATTGCATCTGGCAACGAGCGTGTCCAACCGTCCCCAGAGGTCACAGCTCCTGCGCATGATACTATACTACAGAGTCATGACAGGCCTCAGAGTCAGATCACTTTGGGTAGTCGTTCAATCCCGATGATGAACCAAACAGCGCTAGATATACCAATGATGTCTGGCGCTTTGCCTGGTTCTGTGGTCGCTATTGTTAGAACTGAGGACGCAGAGACCGGTTTCTCAAGCTATTCAGCTACGCTACCGCAGGAAGCGTCATCAACGGCGAACCAACTTATGGGTAACGAAGAGGAGCTCAAAGTGAATGAACAGGCACGAGAGAGTTCTCCCGACGCCGGTCAGATCAGAGCATTGGACTCGGAACAGGTAGGAGTTGATGATCTGTTAGTAACCTCAAAACCGGTGATATTGGGCCGTGGAAAGTCATATAAGTCTGCCCGGTCCGGTACAATCTCGATCCGTCGATATGGGTCTTTTCAGAGCAGTGTCTCGCGACAAATTACAACAGCTAGCTTCCTCAGCGGGCCCGTGTCCGAGCTGAGTACCGACGACATCCGCGAAGGTCTTGGTAAGGCACCACCACGTATGCTCCGTAGGCGACCAGGAGGCAATCTTCGGGCGGCACAGAATGTACATACCATGGAACAGTTGCCTCGGCCGCGTTCCACAGGATCCATTACAACCTACTCGGATTCGTTGCACGGTTCAGCGCTATACATGACGGGTCGCAAAACGCCGCGTGACGCAGTAGGTATTGTAGCAGCAGCCAGTGTGAGACAAGCTGTATCCATGATGCAGTCGCGTTCATCTGAGGCTCCTCTGAGACCTTCATTCGAAGCAGCCATCATAGAATTCTCGAATATTCCAGATGATGCAGACGGCGGGATTGAGTCAGCATTGCTCAAGTTGGAAGGCAGATATAGTTCGATCAGCCCTCAGGGGTCTACCAAGCTATCCATGGATCAACTCACTGAAGGACATAGCGGTTCCCAATCTGCACTCCTTGAGAGTAGTGCGAAGGATACCAGTGTGGACGAGACGACAGGCAACGGTGACGTTCATCAGACATTGCCAGCCACTGTGAACCATGAATCGTCCGACGAATCAAGTGTCAAGGCACGAGCGGCATCCGACAGGTCAACACTACGAGGAACGTCGCCCGTGTTTGGGCTTCCCACAGCCTCGACTGCACACTCGGAGGATTCTTACAACTCGACGCCGTTACTTGAGCGAGGACTCAGTAACAAGTCAAGGAAGAAGCCACGAAAGCCGAACGATAGCTGGTCGAACATTTCGATGCCGCGGCCGCTCTTCAGTAGGAATCAGAGTGCTGCTGACGTCGCTCCCGACTCGGCTCATTATATGCACGAGTTGGACCATTCACAAATGATGGCTCGAAGATCTACCTACACTCAAAGGTCACTAACCACAGATTCGTTTCTACTTGACGAGGATGAAGATCTCAGCGACCTCTCCTCGGAGATCTCTATGGAGGTGATCGATCAAGAGGAGACCATGGACAGGTATTTCAAACCAGTCCCGCAATTTACGCCTGGCTTCTCGGTCTCCGAAACGGGTGTGCTCTCTCATCCACTAAGACATCCGCCCTCTCCACCGACGACCATGGAGAATGCACTTTCTGCCAAATCGCTTCAAAGTCACGTGGCTTTTCAATACCGCCCGCCTACCCCAGATCCGTCGCCAACGAGCAGGTCGCGTCAGCACATGGACATCGCGCGAAATGGATTTAGCGATCCAGTTCATGGCATTCGCAATGTCAGCCAGCAAGCGGTTATAGCCCAAAACACGACCGAACATTTACCGTTCATCCTCGCCTATGACTCTGAGCTCCTAGCACAACAGTTCACTATCATTGAGGAAGATGCTCTAAGCGAAATAGATTGGAAAGACCTGGTCAATATGAGTTGGCATCATACGCCACCAACGTGCCTCAACTGGGTGGATTATCTCCGGACTGTCGACGCGAAGGGCATTGATCTCGTCACTGCCCGTTTCAATGTTATGGTGAAATGGGCTCTCTCCGAGGTCGTTCTGACAAAGAACCTTGAAGAACGTGCGAGGACCATAACGAAGTATATACATGTCGCACAGCATGCCAGAAAGTGTCACAATTACGCCACAATGTTGCAACTAACGATAGCATTGACCTCCATCGACTGCACAAGATTGACAAGAACCTGGGACCTTGTGCCCACCGCTGAGAAACAAAGCTTGAAAGACTTGGAAGTCCTCGTTCAACCGATGCGGAACTTCCATAACCTGAGAATGGAGATGGAGACGGCGAATGGCGAAGAAGGCTGCATACCAGTGCTCGCTCTCTATATTCATGACCTCACCTACAACGCTCAGAAGCCAGCTCGGATTACTGTCACTCGGGACGGAGAGTCTCTGGTCAACTTCGAGCGCTACCGCACAGCTGCGTCAATCGTCAAGAGTCTTCTCCGGCTGATCGACGCAAGTACAAAGTACACCTTCCAACCTGTCGAAGGCGTCATTGAGAGATGCCTTTGGATGGCGGCACTTCCCGACGAGAATATCCGGTTTTTGAGCAAGGACCTTGAGTAATGTCCTCTTTACGACGATTTTCCTTCGCCCACTTATTTCTAAAGAGTACGAGCATATTCCGCACCTCCTCTTAACTAATACATGTTTCTACGGCGTTGCGGTTTAATCAGGTACGAGTTTTGCTGTATTGGTTATCTGTACTCTGGATCGATTTGGCAAGCTTTTTAGGGAGCGTTTCCTATCTTTGTATTCACGCCTTATGACTCCCATATATTTCTGGACTATATTGGCTATTTTTCACTAGGACGGGTCAAGTATTGACCCCTTTATGATGTATGTAGGACTTTAGAGGGTCTATATTGAGTGGAACATAGCGCACCACGACCATTGACAGACTCAGATATCAGATAGGTGTTTTGGCATGTTACGACGGCGTGGCTCCAGTATCCCGTGCTGTGGCAAATTGGCTGCTATAGCGACCGCCAGAGCCTGGCTCCCAACCTGGCCGACCCTCTGCATTATTGATCTTGGCCCGCGAAGCGCGCGGTGCTCTATGTTCTTCGTTTTCACGTGTCCCAGACTTCTCCCGCCTGTACCTCTTCACTCTTTCACGATCCTCAGATGCTTCCCTTGACCCATGCCTGCTTGAGTGACGATGATGCTTCCGACGACTCGTACTTCGATCCCTGTGCCGATGCTGACGGTGCCGATGACCCGACGTGCCATCAGTGGAACGTTCTCTTCTGGCAGTATGATCCATTCTTTGATCTTGAGCCAACGCATCCAAGCTGAACCCCTCCAGTCCCGTCTCGTCAGAATCACTCCTCCTCCGTCTCTTCCTCCTCCGTCGCTCTCGCTCAGCCAATTCCTTCAACTCCCTCGCTTCCCTATCCCTCTCCTCCACCCACACCTTCCTTTGCCTCTCCACCTTCCTCAGGTCCTCCACGCCCCGCCGAATCGCCATCAACGGATCTCCAGCATCAAGTCGCATCTTCTCCCGCTCTTTCCTCCGCGGATCCTCGTTGCCCCACACGTCTTTGCCCACTGCGTCTTCGAGGATATCTTTCTTGCCGTCCTCATCGAGTTTGGCCTTCGATGACGAATACCATGGTTTCGCCCCAATGTCCTGCTTGAATCCCGCCGCGTTCGAGAACCGCATCGTGTATTGATCTTCAAACTCCCGTTTCTTCTTCGCGGCTTCGGCTTCTGCCTCGGCATTCTTTTGCACGTGGGCGCGCGACGAAGGGGCAGGGAAAAGATTGATGTGGCCTGCATGGTCCGTGATTGGCGCATCGTTGCTGGCAGGTCTGTTCACCGTTTGTTTCTCGTTGCCCAAGGAATGCTTGGCGTTGGACTCTTGTTGCTCTTTCGCAAGGCGAATCGCAAAGTCCGTGTCGTCTTCTCCGTTCAACTTCCTTCTCTTTCTCTCGCGACCGTGTCCTCCCCTGTGAGTGGTGTCCCGGCCTCCGTCGTCTTCCTTGACAGCAGCGGCCGGGGGAGGAGGTGTTGATAGACCGCGGAGGATTTGGATGCGTCGTTCGGCATCGGCCTCTTGCATGCGCTGCTCTTCAGCCTCCTCGCGGGCTTTGGCGGCCGCTTCATCTTGGCGGACTTTGGCGATGTTGTCCGCATTGTAGACGTTCCAAGACTTCTTGCCCAATAGATGCCTATACGTACGTTGCCAGGGTTAGTCGACAAGTTGAAATGCTAAGCTCTATGAGAGCGCTTACAAAGGCATGGTCGTTTCCCCTTGGCAGGGAGTTGTTATCGAGATGCGCTGTATTATCTGGGGAAGGGACCCACCTCGGCTTGTAAGGCTGATGGCAGCGGGAAGTACCGTTGGTACCCCTGTTGCTCAAACGAAGAGCCGCTAAATTGAAGATCAGAGTCAATTCATATTCTGTGTATATGAGACTTCTCTTTAGGCTGTAAGCAATTCATCATATCTAGATTTATTGCCATATAGATTCCGTTCACTTCCGGTCACAGCCTGCTGCCGCGTGTTCTGTTAGACTCGTCTAGGTCATCTGTCGCATCCACCTTATCCACCCAGACTACGACTTCGTGTCCACCGGCCTCACCGCTACGTTCGGATAACTGAGCCGTACTGTTCAGTCTTGGGGCAGTGAGGAAACTCTCAGCACAATGTTCAACCGCAACAACCTCCCATCGGTACCAAATCCCTTCGGCGCGCGACCAGACAGTGGCGCCAGGCCATCACCGAGAGACGGGTACGGAAATCCAAACCAAGCCCCTCCTCCTCCTCCGCGACAAGCACAATATGGTGCTCGAATGGGTGGAGCCCAAGAAGAGCGCAGGGGTTACGGCGGGCCCAAAGACTATGAAGGTTCGCAAAGACCACCCGTCGGTCGACAGGCACCAGGAGCCAGTATCAGTGGTAGCGGTACTGCTGGCAAGACGTGGCATCTGAGACCAGCTAAAAGTCCAGATAACGCTTACACCTTTGGCAATCTGTAAGCTCTTTTGTAACACTGCGTGAGAGGTTAGGAGTAACTTGGATGTAGCGTCGCTGTGTCACCCCTGGATATTCCTCCGTCACGAGATGGTTCAGATCTCTACCTACTTATAAGCGATACTTTTGTTTTCACCGCAAGGCCATACGACGGATTTCCCCAGGGACAAATAAGCCTTTCTGATCCTCAGCGATCATGGGCGCAAGTCGCCTTAACAGATGTAGTGAAGGTCCAGGTATACGATCCGTTCAGTCAGGGTGGACAAAGCTACCTAGGGTCGATGGATGTTGAAGTTGGCTTTGCTGGAAGAAAAACTACCGAAACACCATACGACCAGGATGAGCTTGCACAACACTTCATTAGGGTAAGAAACCTGTGTTACCACTAGCAATGTTATGTTCTGCTAACACTTCTCAGAACTACGAGAATCAAATCTTCTCGCCGGGCCAACGTATACTTATGGACCACAAGAGCATTCCTCTCATACTCACTATCCGAACGGTCCAGCTCGTCGATCTTTCTATGGAGAAACCAGGTTCTTCGGCAGCACCTACGCTCTCGGACCCTCGATCTCGTGGTATCCTTACACGACATACTCCGATGAACTTCTTCAAGGATGCAAGGACCGGCATCAATCTGAAGCCATCAAACCGAAGACCGGCCGCAAACTCGATCATACAACCGGACTTCAAATTCGAGGATATGGGTATCGGAGGGCTAGATACCGAGTTCAGCGCAATTTTCCGAAGAGCATTTGCATCCCGCATCTTCCCACCCGGCCTCGTCGAGAAACTGGGTATACAACATGTGAAAGGCATACTTCTCTTCGGGCCACCAGGAACGGGCAAGACCTTGATTGCAAGGCAAATCGGGAAGATGTTGAATGCAAGAGAACCTAAGATCATAAACGGCCCTGAAGTGTTGAACAAATTTGTAGGTCAATCAGAAGAGAATATAAGAAAACTTTTCGCGGATGCAGAGAAGGAATACAAAGAGAAAGGCGATGAAAGTGGATTACACATCATCATATTCGATGAGCTTGATGCGGTCTGCAAACAGAGAGGAAGTACAGGAGGAGGTACTGGTGTTGGTGACAGCGTTGTCAACCAGCTGCTATCGAAGCTTGACGGGGTCGACCAACTCAACAACGTACTATTGATTGGAATGACGAATCGGAAGGATATGATTGACGATGCGCTCTTGCGTCCAGGTCGTTTGGAGGTTCATATGGAGATATCCCTACCAGACGAACACGGGCGTGCTCAGATCCTCAAAATTCATACCCAGAAAATGCGCAACAACAATGTCATGGACACCGACGTTGATCTTGATGAATTGGCTCATCTCACGAAGAATTTTTCAGGAGCTGAGATTGGGGGCCTGGTGAAGTCTGCATCATCATTCGCATTCAATCGTCACGTCAAAGTAGGGACCATGGCAGGGATCAGTGATGACATTGTCAACATGAAAGTCAACCGGCACGACTTTCAGAATGCACTCGAAGAAGTAAAGCCCGCATTTGGCGTCTCGGAGGAGGAGCTCGAGCGCTGCATCCGTGGCGGCATCATCCACTATTCGCCATTCATCGGGAACATCCTCGATGAAGGCCGTCTCATCATCAAACAAGTCCAGGACGCCGCGTCCACGCCGTTATTTTCCGTAATTCTGCATGGACCACCTGGCAGCGGCAAGACCGCGCTCGCGGCGAAGATGGCAGCCGACTCCGAATATCCCTTCATCAAATTACTTAGCCCTGAGAACATGATCGGCTTCAACGAAGGTGCGAAGATCGAATACATGCGCAAGGTGTTCGATGACGCATACAAGAGTCCGCTCAGCGTGGTAGTTATGGACAACATCGAGCGCATCATCGAATGGGTACCCGTCGGCCCACGCTTCAGCAACGCGGTGTTACAGGCTCTGATGGTCCTCCTGGGCAAAACACCGCCGAAGGGTCGCCGACTCCTTGTGCTCGCCACCACTACTCAACGTTCCGTTCTTCAACATCTCGACCTCTTCGACTCCTTCAATTCCGAGATCGCAGTACCCAATGTCAACACTTATGCTGAACTAGAGCATATCCTACGACACTCTGGCGTACTCGCTGACCACGAGTTGCAGCGTGCCCTGGACGAGATTCGAGAGACCACTAGGAGCGATGAAAAGGTTGGCGTAGGAATCAAGAAGATTTTGCTTGGAATAGAGACGGCGAAGCAGGATCAGGATATGGCCGGAAGGTTTGCAGGCGTTATTTCCAAGGCGATCGCTGCGAGGGATTATGCATAGAATTTTTCGAGCTGTCGCTTGAGATTAGGTTTTGGGGGCTTTTTATTCCAGAAGACGTACGCATTGCAGGTGTTATACTATAAGATCCTCGCTATAGGAACATGGGGACGCGATATCCTTCCCTTTGTCGTATTTCGTCACCCATAACACGACTATAACATAGATCTCAAACATAGACTCGTTCGGTAACCGATCTTTCCACCTCGTTGAGTGAAGTAATCTTCAGCCGAATGCAATCATCACGCCATCATTGTTTCTTACATATGAGGAAGCGGTCGTGGACGTTCTGGTAGGAATCCATTCCTCCCGACAGCAGTTCTGACAATTGCCGTCCACAAGTGGGCTATTAGTGGGTTCCAGTTGCTTGAAGCCACTGGCTCCCTTTATTCAATCATCAAGAAAGAGGTCAAGTCTCACATGAAAGATTCTCATCTTCCTCCATGTATGATCGTTCTCGAGTGACACCGTCCAGGGGCGGATGAGACCAAGTAACTTTGTATCTCTCGCCTCGCTTTCCTCTCGATACGATAAGGTACGGTAGGGCGACATCCAACCTGCATGACCACGTCGAAGATCCTATGCAATTGGCTCAGAATGCACATAATGCTGCACGCCTGGCAGTGACAGGCGTCAGCCTGACAACGCTGAACCCGTCACGACAGCTGTTCGAAGTGAAGAGAATGTAACGAGCATGATAAGCAACAATAAAAGGATAAAAAAGGAAGACGGAACAGAAGACAGAGTTTATGTAAAAGTTCGACGGGAAAGAAAAAAAAGGCCAGGCGGTGAACAACGCATCATGATTTGACAAACAGCCCACAACCAAAAACTGCCGAGTAGTCAGGAAGTACGAGCAAAAGAGAACCCCCGTCTGACGTGTGCTTCCTTTTCAATTGCTGTATGTACGTACATTATGTATTGCCTTGGCCAAGCTAGTCAAATTCGAGCGACAATGATGCTACCTGCCCTGCCCGGACTGCTAAATATCGGAATGCTCGCCAGAACACTGCCTTCCCTGCCCTCAAATACCGGTCCAACCCAACCATTGCTTTACGTGCACGGCATCAGCGGCTATCATGACGACTTTTGCCCCGTGACAACAGCTCCCAATCGCACCAATGAGCCCTCATTTCCCCCCAAAGCCAGTCTTCACTAGGAGGCCAAGCTGGCCGGGGCAGGGCTAGTGGGGTCTAGGGGGGTGGGTCAACGGCCGCCTCTCACAGGACGGAGTAAGGGCCGGGGAAGGCGGAACGAGGGCTGACTGGAGGATCACAATATGCAATGTGCTTCCGACTCAGAGCGGGGTCGAGGGAGAGGGGGCAAAGTGTTGGGGATCGGGTATCAGGGCTCGCCCCCCTTCCCCCCTTTGTTCACATGCTCGGGGGTCGGTGGGTAGGGTCGAGGGCAGGTATAAAAGGGGGCTCGAGGGACGGTCTTCGTCGGAGCTCTTTCTTCTTCTCTTCTTTATCCATCTGCGCTGAAGAACCGTCTCATACAATCCTCAGTCCATACTCATACTCAAGACTCAATTGCCCTTTCTACTCTCACATCTTACTTGCCTACCTGCTTGACTGCTTGCTTGCTCACTTGCTTGCTCACTTGCTACCACCCTCCCGTCTTCCCGTTCACGTCAAGCACAAACACACACACTACCACCACCACCTCACCTCACCACTCATCTAACCACATACCCTCACCGTCCCCACCACCCCAACCGCACAATGTCCACAACAACATCCTACCGCCAACCAACCACCCTCCCGCTCAACATGCCCGGCAAATCCGCCTACGCCCCTCCCCAACCCTACAGCAGCCGAATCTCCATGTCGCCGCCCTCCGTCGCCGGCTCCAGCACCAACCCCTCCATCGCCGCCTCCTACAGCGCCAGCAACTACAACTCCGCCACCTCCAGCAGCTGCAGCGGTAGCGCGAGCGGCGAATACGAATCGTCCGCCGCCGCAGCCGGCGGCGTCGATCTCGTCGAGATGCTGGGCGATCGCTTGAATGGCGCCTTCGATCCCATTCCGTTGGATAGGGGGTTGGCGAGGCAGGCGCAGGCGTAAGATTCCCATCCTCCTTCCTTTCATTTTCGCTCCCTCTCGCTCTCTCTCTCTTACAGAGTCTATGACCAGCCGCTTCCGCTCATGGAGGGAAAAAGCAATGGTGGAAAATTGACTAACGCATTGGGACACAGATCCGGCGAACTCAACGCGAAACACCGCGAACTGCTCGAACTGCAAGCGCTCGCCCAGCGCCGTCTCAAAGGCACGCGCGCCAATTTCGCCGACGGCATGAAGGCCGCCAAGGAGGTCAAGCGCGATTTGGACTGGACGCAGAAACGCGTCAAGTACGTCTCTCTCCTTGCCCCTTTTTCTGGCCATCGTCACGCCCCCTATCTCAGCTTCGCACCACCTGGAGGACTGCTTTTCAACCCTACTCTTTGCTAGCAATGTTCTCCCTTTCGCACAACCACAACTTGCGCTAACCAAACGTCCACAGCACGCTGAAAAGCAAAACCGAGCGCAAATATCCCGCTCAGTACAAAGCGGCCAGCGCGCAGTATCCCGCGCCCGTCGATTGTTGAACAGATTGACCACGTACAAACCGGCCCCCGTTCCTGTTCCGTTCGCTCGCCGTCGCCGTCATCATCATTTTCTTACGTGCTTGCGAAAAGCGACTGTCTTTTCCAAAAAGTCACCCTCCGCCTTCTCCGCCAAGCGGGCTAAACCCCTATTCGAC
>QQTW01002968.1_pt1 | contig 12451 bp, 14 predicted proteins | sample 1904831 | NCBI WGS metagenome assembly QQTW01 (sample SAMN09435610, study PRJNA476489) | Subsurface metagenome, whole genome shotgun sequencing project. | reverse complement strand
AAGGGATTGCGGCTGAAATGGGCTTCCCAAAAGCAGTTGAATATCCTGATGAAGTCTTGGAGGAAGTAAAAAGGCGCTCTACTACCAGTAAGAAGCGATCGGTAAGTGCAAAAGCTCAAGAAACGGCGGAACAACAAACCGCAAATAGTGCAGAAGAAGACTTAAAAAGCGTTAATGCAGCCGCAGAGAACCGAGCAGCAGGGCTTTTGGTAGCGCTGGATTCGTTGACGATGTTGCATTGCGCTACAAGAACATTCTCCGATCCTAATTTGCAAAATGCAGTCGATGAATCTCAATCGCGGTTAAAGCAGATGTTAGCTGGAGTTGCTTTAGTATACGATCCTGAAACTTTTTTAGCTCAAACCCCCCTAGCGCAGATCGCACCTGGGGAGAATGGTTTGATGCGATCGCTTCCTGGCAGCAGCAATCTATCCAGCGAATCCAGCAAGAACGGAAACGGCAAAGTCAATTAGCGCTTTTTTCAATTGCGATCGCCCTCCTTGCCATAGTTGCCTTCAACTTCAACAGCATCAAGTTTCAGCCGTTAGAAGCTCAATTAAAACCTTCAACAAATCCAAAGGGGATTATTACAAACACCAATGCAGATCAAGCGCCACCGCCGCCAACTGGCGAACGGTGAGGAACGCACTTATATCTATGCAGTCTCAGAAGATGGCGAAGAACGGCGATCCCTTGGAATCGCTGACAGTTCCGTTTCGCTAACTCTCTATAGAAGCAGAGAAAAACGCAGAATTGTGGCGGCACTTACTGCAAACTCTAGCTTGCTTGTAGTTGGGGAAGCTGGTTCGGGGAAATCAGTTCTAGGGGAAGCTGTAGCTGAAGAATTAGAGCAGCTTGGTTATACGGTGGCGATAGCGCATCCGGCAACGGTTAAGCAAACATTGCTTTCAATTGCCGAACAAATTGGCGTAGAGACTGAATCTTTAGAGGGCAAGGCGTTAACGGTGCAGGGACTTACTGAAGCGATCGCAGTTTTTCTAGGGGATAATACAGCGTTTCTCATCTTTGATAATGCCCATCGCCTCCAAGTCTCTCTACGTTGCTGGCTTGAAGAATTGCACTGCCAAGGTCAGCCAATACTACTGATAGCAACTTTTCCTCCAGCGCGGGACATTTTCTTGAAGCTACCTCGGATTGAGTTGCAGCCGCTAGGCGATCGCGCTATTCGGGAAATTATGCAGGAGTCCGCCGCCGAGTTGGGATTAAGTTTATTACCAGGACAATTAGCAAATTTACAGCAGCGAGTTGGCGGGAATCCTATGTTGGCGCGGCGAGTAGTGAAAGAGGAATACTTAGGCTTGGAAGATACTGCGCCCGATCATACTCAGTGGATTGATCTTACGCCTTTAATTATTGCTACCTTGATGTGCCTAGTTTTAGTCCGCTTTTTAGGACTTGGATTTAACAGCACATCGCTTTATTTGCTAGGTGGAATCCTAACCGTTGTGGTTGGAGTGGTTCGGTTGCTCTTGTACAGCTTGCCTCGTAGTAAAGGAAAATTAGGAAAATAATGACTGAAACGTATATAGGGCAGAAGTCGCAGCCATTTAACTGTATAATAAGACAAATGCTCCAGCAGTGCGGTAACACCCTGGAGCATGGTCAACCTAATATCAGTAGGTCAACAATGGATAGTATATTTGATACTGAGATGTTTCGTCTCGGCGGATTATGTCTGCGCGGACATAATTGGAATGGCGCTGGGCAAAGTCTAAGATATCGTGCAAACGGCAACTGTAAGGATTGCCAACTAGCATGGGATCGCAAAGCTTCCTACCAACGAAATCGAGACAAGTTTCTAGCTCGACATAAGAGCTACCGAGAGAAGAACCGAGAGCTTATTCAGAAGAAGGATCGAGAAAGGTATCTTAAGAGACGCGATCGCGTTAGAGCTTACTATCGCAATTACTATCAGCAAAACCGTACTCAAATTAGAGCAAGGCATAAAATCTACAATAACTCCGATGCTGGGAAGTTCGCTAATAGAACAAAACGCTGTCGGAGAAGGGCAAGAATCCAGCTATCGCATCACTTCCAGTACACAGCAGATCAAGTTCTATCACTCCGCAAGAAGTTTAATTTTCTCTGTGCTTACTGTGATGCGACAGATGCGAAGGAACTAGATCACTTCCTTGCAATTACTAAGGGCGGCTCAGACTGTCTAGGTAATATTGTTCCTGCTTGTAAGTCTTGTAATTCCAGTAAGTGCAATGCTGATCCCTTGCTCTGGTACTCAAACCAAACCTTTTACTCAAAGAAGCGTTGGCAGAAGATCCTAGAAGTTTTGGGCAAAACCAAGGTCAACTACACTCAAATCCCATTGTTTTAGGAGGCACTTTATGAAATCTCAGACTCACATGGTTCTCAGTGTTGCTGCAACGTCGTTGATTCTTGGAACATCTGACCCGCTAGTGCTGAGTCTGAGTGCAGTTTCAAGTCAATTACCGGATGTAGATACCAGTAAGAGCGTCCCAGGACGGATTTTGTTTCCCATCAGTCATTACCTAGAAAAACGTTTTCCTCACAGATCGATTACTCATAGCTTTCTGGCACTAGCTATCTTTGCCGCGCTCGTTTTCCCAGTTGTTCTGCTAAATCAGCACTACTGGTTGGGTTTAGTTTCTGGCTACTTTTGGGGATTTTTTGGGGATGTTTTTACTAAATCTGGAGTGGCAGTTTTTTATCCTTCTCAAGCTAGAGCAGTTTGCCCCGGAAACCCAAGGCTGCGGCTGTCTACTGGTAGCGGTGCGGAGTATTTCATTTTAATAATGCTTGTAGTAGTAGCGATTACCTCAATTAATATCAGCAGTTCCGGCGGTATTCTCAAGGCGTTCAATCAAATGCTGGCAATGCCTAGTGGTGCTGTAGAGATTACCAATGAGGAAATAAATCAATATTTAATCGTTGCTCACATTAAAGGCAGAAACTCCCTTACTCAAGAAAGTATTGAGGATGATTATGAGGTAGTTAAGTCGCTAACTCAGACCGATTTGCTAGTGAAAGATGGTCAGGGCAAGCTTTACAGAGCAGGCAATAGTCAGGAGTGCCAAATAGCAACTAATCAAGTCAGGATTTCTCGTGGCGCTAAAGTTAGCGCTAAAGCACAAGAAATCCAACTAGAAAGTGATGATGTAGCAACGGCGTTTGCTGCACTACCTCCATCACCAAGGACTTATATCAGTGGTGTACTTACTTTGGAGGATGCGGAAGATTTAGCGCTCGCTTCCCGCCCCGATCAATTTAATCCGCTCACGCTACAGCCAATTTCTGGGGGAACAGCGATTATCCGCCTAGAATCTGCCAGCCCCCAAGAAATTATCTCAAAGCTTGGCGATTACTCTGCTACTGGAACTCTAATTGTAAGGAGCATTTATGTTTAGCCGTAAAGAAAAGCCCTTACCCCAGGCAGTCCTTAAGCCCATTGATGTTGTTGCACTGAACGATCGCAGTACAAGCAAGGACGGTATTCATTTAGGCAACGGCTGTTACTGGAATCCTGAAGCTTTACCTAATGGTCATATTGTTGCTATTGGCGCATCGGGTAGCGGTAAGACTCAAACTTTGAAGGCTCTAGCCTACGAGTTGCACCGTACTTACCAAGGAATGCAAGTTATTTTGACCGACTTTCATGGCGACCAAAAAGTTCTAGGGGAAACTGTTTATCCCTTGCACATGGCTTCACCTTATGGGATTAATCCTCTCGTTATCAATTTAGATATTGAAGGAGGTGGCCCAAACCTGCAAGCAATTTCTGTAGCGGCGGTACTCAAGAAAGCTCTGCAACTTGGGCCGATCCAGGAAGGACTAACCCTAGATATCTTGGCTACTTGTTACAGAAGGCGCGGTTTATTTCAAGAAAACTACTCTAGTTGGAGAAATGAGTCCCCTAACTTTGATGATGTAGAGCAGGAAATTGAGAACCGACTTGAGGACGGTTGCAAGGAAAGCCAGAAACTTAAACTAAAACTGGCGGCGACATTTCAGTATGGGATTTTTTCGCGCCCACAACCGAAGCTTACAGAAAGACTAATTCGTATTGACTTATGTAAATTACCTCCAGCAATTGCAGCGATCGCCGCAGAATCTCTAGCGCGGCAACTAATGGATAACCATCGGCTAGCAGGTGAAATTGAGGGCAAATTACCACGCACTTATCTATTTATAGATGAGGCGAAAGAGATGTCCAAAGTTTCGGGTAGTGCTTGCGATCGCATTATTGCGGACGGGCGTAAATATGGACTAGCTCTAGCTTTGGCTTCTCAATCTGAACGTCACCTTAGCTTAGACGTTATTGGAAATTCCGCTAGTAAAATTGTTCTCCCTGTGGATCAAACCGAAGTAAAGCGTGTATCTTCCAAATTCCGCTTTGCCGAGAGCAGAGTTGCTGGGCTTACTCCCTTGACCGCGCTGTGTCGGTTTGGCGCTCATGCTGAACAAGTTTCAATTTTGCCTTATTACGAACGAGTTAAAGAGTGAAATTTATGAAAAAACACTGGGCTTTTTATACACCTTTCAAAGCGATCGCAAAGGCACGAAAGTTATTAAAAAATAACTCTCCCGCTTGGCTCAACGTTGAAGTAGATCGAAACTTCTTCAACCATTTCCAAACGGCGATTGCTCCTGAGCCAAAAATATTACCACCTGCTGTAAATTCTTTTCTGCGGGGTAGACCGCATTGGCGGCGTATCACTCAGGTATTTCAAATTCTCGATGAAGCTACTAAGGACGGGATGGTGTCTTATACCACCTTGATCGATTGCGTCCGTAAAGCCACAGGTAAAGGTTGTTCAAAAAAACTAATAAGCAAATGGAAACTAGAGCGCGGATTACGGTAGCAATTACGCTACTCCTATTAACTGGATGCACTGCTGAAACTTCTACTAAAAGCAATCCTCTATCAGAGGCGATCGCCCAATCAAATCAAAAAGCAGTGGCAGCCGTTGCGCCCCCAAAGTCTGCTTTACCCCAAAACTTAAAGCTAAACCTTTCCCTAGATAGACCTCAAGACCTCAAAGTCAAAGTTGATGACAGCGTGGCAGCCGGACAAATACTGGTGGAAAAAACCTCAATCAAACAAAGCTTACTTAACGGGCGCAGCCAATTAATTCTTGACCGGAAGCAAATTGAGAACAGAAAAGTTATTACTCCCCAACCACCCAATGCTGTACCAATAGCAAGACAACTGCCCCCGACTTCTTACGCAGGACAGGAGGCAACCATTAACACCACCGACATGAGAATAGAGCAGCTTAATAGAGCAATCTTCTTGCAGCAGCAACAGGCTTTGCGCGACCCCCCATCCTTTGCCGCCGCACTAACAGCAGCCAATGATAAAGTTACTAGCCAGCAACGACTAATAGACAATCAAAAGCGGAAGATTGAGGCGGTGACATTTTTAAAAGATTTGCCTGTGGAAGTAAGCTTGCACGAGCAAGAAGTATTGCACAAGCTCGAAGCACAGTTAGATATTCTCAAGAGCGATGTAATTGTCGCCGCAGGAAACCTTGAAGATGCCAAGCTGCAACGCTTTGAGAAACTACAGTTGCTCAATGAATCCCTAAATAAAGCCCGTACCGATCGCACTGTTGCGATCGCGGGGCTACAAGCAGCTAAAGATGCTAGAGCCTATCAAGAATACCAAGCTTCCATCTCTGCCGCAACACGAATAGAGCAAAGCAATACCGCTCTATCCAACTACCAAGAGCAGCTAATAGCAGCAGAAGAACAAAAGCGGGAGCAAGCTTTTCAAATTGCCACAGTAAACGCAAAAATTAGTGAAATTGATGAAAAAATTGCCAGTCTCAGCGTTGTTACCAGTCCCTATACAGGGACAATCAAAAAGATTAAATGGCTTGGGCAAAGCGATCGCGCTCTCAACGTCGAGCTTACTTTGGCTCTCAATCCCTCAACTCCAAGTGATGGCTCAAACGCTACCCCCTCCACCACCATTGACCCAAGTGGAACAAGCACCACTACCCCCAGCGCCACCGATACCAAGCGATGAGGAGACAGAAGTAACAAGCGACGAGCCAGAAACTCCTACAACTGCACTGGAAGAAATTAAGGTAAATCCCCTAGAACCAGTGGGGGGCGACATTGACACAATTATCAAAACCCAAATTAATGACGATCTTTGGGAGCAAATGAAAGGCGACCTACCTTGTTTAGAGGCGACAAGATCGTGCATTTCTTCTCTCCAGGCAGCCGCCACTCAAAAGAATCCTTTATTAATTGAAATAGATAAGCGGATTGAGGAAATTAATACCAAAATTGAGGAGGCAAAAGTTGCTAACAAAAAATCTGTTCGGTTAAGCGTTTTAACTCCAGGTGTTCAAGCTTTACTGTCGCCCCAAATTATTACACACAGGGACGGCACATCAAGGCAAACAGGAGGCTTGATATCAAACATCGTGTCAATTTTTACATCGCCAACAAGCTTAGTTGACAAGATTTTCAGCGCCATCGGCATACCATTATTACAATCTCAATTTGGTGGCAATCCAGAAACTCAAAGGAATGCGATTGCGATCTCTGACTTACAAATAAAAGTAGCCGAACTCCAACGCGGACGGGCAGAACTAGCTCAAAAGATTAGAGAACAAGTTTATCTGGCTGCTTTTGACTACGATGAAGCGGCTAGGGAATTTCAAATTTCGCAGGAAGTGGCAAAGCGGGACGCATCAAGGATTCAACTGCTACAAGTTGAGTATCGCTTTGGTGATGGTGATACCAATAATTACTTAAATTCTCTCAATAGCTTAGATAGTAGAAAAGCTCAAACTTACCGCAGTTGGGCGGCGATGCGGAGTCGGATTGAAAAAATTAAGCTTTTGGTTTTAGGTGTTGAAGAATGAAGATTTCGTAGGCGATCGCGTACTTGAAAGCATGATGAGCGAAAAGAAATACTAGCTTTTCTGTTCCTTTTAAACTGCGATCGCTCAAGAAAGCTCGATAGAATTTTAGTGACTCTGGCAGCAAAAGCCCAATAATTTCTCTGATTGTCCAAGGGTGAAAAATTGCTTTAGACCTAGCTTGAAACCGAGCTTTCTTCAGCAGCGCGGCTAATGTAGCACGAGCAGGATGATGAACAATAGCGTTTTGAGAATAAACTACTTTGTAACCAGCACTTGATACTCTTTCCCCCCATTGGCGATCGCCCAGTGAAAGTAATGTATCGTCGAAAAGACCCACCACTTCAAACATCCACGCCCAGGTGAAAGCATTACCAGTAGCAGCATAACCCCGTATTGCATAAACTTCTTGCTTGAGATGTAGCAGTGAATCCAAGTATTCAACGGGGTTGGGGCGATGTCCCTTAAAAGCAAATTCAATGTGTCCGGCAACTAATCCAGCAATGGGAGAAGTTAGACTCTGTACGCCGTTTGTTATCCAGGAACTATCGGGGATAGTATCAGCATCGGTAAAGGCGATAATCTCCCCTGTTGATGACTTTATTCCACGATTACGAGCGGCGTAAGAACCAGGTTTTAGTTCAGTGATAAGTTTGCACTGGTAATGGCTCGTTACACTGTAAATGTTTTCAGTGGAGTTGTTGTCGATAACAATTGTTTCTATAACACCTGTGTAAGTTTGATTAGCGATCGCACTTAAGCATTTTTTCAAGCGCCGCGAATCATTTTTCACGGGGATAATAATTGAGACAGAGGGAAGACTATTCATAGATTGTTAGCTCCCCAATGATTTAGGGAGCTATGAGCTTAACTTCCCCAATTGCGTTTATCAGTAATAGAAATCATCATCACGCTTTGAGTTTCCGAGATTTTCTTACAGCTTGGAGCGATCGTGGTACTGAGATCGCCTACTGTAAATCCAATAGGATCGTTATCAAATTTAATTACAGTAGCGCCAGTAAGCGGCGAAGAAATCGTGCTGCTTACCTTGACATACCCACAAGCATTAGCTGTAATCTTTCGACTTACAAAAAGCTCTGGGTAACTGAAAACCTGTTCGCTTGATGCTGGTACTCCCTGCACGTAAACAGCGCCAATAGCGTCTTTAAATCTTGTAGCAGTAGGAGCATCAACAAGGGTATAAACGCCAGCAACACTACTACAACTACCAGGGCTTGCCACAGGTAAAGTAGATAGATCGGATACCACAGAAGCTAAGGAAATTTGAGTTGCAGCAGAGTAACTAAGACTAGCGGAAAGTTTAGCTACTCCACAGCGATTAGCCGTAACGGTACGAGTGCGAGGTGTTCCGTCAAGACTAATATTATGAACAGAGCCGGGAACAAGCTCGTTGATATAAACATTGTTTAGCGCATCTTTGCGAGTTTCAGCCTTTGCAGGTATCGCACTAGCAGCCAAAATTATCGATCCAAATACAACCGCAATTTTTTTCGATTTCATAATGCTCTACAGATTTTTGGGAATAATAGAACAGGGCTGCTGTACCGGAACTATTTACTTGTGCGATTCGGCAGCCTCCATAAAATTACTCCCGCGCCTAGTTACCATGTAACCGCAAGGATACTGAACTATTATGAAGAATTGAAATGCGCGTTTTGCGTCCTTTCTATTAATTTCCTACCGCCCACAAATCTTTATCTGCAACAGAAATTACCATCATGCTTTGAGTGTCTGATATCTTCTGGCATTTGGGCGGGAAAACTACTCTCAAACTACTAACTGTAAACTCTAAAACGTTATTAAATTTAATAACACTTGTAGCAGTAATCGGTGAATTTTCTTTGCTAATCATCTTGATGTAACCGCAGGCATTAGCTGTAGCCTTACGAACTTTTAATAGCCCCGGATAAGTGAGGGTATATTCGCTAGAAGCAGACAATCCCTGAAAATAAATAATCCCCTCAGAATTTCTAAATCTATTTGCCGCAGGAGCATCAGTAAGATTGTAAATACCGCTATCCTTATCTTTCTTGCAAGCGCCGGGACTTGTTACAGGCAAGCTGGAGATGTTTGATTGCAGCGAACCCAGGGAAACTATAGTTGCTGTAGCGTAATCGGGAGTAGGAACAGCTTTAGCCACTCCACAATGATTAGCTTTAATTTTACGGCTAACTGGGGGCGTTCCACTAACAGTAAATTCATAGCTAGAACCAGGAGTAAGATTGTAGAGATAGACACTATTTAATGAATCCCTAAGCGGCGCGGCTACTCCCGGCACAATAACAAACCCAACCAAAACTACCGAGCCAAATACAGCAGTAAATAAGTTCGATTTCATAGAAACCTACATTTTTTGAGATAATAGAATAGAAGCCGCAAACTTCGTATTCTAAAGAGCTAATAGCCAACTTCATCAAACTACTTAAGTTGTTTGTCATACAACAGTAAGGATACCGATTAATTATGAAGAATTGGCTAAGACAAATAGTAATTTTCCTACCATTAGTTGTGATAGGAATGGCTGCGTGTTCGTTACCTAAACTTGTTAATCAAGGAGGCGATCGCACTGTTCCTATCACAATACGCGATCGCTCGTTAGTAACCATTTCTCCCAGCCCTGAACCACCAATAAACGAAGTTTGGCAAGTGATTAAGGTTGCTGATGGCGATACTATTACAGTTTTACGGGGAGCGGAAAAACAAAAGATTCGTTTTGCCTGCATAGACGCGCCAGAGAAAGCGCAGCCTTTGGGGAAAGAATCGCGCGACTATCTTAAGAGTCTGATAGCTCAAAATGGCGATCGCGTCACCCTGAAAATTGTGGACACCGACCGTTATGGCAGGAAGGTAGCTGAAGTGTTTGCTGGTAGTAAGTTCTTGCAAGCTGAACAAGTAAAAGGCGGAATGGCGTATGTGTACGAGCGCTATTTAAACAACTGCCCGGATGCGGCGGCAGTGAAACAGGCGCAAGACCTCGCTAAACGAAGCAGAATAGGTGTTTGGAGCGGGAACTATATTAAGCCTTGGGATTATAGAAAGATGAATCGATAGTATTTCTGCCAATTTATATTAATAACTTTCCCTGCTCGAAGCAGTTTTACAACAATCACTAAATCAACAATTATTTTGTTTGTTGAAGTTTGAATTAGAGAGAGTTTTTAGTCTCTATATAAGGAGCAAATCGGGCGTAGGATAAGATATCAGGATTTAGTACGAGAAAGTCTAAAGTGAAAACAATTTTTGCAAGTTTAACCTTGTTTACTGGCAGTATAGGTGCTTTTGTTATCTTAGGTGGATTCGTCTCTAAAAATTTGTCTTCTGCGATCGCGCAACCTACAGAAGTAAACTTCCAAAACAAAAGCAAACTCTTTGTCATTGGAGGACACACTGTATATAAATGGCTAGGATATCCTGCTGTCTTTTACCAATCAGGGATGACTATAGATGCTGATGGAGCGCCTACTGCTTACCATCGTGATAACAATAAGGGTCTAGATTTTTTAGGTAATGCTGGAAAACCAGGGAACTGGTGGGCGCTAGTCACCGATACTGGTAAATCAAACGGTACACCTATCGTCCAAGGTTCTAACGATCCTGCTCCTGGGTATTATGTATCTGCTACAGCGCTTGAAGATTTGACAAAGAACAGAACCGATCCGCGTAGGTACGTTGATTCTAGTAATATTCCCTATATAGTTCTCCCTGGAAATTCATTAATCAAAGGTACAGGTACTAGGCTAGGAGACTTTGCTGTTGTGTTTAATAGCAAAAATGGACAAATTGCCAACGCTATCTATGCTGACATTGGCCCAAAGGAAAAGATTGGAGAGGGATCAATTGCCCTTGCTGATGCTTTAGGAATTAACTCCAGCCCTAAGAATGGAGGTACTGGTGGGGATGTAACGTACGTTGTGTTCCCAGGCTCTGGTAATGGCAAGCCAAGGACAATTAAAGAAATTAATAATGAAGCAACAAAACAGTTCAAAGATTGGGGTGGGATGACTCGGCTCAAGGCTTGCTTGTAATGAGGCAAGGTAAATTCAAATGTGAATCATGGTCAAAATAAGCTCATTCATGGCTAAGAAAACTTATCTTGACATATTTTTACAATTACCCTGCCAACATTGCAATATTACAACAGAACGGGCTTTGGATTGTTGTAACTAGCTTATGGAGTAATTGGTAACACCCACGCAGCGTTCCACGAATCTGGCCCTAACACTCCATCAACTGTAAGCCCTTTTTCTTGCTGAAACTTTTTAAGCACGTCATAAGTAGACTGTCCAAAAGTTCCAGTAGCACCATCAGGAGCGAGATCCCAGCCTCTATGAATCATTTGCTGCTGCCACTTGAGTATGTGGTTGCTAGTCACAGGAGGACTTGTGAGAGTGAAGTAAATTCCAGGCCATGCAGGATAAGGAGGCACTATAGGCAAAGTGGAATTATTATCATAGGGTGGGCGACCAAAACCTATGACTTCGCCGTTCAACTTTCGCGTAACACGAGTTACCTTATTATTCCAATTACCTTCAATAGTGGTTACAGTACCGTTACCATTCACTAACTCCACAATGCCAACATGGTCAAATGGATCGCCCCCATTATGCCAGTTAAAGAATATTAAGTCACCTACTTTCGGAGTGGTATGCCACCAACCCTTTTTCTTGAACCAGTCAATGCCGAAGCCGCAGTAAGCAAAGCCTTTTGGCGTAGTAATATGCAGAGGTAAACCAGCATGGTAGCAGCAGTACGAAACGAATATGGCACACCAATGTGCATGATTCATGCCATACCAAACACCGTACTTGTTATCATTATTGCTTCCCTCTGTATATCCAAGCTGATTAGATGCTTTTTGAAGCACATCTGCTGAAGTAGTCATAGTTTGTCCTCGTTGGTTTACTTTATTTAAGAATTAGGAAGCAGATTTTTTATCACTACTCTTTCTCTCACACGAACACTCCAAACTCTGCTCTTGTAATGGTTGCTATCTAAGGCTTAGTTTTGCTGTGTAACTACTTTAATCTGAAGGTAACAAGATTAAAGTCAGGAAAAGGTCAGGAAAAGGTCAGGAAAATGCACGATGAACTCTATATTCCGCAGGACAGGGAAGCAGAGCAATGTCTTTTTGATGTCCAACCTCAACTGGAGATCGCGCTAAGATTACTCAAAGCAGGTCTAATGAAGTATGTTTATAAAAAATATCTAGGCTTAAAATCCATCGCCCAGCCTCGCTTGGAGGTATGGGCAAATCCAAACTCAGAGAAACATTGGATTACCGTAAGGTTAATAGATGATGTTTGGTTGATGCCCGCGATCGCCCTTTAATAATCAACCTGCTGAACGTTCTACAAAGCGGTTTGCTGCTTCAGAGGTTGCACTGGGCGTAATCAGCTATATGTATGCGAAATATCTGAGTAGAAAAATTCGTTACAGACAGCAATCCAATATATAACTAACTATTTTGCTATGACACATTTATATATAAGCGCAAATATACAAATGAGTATTTTAACCTTTGTTCAAATGTGTGTAGATGCAAGTTATCACGTTGACAC
>QQTW01002967.1_pt1 | contig 12452 bp, 10 predicted proteins | sample 1904831 | NCBI WGS metagenome assembly QQTW01 (sample SAMN09435610, study PRJNA476489) | Subsurface metagenome, whole genome shotgun sequencing project. | reverse complement strand
CGAGCACGCCGGGCAGGTCGATAACCTCTGCGAGCCATCGACCGTCTTCCTCCTGCTCATACTCGACGATGTATCTAGTCATGTCGTGCGTGTTGATGAGGTGCTCCGCTTCGTCATTCTGCGACGGGCAGCGTGAAAGCGAAGGTCGAGCCTTCGCCAAGCGTCGATTCGACGTTGATCGTGCCGCCGTGGAGTTCGACGAGTTGTTTGGTGATGTATAAGCCGAGACCCGTGCCTTTTTCGCTGCGTGTGGCGCGCGAGCGGGCTTGCTCGTATTTGTCGAAGAGCCGCGCGACATCCTCGGGGGCGATGCCGACGCCGGTGTCTGTGACGCTGATGCGGATGACGCCGTCGATATGTTCGGCGGAGATCGTGACTCGTCCGCCGCGGTTGGTGAACTTGATCGCGTTCGAGAGCAGGTTGACGAGTATGCGGCGCAGCTTGGCGCGGTCGGCGCGGACGTGCGGCAGGTCGGCGGGGATGTTTACATGCAAGTCGATGCCTTTGTCGGCGGCGAGCGGCGTCATGGTTTCGCTCAGTTCGGCGGCGATCGTGTGCAGATCGTCGGCGGTTATATCGAGGCGTATCGAGCCGGATTCGAGTTTCGAGGCGTCGAGCAGATCGTTGACGAGTTCGATCAGGTTGCCGGTGTTGCGCTCCATCATCGAAACCATCTTCTGCTGCTCGGGCGTCAGTTCGCCCAAGCGCCCGGAGGTGAAGAAGTTGATGACGCCGGAGATGACGGCGAGCGGCGAACGCAGATCGTGGGTCGTTAAGGCGAGGAACTCTTCTTTCATGTTCGAGAGTTCGTGCAGGCGCGTGTTGGCGTCCTTCAATTCGCGGTTGCGGTCGGCGAGTTCGGCGTTGAGGCGTTCGAGTTCTTCGCGCTTCTCTTCGAGTTCGGAGAGCAGGCGTGTCTGGTCGCGCGCCTGCTGTTTGAGTTCATCGACGGCGGAAGCGTCCGATTCGTCGGCGAGCGAGTTTTGTATGCTCTCTATGTGGTCGCGAACACGAGCGGCAGCGTCAGCGGACAGCCACTTGATGACGGAGACGCGCGTGCCGCCTTGCGGCGCGGTCTCGATCTGAAAGTCGTCCATCAGACGGCGCGTGCCGGCGAGACCGACGCCCATACCCGAAGCGGAGCGATAACTGCCGCGCAGGATCGCGCGCAGGGTCGCGTCGTCGATGCCGGGTCCTTCGTCGCGCGCCGTGACGAGTATGCCGCTCTGCCCTCCGCGTCGGACGATGTAGAGCGAGATCGCGCCGCTGCGGGCATATTCATAGATGTTGCGCGTGAGTTCGGAGATCGCGGTCGTGATCTTGATCTGCGTCGTCGGGTCGAAACCCAGCTCGCGCGTCAAGCGGCGCACGCGGTCGCGCACACGTATGATGTCCGCTTCGCGCAGGATGTAGATTTCGCCGAGGCGCGTGCGCGCGAGGTCGTCGTGGGCGGGCGTCGCGGCGATCGTTAGGTGGGAATTCATAACAGGCTTAACGAGAGCGTGTGCGTCGTGATTCGCGTGGGTGACCGGGCGGCTTCGCTTCCGCACATCCGTCAGCGGATGACGACGACGGTGGCATCATCGGAGATGCGTTCGTAATCGCGCATCAGCACGCCGGAGATGATCTGCGGGTGTTGCTCCAGCAAGCTCGGGTAATCGTTGATGTCCCAAGACGCGCTCACGCCGTCGCTCGACATGATTAAGATTGTGCCTTCCATCCACGAATACGTCCAGACCGGGACTTTGACGAGGCGCGCGCCGAGCGTCCCGTTGATGGAGATCGGATGGATAGGTTGCGGCGAATTATAAACGCGCGTGCTGATGTTGCCGACGCCCGCGAACTGCATACGATTCTTCGCGCGGTCGATCAGCGCGACGCCCATCACCGCGCCGCGTGTCGCGCGCAGCGCATCGTGCGCCGTGAGCACGAGCGCGTCGAGCGGTTCGTCCGTCCACTCGCCGAGCACGTCGAGCGCGACGCGGGCTGCCGCCGCGGCTCCCGCTCCGTGACCGAGACCATCGACGACCGCGACGAGCGTTCGCGATCCGTCGTGGCGTATGTAGTAAGCGTCGCCGTTCTCGGTTTCGCCGGGGTGCGGGCGGCTCCACGCTCCGGCGAAATCTGCGTGCGCGTCGGCGGCGCGCATGGGACGTGTGCGCCGCGGCTCGGCGTCGATCCACTTGCGACAGAGAATCGACGTGCCGTGTGTCGAACGGTGCGCGGTCGAGAGCGTGACACGCTGCGTGTAGCGCACGGTCGAGTAGATATAAAACTCGTCGGTGAGGCGACGGATCGCGCCTAGCCCCGCGCCGAGTCCGCCGCCGAAAGATGTGTTGTCGTCGAGGGCGCGGTCGAGATCGTATATGCCGGGACCTTTGTCAACGTAGAAAAGTTCTATGCCGCAACGCACATCAGGCGCACAGTGTTCGCGTTCGTCTGCGGAGAAATGAAAACTCGCGGGAGGCGAGGCGGCGGGTCGATCCGGGGACGAGGGCGTGACGCCGGGCAGCGTCCAGTGAAGCGCGCAAGGGGTGCCCTGGCTCGCTCGCGCATGAACGATAGCGTTCGTGCCGATCTCTTGCACGACGATGTCCAACTCGGCGCGCGCCCGCGTGTCGAAACCGAGACCGGCGGCGTAGGCGTGTACGCCGCGCCGCGCCGCGCCGACGCTCGCTTCATCCGTCAAGGCTTGCGTGTGGATCGTTCGCATAGAAAAAGCAGTGGATAGTGAATAGTGGATAGTTCAGAACCGGTCTTCAACTATCAGTTATCCACTATCAACTATCCACTCTTCTCAGTTGATCCAGCGGACGACGGTGACTCGCGTGCCCGCGCCGGGCGTCGATTCGAGCGTGAACTCATCGACGAGACGCCTAGACCCCGGCAAGCCTTTGCCTAAGCCGCCGCCGGTCGTGAAGCTGTCGCGCATCGCGAGGTCTGTGTCGGGGATGCCGGGACCTTCGTCCTCGAAGATGAGGCGCAAGCCGGATGCGCCCGTCGCGGCGCGCTTCATCTCGTTGACGATCACGCGCCCGCGCACGGCGTACTTGATGATGTTGCGCGCAAGCTCTGAGGTCACGGTCGCGAGCCGCGTTTGATCCGTGAGCCGAAAGCCGATCTGCGCGGCGATCAAGCGCACCTCGTTGCGCGCGACCGCGATGTCGTGTTCCCGGTCAAGCGCGATCGACTTGCTGAGCAAAGCTAAACCCCGCCGCGTCGTCCGCGTCTTCGTCGCCGTCGATGCCGAACTCTTCGCGCAAAAGCTTGATGCCTTCGTCCACGTTCAGAACCGTATCGACCCCTCGCAGTTCCAGCCCGAGTTCGACGAGCGTGATCGCGACCGCCGGCTGCATACCGACGACGACCGTGCGCGCGTCCATGATGCGCGCCATCGAAGCGATGTCCGAGAGCATACGCCCGATGAATGAATCGACCATCTCCAGCAGAGAGATATCGATCAGCACGCCGCGCGCGCCCGTGCGTTCGAGTTCCGCGAGAATGCTCTCTTGCAGATGAAGCACGGTCTGATCGTCCATATCGACTTGGATCGGGACGATCAAGACGCGACCGACTTTCAGAATCGGGATCCGTTGGTAGCTGCTCATAAATAGTGGATAGTGAACAGTGGATAGTGAACAGTGAATGGTGAATGGTTCAGGAAGTCTTGTCTTCAACTATCCACCATCCACTATTCACTATTCACTACCCGTCAGCGGCGTTCGCGCTGACGGTTGTCGTCGATGATGACGGCTCCGTGGGCTTGCAGACCGGCGTTGTTGACGGTCGCGGCGTCGGATGTGTTCGACATCTGCGCGAGTTGTTTGGCGGAGACGATGGCGCGACCTGACATCTCCAGCGCGAGACGTATGCCGTCAGCCATCTGCGCGCGCGTCGTGATCTGCGACAAGTCTATGCCGAGCTGCACCATCGTTTGCGCGATGGCGGGCGAGACGCCGGTCAGGATGCAGCGCGCGCCCATCAACCGCGCGGCGGTCACGGTCTTGATGAGGTGATTGGCGACGAGCGTATCCATCGTGCGGACGCCGGTGATGTCTAGGATCGCGATCGTCGATCCGGTTTCGACGATGCGCTGTAAAAGCGTCTCCATCATCACCTGCGCGCGGCGCGAATCGAGCGTGCCGATGATCGGCAAGGTCAAAATCTTGTCCCAGACTTTGATGACGGGCGTCGATAGCTCCATCATGTCGGCGCGCTGCTGCGTGATGATCTCTTCGCGCGAGCGTATGTAGTTTTCGATCATCACCAGCCCGACGCGGTCGAGCAGCTTGGTGAACGAGCGCGTTTCGCGGATGAGCGATTCCGAGTCGCCTTCGTACTCTTCGGCTAAGAGCGGCAGCACGGCGTCGCGCAAGGATAAGATGTAAGTCGCGTTCTCGGTCGGCGTGTAGCCCTTGACCGCGCGTTCGCGCGAGATGTTGTTGAGGAACGAGCGCAGCTCGGTGAAAGCTTCGTTGTCGAAGTCGCGCTCTCTGCCGTCCTTCAGCGCGCGCGCGAGCATCTCTATGATGAGGCGCGATTGGCTTTGCAGTTCGCGCTTCGAGATCAGCTCTTCGCGAAACTCACCCGATTCGAGCCGCTCGCGCAGCCAGAGGTTGAGCAGTTCGTCTTGGCGATGCTGCAGGATGTCGGCGACGCGCCCTGCGACACTGGGAGATAGGCTGCTTTCCGGCATCTCAATCCTCGTCCGTATCTTGTGGTCACGCGGGACGCGCGGGGGGAGACGCGAGCATCCGCTCGGGGTTGCAGTTGAAGTTGAATTAACGCAGGGTTTGTCGCCGCTCACGGGGTGGCGGCGAGACTGGTGGTACAAGGGCGGTATATTACCACCAGTCGAATCAAAAGCAATAAGGAAGAGTGACAGGTGACAAGTCAGAACCGAAGTTTTGCTTGTCACCTGTCACCTCCTCAAATCGGAATCGTGCCGATGCGTTCGACTTTGCGGGCGGGTTTGGCGAGCACGGATTCGTCTTGCTCGCGGCGGCGGCGCGCGTCGTCAGAGTGCCAGCGCGCCCATTCGGATGGCGCGTCGAACGTTTCGCCGCCGTGCTTGGTGATGCGCGAGCGGATGCGGCACATGACGGGCGTGTTGACTCCCGCGCCGCAGAGCACGGCTTGACCTTTCGTGAGCGCGGGCAACTCGTCGAGCAGTTGGCGACCCGCGCCTTCGACCGATTTGGCGATCGTGTCTTGATCGACCGGGTTGACGATCCGCATGATGATCTGTGTCATGCACTGCGAGAGCACGTCTTGGTCCAACTTGCCGGGACGCTGCGTGATGAGTCCGACACCGACGCCGAACTTGCGACCTTCGGAAAGAATCTGTTTGAGGATGTTCGTCGAGACGACCGTCTGACCGGCGGGCGCGAAGCGGTGCGCTTCTTCCAAGAGGGTGAAGACCGGATACGGCAGATAGTTTTCCCCGGCGTGCGCTTCTTCGCGGACGGTGAGCACGCGCGCCTTGTTCGCGCGACGCAGCAGAGTCGCGACGACTACTTGCTGCTCGTGCTGCTCTATATCCGAGAGTTGCAGCACGGTGCAGCGTCCGGGATAGAACAACTCGGAAAGCTCCAAGTGATCGTGATCCGAGAAGATCGAATCCGCACGATCGAAGCGCGAGTCAAGACGCCAGAGCAGCGCGTCGATCGAACTCGCGTTGCCGCTCGAATTGCCGCGCCCGTCATCTTCGCCGAACTTCTCGCGCGTCACCTCGTCGCGCAGATCGTGATACGCCCACTGACCTTCGCGCCGTGTCGCGGTGAGGCGGCGATAGGCTTGCGACAGGTAGTGCAGCATCTTGTCGCTCGTGCCTTCGGGCAGCAGATACTTGATGTCGGCTTCCGTTAAGGAAGAGAAGCGCACACGTATCCGGTCGTGCGTGAAGACCTTGACTTCAGGTTTATAACCGTCCTCGTCGCGGAATCGCGGGTGGTCTTCGATGTGCTGCATCGTGTGATACTCGCCGTGCGGATCGACGATCAGGACGGCGGCGCGGTTGTGACTCATCATCAACTCTTCGACGAGCACGCCCGCGGTGTAAGACTTGCCCGAACCGGTCGAAGCCAAAATCGCGAGGTGCGTCGAGACGACATCCTTGATCGACAGCACGACGGGGACTTCGTTCGCCTCGCGCGTCAGCAAGCTTCCGACGTGTGCCGATCCCGTCTCGTTAACCTTGCACGGCGAGAGCACGCCCGCGAGCGTGTGCGACGAAGCGCGCTCGACGCGGTCGCCCGGCTCCGGCGGGATGCGCGGGTTGACGAAATCTCCGAGGCGCGGATCGAAATAACCGATGGTTTCGACGACGATCTCGTATAACTCGCTGCCGCCGCAATCTTCCAGCCCGATCAGAGACGAGACGATCGCGGGCGGCGTCGCGGGGTCGGCGAGGAACGCATCGGGCAGGTTGCGCACGAGCCGCCGCTCGGTGATCGTGCCGAGTATGCGGCGTGATTGCTCGCCGTCGGTCGCGGAGTAGAAGACGAACTCGCCGATGCGCGCGCGCGTGTTGTCGGTCGTGATGAACAGATACTCGTGCGGACGCTCGCCGGGACCTTTAACGGTTCCGAGCGGCGCGTCCGCGTCGTGCGTCGTTGCTTGTAAATCCATTGAAGTTAAGAAAAGAAATCGGCGATGCTATCGACGACGTGCCGCTGTTGCTCGCGCGTCAGCTCGGGATAGACGGGCAGCGCGAGCGTCTCTCGTGCGGCTTGTTCGGAGACTGGGAAGTCGCCCGCTCTGTAGCCGAGGAACGCGAAACATTCTTGCAGGTGGAGCGGCACGGGATAGTAGATCGCGGTTCCGACGTTCGCGGCGTTCAGGTGTGCGGCTAGTGCATCGCGCGTGTCGGCGGGCACGCGGATGACGAACTGGTTGAAGATGTGGCGGCAGCCTTCGCGGACGAACGGCAGCGTGACGTGATCGAGTAAACCGGCTTCGGTGAAGAGTTGCCGGTACGCCGCGGCGTTGCGCGCGCGCGCGTCAGACCATGAATCGAGATGCGGCAGCTTAACGCGCAAGACGGCGGCTTGTATGCCGTCGAGCCGCGAGTTGATGCCGACTTCGCGGTGATGGTAGCGCGTAGCTTCGCCGTGTACGCGCAACGAACGCAAGCGCGCAGCGAGCGCGTCGTCGTTCGTCGTCATCAGCCCTGCATCGCCCGCCGCGCCGAGGTTCTTCGCCGGGTAGAAGCTGAAGCAGCCGATCGCGCCCATGCTCCCGGCGTGGCGTCCGTTGTCTCCCGCGCCGATCGCTTGTGCGGCATCTTCGACGACGAGCAGGTTATGACGAGCAGCGATGTTTGTGACCGCATCCATGTCGGCGCATTGCCCGTAAAGATGCACAGGCATAATCGCGCGCGTGCGAGGGGTGATCGCGGCTTCGATCTTTGCGGTGTCAAGGTTGAATGTGTCCGGTTCGATGTCAACGAAGCGGGGACGCGCCGCGAGTCGTGTGATCGCGCTCGCGGTCGCGAAGAAGCTGTAAGGCGTGGTGATGACTTCGTCGCCGGGTTCGATGTCGAGAGCCATCAGCGCGAGCAGCAGAGCATCGGAGCCTGAGGCGCAGGCGATGGCATGGCGCGTATTCGTGTAAGCCGCAAGCTCTTCTTCCAGCTTCGCGGCTTCGGGACCGAGTATGTAGCTTTGCGAATCGAGCACGCGCAACACTTCGCGGTGCATCTCGTCGCGCAGGGGCGCGTACTGTGCCGCGAGGTCGAGCAGCGGAACTTTGATCGTCGCCTTCGTTTCAACAGGTGCGGTCGTGCTCATAATAACTTGGTGTAGTTTGCGGATCAGCGCAGGCTTATCAGCTTGCCGCCGTTGTCGATCGAAGCTTGCGCGGCTTCCAAGAGTTTGACGCTGCGAAGCCCCGCACAGCCGTCGGTCAATGGCGCGCGACGGTCGCGTATGCTGTCTAAAAACTCTGCGCAGACGTAGCGCAGGGCTTCGGTCGCGTCGAGCTTCGGAACCCACACGTCGCCGGTGCGGTAGCTGACGAGGGTTTGATACGCGGCTTCCTTGTCGTCGCGCGTGAGGTCGCGGCGGGCATCGACGCCGGAATCATAGACGCGGATTTTCTCGGTCGGCTCGATGTCGTCATAGACGATCATGCGGCGCGATCCGGCGATCAAGGTGCGTCGAATCTTGACGGGCGAGAGCCAGTTGAAATGGAAATTGGCGATGAACGAATCGTCGAAGCGGAGTTGCACGTAGGCGATATTTTCGCGTCCCGGTTCGACGTGGCAACTGCCGGTCGCGGTCAAGGCGATGGGCGCGCGGTTGACGACACGCTCCATCACTGAGAGGTCGTGTGGAGCCAAATCCCAAACGACATTCACGTCTGATTGGAACAGCCCGAGGTTGATGCGCACGGAATCGAAGTAGAGCAGCTCGCCGAGTTCGCCTTGTGAAACGAGTTCGTCGATTTTGCGCACGGCTCCTGTGTAAACGAAGGTGTGATCGACCATCAGCGTCAGCCCTGCGCGTTCGGCTGTCGAGACGAGTTCTTCGGCTTCGCGGACGGTGCGCGTGAAAGGCTTTTCGATCAGCACGTGCTTGCCCGCACGCAAGGCGCGCAAAGCAAAATCATAATGCGTGGCGACTGGCGTCGCGATGCAGACGGCGTCGAGATGCGGATCGACCAAGAGCTGGTCGATGTCGTCCGTCGTCTGCGCTTGCGGGTAGCGGCGACCGATCTTTTCCAAGCGATTCGGGTCGCGGTCACAAATCCAGAGCAGCCGCGCGCCGTCGTGCTCGGCGAAGTTGCGGATCAGGTTCGGACCCCAATAACCGCAGCCGATCACGCCGATGCTGGTCGTAGTCATTCTTTGATCGTTCGGGAAGCGAGAAGGCTTGTGCAAGCGAGGCTGTCAAGTCAGCGCGTTGCGGCGAGCGAGTCATCTGCGAACTTCGCGGTCGAACTTTCGTCGATGCTCGCGGCGAGCGCGTCGGCGACTTGTGTAAGTTGCTCGTCCGTCAACTCGGGGAACATCGGCAAACTCAAGACGCGCGCGGCTTGGCGTTCGGTTTCGGGGAAGCTGCCACGTTCGTATCCTAAATCTTTATACGCCGGTTGCAGATGAATCGGCACGGGATAATGTATGCCGGTCGCGATGCCCGCATCCGTCAAAGCTTTTTGCAGATGATCGCGATCGTCCGTCTGCACGACGAAAAGATGATAGATGTGTTCGGCGTAATCCATTTCGCGCGGCAACCGGAGCGCGCCCGAGCGTTCGAGATCGGCGAGCAGTTCGCGATAGCGTGCGGCGTGCTCGCGTCGCAGCGCGTTCCAGCGGTCGAGGTGCTTGAGCTTGACGGAGAGGATCGCGCCCTGCAAACCTTCGAGGCGGAAGTTGTAGCCGACGAGTTCGTGGTGATACTTACGTTCTGATCCGTGGTCGCGCAGCATACGCGCGAGGCGTGCGACTTCCCGGTCGTTCGTCGTGAGCGCGCCGCCTTCGCCGTAAGCTCCGAGGTTCTTGCCGGGATAGAAGCTGAACGCGCCCGCTTTGCCTAGCGCGCCGACGCGCTCGCCTTTATAGCGGCTGCCGTGCGCCTGCGCCGCGTCTTCGATGACTAGCAAGTTGTGCTGCGCGGCGATGTCCGTGATCGCGTCCATGTCCGCCGCTTGTCCGTAGAGATGGACGGGCATGATCGCGCGCGTGCGAGAGGTGATCGCGGCTTCGATCTTGGTGACATCGATCGTGTAAGAGACCGCGTCTGTATCGACGAAGACGGGCGTCGCGTTCGCGGTCGAGACGGCTTCGGCGGTGGCGAAGAACGAGTTGGCGGGAACGATGACTTCGTCGCCGCTGCCTATGCCGCAAGCTTGCAGGGCGAGTTGGATCGCCGCCGTGCCGCTGTTGACCGCGACGCAGTGCGCGGCTCCGACATACTCTGCGAACTCGCGCTCGAAGCGTTCGACTTCGGGACCGAGCACGTAACTCGATTCGTCGAGCACGCGGCGGATCGCGGAATCTATTTCGTCGCGGATCGTTCTGTATTGGGCTTGCAGATCGACGAAGGGAACCATCGAGAGCGAATGATGAGTGATGAATGATGAATGAGAAATCAGGAACATGCTCTGCCGGATCGCTTCACTCATCACTCATCACTCATCACTCATCACTCCTTTCTAATGACTCGTGCGGGAACGCCGACGACCGTTTCATCTGCGGCGACATCGCGCGTGACGACCGCGCCTGCACCGATCATCGCACGTGCGCCGATCGTCACGCCGCACATGATGATCGCGCCGCTGCCGACCGACGCCTGACGCCCGACGCGCGTGCGTTCGAGCGTCCAATCTTCGGACGACTGCGGCGTGCCGTCGGCGTTGGTGGCGCGCGGGCGGCGATCGTTGATGAACATCACGCCGTGACCGACGAAGACTTCATCTTCGATCTCGACGCCTTCGCAGATGAATGTGTGCGAAGAGATTTTGCACCGCGCGCCGATCTGCGCGCCGCGTTGAATCTCGACGAACGTACCGATGCGCGAGTCGTCTCCGATCGTGCAGCCGTAGAGATTGACGAAGCCGTAGATTCGCACGCGCTCGCCGAGCACGACATCGGGCGCGATGATCGAAAACGGCGGCGCGACCTTTGTGCGCTCATCTTCCGTGCGCGATTCTTCTATGCGCTCGTCCGTGAGAGCCAGGCTCATCGGCGTCGTTCACCCGCGGCGGCTGTCTCTTCGCCCGCGGCAGCCCCGACGAGATCATCTTCGCCGTCCGTGTCCGCATCGTCTTCGCCGGATTCTTCGTAGTCACCGGCGTAGTAGCCCGCGTAGTAGTTGTAGTCGTTGGCTTCGAGCTTGACGTTGTTGAGCACGACGCCGTAGATGTGTGCGCCTACGTCGAGCAGGAGTTGGCGCGAGCGGCGGACGATCGCGCGCGAGCTTCTGCCGCCGTGAACGACGAGCATCACGCCATCGACGATCGTTGAGAGGATCGCGGCGTCCGTGAACGAGATCGCGGGCGGCGAATCGATTATGATGTGCGAGAACCGGACGGAGAGTTCGCGCACGAGCTTGCGCATCTCTTCGGAGCCGAGCAGTTCCGCAGGGTTCGGCGGCACGGGACCCGACGCGAGTATCTTCAAGTTCGGCAGCTTCTCGTAAGTCTGCACCACGTCGTCGATCGTGGCGTCTCCGGCGAGATAGTTCGTCAGACCGCGCGCGTTCGCCATGCCGAAGTGAACGTGTATGCGCGGGCGGCGCAGATCGCAATCTACGAGCAGGACTTCGGCTTCGGTCTGCGCGAGCGTGATCGCGGTATTGATCGCGGTCGTCGTCTTGCCTTCGGACGGCTGGCTCGACGTGACGAGCACGGTCTTCGGCGGGTGACCGGCGGACGACAACAACAGGCTCGTCCGCAAGTGGCGGTAAGCTTCTGCGACGGCTGAACGCGAATCTTCGATCAGCGCGGGCGCGGCGTGCTGTGCGCCGGTCGCGGGTTGGAGCGCGGTGCTCGTCGATGCTTTGCCGCGACCGAGCACGCCGCGTTCAGGTCGCGGCGCGGGGATCAAGGCGAGCGTCGGAACGTGCAGGTAACGATCCACGTCTTCGACCGACTTCAAAGTGTCGTCGAGGTTGTCGAGCAGGATCGCGAGACCGACGCCTGCGCCGAGCGAGAGCAGCAGGGCGATCATGATGTTGCGTCCGCGTTTCGGTCCGACGGGTTCGCGCGGTTCGCGCGCGCCGCTCTGGATCGTGATGCTGTTCGCCCCGAGTTGATCGCCGCTGATCTCCATCTCCTTCAGCCGTTGCGACGCGGTGTTGAAGAACTGCTTCGTCGTTTCGAGCCGCTGGTTCAGGTCGCCCAGCATGATCTCGGCGGTGCTCTGCGTCATGGAGGCGCTGCGGGTTTTGTTGTATGACTGGCTGAAGCGGGCGGCGTTTTCGATCGCGGCTTTGTATGCCGTGCCGAGGCTTTGGATCGTTTGACGCGCCGTCCGGTTGATGTCGCCTTGTATCTGCCTGATCTGCTCATCTTTCTCGATCACGCGCGGATTCTGTTCGGTATATTTCAGCAGCAGGACGGCGCGCTCCTGGCGTATCGCGTTGATCTTGTCCTCCATCCCCTGAATGAGCTTATTCTCTTGAACCTGCGGGACGCTCATGATGTCGGGTGCACGCTGCGCAGCTTCGTAGGCGGCTTTCAGATCGTTGAGCGTCTTCTCGGCGGCGAGCGCCTGCCCGCTCGTCGTCTCCAAGCGCAGAGCGGTTTCGTTCTGACCTTTCGCGTCGCCGAGCGGGATGTTGTTTTCGCGCATGTATGCGATGCGCTCCCGCTGTAGCTGGCTCATCTGCTGTTGGAGTTCGATGACCTGACGGGCGAGCTTCTCTTTCTGACTCGCGGAGCCGAACGAACTGCGGAACGTGTCCTGCGCGATGAAGATGTCGGCGATCGTGTTCGCGACGTTCATCGCG
>QQTW01002966.1_pt1 | contig 12456 bp, 14 predicted proteins | sample 1904831 | NCBI WGS metagenome assembly QQTW01 (sample SAMN09435610, study PRJNA476489) | Subsurface metagenome, whole genome shotgun sequencing project. | reverse complement strand
TCACCAGGGGAGCGAGCTGTTGGATTAGATACCTGCCAAGAAGTGTCCAATCGGCGATGAGCTAACCGCTAGTCGACATCCCGGGGGTAGCGAGACGATGCATCGACACCGAATTTCTGGCAAAAGGCCTCCGTCTACCTGAAGGTAGGCCACAGCATGCACTCATCTATGTAACTCAAAAGGTAACCTTCAACAGCCCTGGAAAAGCTCGTCGTCAAATACGCTCTTGCACCGTTCAAGTGGTGCGAACCTCTTCGGGAAAAACGGAGAGAAAGCTTCCGCGGAGCTCATAATGCGGGGGTCGCTGCGTTCTACAACTTGAAGGTCGCAATGACAATGGCCTTCGAGGATGCGAGTCCGGATTTGATCGCTAACCCGGCTAACGCGACACTGGTATGCATCTATATACAGCAAAATGAGGTGCCACCTAAACAGATCATCGAGGTGGGGATCGCTTCCCTTCGCTTAGAGGCCGTGAGGGGAGTCTCTCGCGGCCCAGGATGTGAAAACTGGCATCGTCAGATTCAGGCATCGTACATCCGGGTGAGTCACTGGAAACATGTCCGTGACCGGCTCTGTTGTCCCGGAGACCCGAAGGACTTTGAGACTCTCGGACTCGGTGATTCGATCTGGGTCGATCGAGAGAGCGATCTGGCTGCGAAGATGGAGCAGATGGTCCTCGCTATTCGCCCTTCGCCGCCTGCACACGTGCGGTCGACGTCCGCTGCCCACATCGCGTCGAGTGACTCGGCGTGGGAAGATCTCCTGTCCGTCCACCGCCCGCCGGAGCCACAGCCACTACACAGCAAGCCGAATGACTCGGCCCCATTGTCGGAAAAAGAGTCACGCGGAGCTTCACCACGTTCGCGGCTTTCACATTGGTCGCCAGGGGTGGGACAACGGCACGCTGACTTTGTCTCTGGCGGTTCGGCCTCTGCGCACCACGCGCCAACACCTCGACGCTTGCTGTCTCCCCCGCGCTGGTCGTCGCCCCGCCGCCGCGCACCGAGGCCTTTCCGTACCCCGTCTCCGCCCCGCTGGCCGTCGCCCCGCCGCCGCGCACCGAGGTCGCCCTCCCCTACTGCTCCAGCATCCCGCCGCTGGCAGGCACCTCCCCGCCAGCAGCCAACTTTTCAGCAGCCAACTTTTCAGCAGCCGGCACCCGCCCGACTTCCCCAACCGGTTAGGCCGAGTGATTTGAATATCTCCAAGCAGCAGAGTTCTTCTCGGAAGCGAAGCGCGCCAGACGCAACCCCAGCGGCCGGGAATAAGCGCCCCCGGGCTGAGCCGGGTGGCTTGGCCCCGCAGCCTACTGCGAGGGAGTTATTGCCCCTCGTGTGTCCCGACGAACTTAAGGGGCAGAAATGTAAGGAAAAACTCGGATGCCCGGGCCGGTACCGCCTTTGCAAAGATTTCATACATGTAAGTGTCAATCTATGAGCTTTCCAACAAGGTCTCCTCACTGAGCTGGTACCAGGGGCATTGTGACCAGAAAGGGATAAGGCATGCCAATGAAAATATCCTGCATCTCATGCCCACCTGCAAGTCGCTGGTCAACGGGAACAGCTGCACGCGAGACTGCTGGTACGGACATGACCATGTGCCCATCAGGATGGAGTCTCTGGCGGGCAGGCGGGCGAGAGCGTTGAACAATATACAGTACAACCGTTTGGAGAACCTCGAGGCCATCAGCCGCGACATTGATCGCAAGGGATACTCCAAAAGGCGCCGCTTGTAGGTTATTGCAATTATCAAAAGTCTCTTCCAAGTTGATGGCTCCGCTTGTCCTCATTGTTGTTGCTTCAATTAGTCGCAAAGGATACTCGGAAAGGCGCCGCTTGCAGTTTATTGCAGATATCAAAAGTCTCTTCTAAGTTAACGGCTCCGCTTGTCCTAATTGTTTTTGCTTTCATCAATCGCAAAGGATAGTCGGAAAGGCGCCGCTTGTAGTTTAGTGCAAATATCACAAGAGTCTCTTCCAAGTTAATGGCTCCGCTTGTCCTCATTGTTGTCGCTTTGCCTTGGAAGCTCAAACTCTTCACATTCAACCATTGCCTACATAGCGCTAAATAATGAGAGGAAGGCAGCGCCGTAGTATCCAGAGGCGATGGCGATGAGATAGGACTAGACACTATACTCGCCGTGAGAGTGAGATCGGAGCTGATGGTTGCACTAAGATCCTACCAAGAGCAAGACTCCTCCCCCTATTCTCTTCTAAGTTTCTTCCCAGGCTATTGGTTCCATCTTCCTATTCCATCATATCCATCTTTCGTTCTCTGCATCTCCTTATGCCCTGATTCGTCTAATGCTCTCCTTATTCGAAGAAATTGGTCAGGTTCATAAGATAAGAAAAGTGCTCTTAGTAGCTCTCATCACGCCTGCGTAGCTCTTATACCAGTCAGGCCACCTGTTCCACGCCGCCCACGGAATCCCGCCGTTCACTAATCGCGTTACGCCGTTCCCTAAGAATCCGCATGTTTACTGTGGTACGAATGGCCGCGCGATTCACGAACGGCACTCAGGTTGTACATAACATCCTGGCGATAGGCTCAAACAGCGTCATTCTGATATCGCAGCATCATCCCGTCGACTAGCGGTTAGCTCATCGCCGATTGGACACTTCTTGGCAGGTATCTAATCCAACAGCTCGCTCCCCTGGTGAGAGATCTTAGAGCGAAGAGAAATTTCTATTGAGACCAACCCCCGGACAAGAACGTCTCTCAGAGTACGGTATCTGCGCCTCAGCACATTAAATCTACGTGGGTGCGATGTCGGACGCGTACAGCGCGCGGAATTCAATCGAACCGAAAGAGGTGCCATGTAAGCTTCAGAAAGGTCCACCAGGCGTTGTCAGCTGAATCCAACAGCTGATCAGTCCCGCACCCCAACTCCTGCTGACTGCCCCTACTATGGCGTACACATATCGGACTCTGAGGCGAAGCAAATAACACAATATGCGTTCCCACAGGGGCATTACATCTCGCTCGTTGCCCTTCCACACGGGACATATTGGAACAATCGCGTCTATCGACTTTCTTGCAGCGTCTGCCCGGGCGACGCACCTCAGACTTTCATATTGAAGGTCTGTGGCCGTCAATCTGGCCGCGCGAAACCATGCAATGAGGTCAACTGTTTGCGGTTCATTGAGAATCATTTACCCACGCTCCCGGTTCCACGGGTGGTATCTTGGTCATATAAATGTCCCGAGGCCGAGAGCATAACTCCACATTCGTGGATTCTGCTTAGTCTACTCGATGGAGATTCGCTAGATACTGTGGCTGATGTCGACGAACGAGATATCAGAAGCGTTTGCGAAGATACGGCGAGTTTCCTTGCTAACCTTCGTTCCGGGGTTTCAACTTCAGGTGAAATGGGCAGCTTTGCAAATTTCAATGAAGCCGACGGGAAGGCCATAATAGGCCCTCCAGTTGACAGGCCAACCTTGGAAGAATTGCCGAAAAAGACATATCTTGAGTATACTTTGGCTCTGTTGAACGAGGGCCTGGAGACAAAAGAGACCCAAACGGCGTATTTGAAATATGATGGTTTGGTAAGAAAATGTCTCTGTGTGTTGACTGCCTTGATCCTTTGAATTCACTAATCATTGGGTATGTGTGTAGATTGACGACCTTCACGATTTGATTGATCGGGGTCTGCCAAGGCTCTCCGTCTTCGCTGATCCAAGGCTTAATCTGACAAGTGTTCTCACTAATTGCGACCTCTCTGCTCAGAATTTACTAGTCATCCGCCCGGGAGCCGAGACTGGCGGACTTGCTAGCTCAGGAGCAAGGGCGCCTCTTCGTCTGTCTGGTGTTGTCGACTGGGAATACGCCGGCTTCTTCTCTCTCGTGCAAGAGTTTCTCACTGCAAGTCCCGAATTGCTTCAAGATGTCGCAGGCTCTTATGCAGGTTTTCTGTTGCCGGCTTTGACAGACTGTGGCATCGATACGCCCATTAGAGGTGAAACAATCAAGCCTGACTGGCAGAGCGTTCGCCTATTACATCGGCTTCAACATCTCATCGTGCCCTGGTGGACGCGCGGGCTAGTCGATGATGAGCGGACAAAGAGCGAAGATGACGCGATTGGTGTACTATCATCCTTGATCGGAGAGATTCGGACTCTGACCCAATTGGATCAAACAAAAAAAGAACCTGGACCTCACTGAAGCTTATTGTGATAGCATTGGCCGCTCATTTTCCGGTTCGTTATAACGAAAAAGTTGTGACGCCCATAACGCCCCATCAATCTGGCCAGTACCTTCCAAGGTTCTTACGGCATGTTCCCCTTGGTCAGTTTATGATCGTATTGATGAATGCTGTTACGCCGGAAATCACGGTTTCGAAAATCGTCGGAGAACCGGAGGGGCCTTTTTGGGTCCATTTGTGGCGATCAAGAAATTGGAATCTTGCAACGGAACGACAACCCGGCGCCATGTCTTTTGGTACATGTGATGCGGCCGAACTTTGCGAGTCTTCTGATGACCATGAGTTGGAAGGGACCGGTGAGAGAAATTAGCGGCCAGAAAAGTTATGTTGGGTCGGACGACTCGGTTCCCAGAGACCAAGATAAACTCTTCGCTTTCTAGATGCGAATATATCAAGACTCCGCTCTGAACATAGATGAGAATGTCCCCTAACATAAAATTTAGAGCAGTGCGGAGTAACCTTGATTAAGTATGGACGTGACGAGACCGAATTGGCGAGCGATTTCAATCGTGACCAACCATGAAATACTCTACTCCCAAGACTTGAATGATGTCTGTCCTCGGCGTTGCATCAACGTCCGCTCATACAATTCGAGAGGAGGCTCATCCTATGCATGTTAGATTTTTATTAACGTCCCCGCGAATACAAAGAATAGCAGAGCGAGCAACAGAGAGAAAGCCAAGCGAAACTTACGCATTTCCTGAAGTCTTCCATTCCTTTTCCGGCCCCAGGCACGCCGCCGCAAGTCATTCCAAAATTAAAGCAACCCACATTGAACGTATACTTCCCCTGTCCAGAGCTTCGGGCGAAGAGATCGACGACGCAAGAATCGCCGACAACTCTACTCCCGGACTCAATCTCAATATCCGGTGAGAACAGGAGACAAGAGAGCGCCATTGACTGGGCCAGTCGGTCGCAATGGGTCGTCGCATCGCGCCCTTTCAGGGTTAGCTCGAAGGCGTGTTCTGGGATCCTCAGGACGTCATCAGATATCGGGCTGCTGAGCGCAGACCAGAGCAGGTAATGTTTGCAAACGGGTCTGGGGCGTCCACCCCGTAGCCAATCGAATGAGGGCGTCGGTTCTCGAGCGGACAGCCCATGTGGCGAAGAGAAATCAGGACGTCCTTGACGCGGAGGTAGGCGACGGAGAGCAGAGCAGAGACTGATATATATGGCGACCAGAAGTGCCAGAGCGCATCTCATCGCTACTTCTATGAACGCTCATATACTGGACATGCTGCAAGATGAGAGATGGAGAGACCAAAGACAACAGAGTTACGGGGCCCACAAATGGCATATAACTAATAAGCCGAGCATATGGACTGCTTCTTGGTGCTCCGCCTTGTTTCGAATTCGAAACCCGAGAATCTAAGAGTACTGAAATGGACGACCAGACTTTCCACGATAGGCAGGCGGATATACTCATGAACAACGAACGCAAAGTAGGTGGATCTGGACCGACTCGAAGAACCAACCTGCAATTCAGACTGCGACGCGGATCCTAATATAAAAACACAATCTGGGAAGCCGCAGGCTAGAAGCCGAAGAGATGGATCAAAGGGCGTTGTTTGAACGGCGCTAAACCTAAAGGAAGTGTAGCGCGAGCCAAAGCCTACACTCACTATGTAAAACCCATTTCCAGTCTACTGTGAAAGACCAAAACTTCCTCAAGTCAGTATCGGACGGCGCGTCATGGCGCAGCACCGGAAATTCCGGACCATCATCTTAACTGCAGCAGTAGCTGGAGTCACTATCACGGGTGCCTGGTATGGGGCCGGCTTGAAATACCAGCAAGATCGGAAGCAGGTCAGCCTCTTTTTTGCCTCACTGCTACCAACATAGCTTCAAAAACCGCATTTACTTACTTCACAGGGTTAACAAGTAGGAGAAGGAAGTTTACCGAGAAGCCACCCCGGCTGAGTTGATCGCACAACTGGAGACTGCACGGGGGAGGTTGGTCACGAGAAAGCTGGAGCTTGAACGGAAGCTATCAAATCTGGAGGCCAAGATGGCTACAAAAGCCGCACAACAGGACGGACATGGTTAATAATTCTAAGCCAGTGGACTTTCATGTCTTGGAAAAAGTCGCAGAGCGCGAAACGGGTTCGCAATCCATTGGCCCGGACAGTGTCCTGAACTGGCGCCTCCCCATGGGATGGCAAACTCATTTTACTAGAAGATTATTCCAAGTCACGTCGTTTGTACAGCATCGATTGGTGACACAGTCTTGCGATGGTAAGCATATACTTTCAATTTGATTCAGATTCTACACTTACTGATGTTACTGCTGCAGACTTACATTGGGCATGGCCTCACGCACTAGACGCCGCGGGTGCGCACTCCTAGTTCAATATCTTCAACAGCCCGCCGTCCAGCCTCGTCCCGCTGCCTTATGCTTCTGGCTCTCCGCATGGCCGCTTCGCCATCATGATAATGGCTTCTGTCTGGGATACCAGGCCGGGCCTGCCGGGCACTGCACATACTACTTAAGCACCAGAGCAATCCGCAAGCTACAATAACTGAGGCAAGCAGCGCAAGCACGTGCTCTGGTTTTTCCAACACGAGCCCCATCGCCGGAGTGGTCTTGGAAAAGAGGCAAGACTAGGATAGACTTGTCTTCGTTGGAAGATGGTGTTTCTTTCGACGAGCCGGGGCAAAGCACTTGCTGTGGACCTCAGAGCAAGCGATTTATGGCGATGCTTTTATGCAGCCGTCTATTGCATTGTGTCTGCACAATGTCGGAGAAGACAAAGCGACATTGTCGTGAAAAGAAGAATGTCATTGTGGCCATTCACCTTTGCTCGCAGGTCAGCTGTCAATAAAGAAATCGGCTTTGTATGCGCATCAGTGACTTCTAATCACGCAACTGTGATCATGATCGATTAGCTAATCTATGGGGGTCTGTGTCGACTTGTCGATTTGAGATACAAGTTTATGTCTTTTAAGCGTTCAAGAGCGGACTTCTGGACTTGGCTCGATGCTGAACGCCATTTATCCAACAACGAAACAATCGAGGAGAGACAACTGTTCTGCACTGATTATGTGTGATACCATTCTGCTATATCCGTCACAAGAAGCCTAAACCCGGCTTTTCTTGGTCTGTAATCGTGGGCGCAGTAAAAGTTTATTGTGGAGAATTCAATGCAGTCTGCAATGCCTTGTGCATGACACTATCCCAAAGTCTTGTCGATAACGACATCTGCAATAAGCAGTAGACTCAGGTAGGATAGAACCAGTTGTCCGTTATCAAGTGCTGAGACTCTGCAAGCATGCATGGGTGCACTCAGATATGTATGCCTGAAAAAACATGTTGACCAGGTGAGATCATACGTCAGTTCGAGCTCAAGCTACCCCGCAGGCGCCCAATCACAACAAGCTCCTCCGAAGTTTCTCGCATCGACAGCTCCGACGCGAAATTCTTGCAGCAATTGGGACCACCAATTCACAAGCTGGAAGCTCCTCAATTAGTACACATTATGCCTACTGCACTTCTCCTGATAGCGGACGGGTCGGAAGAGATTGAATTTGTTACTCCTTACGATGGTATAGTGTATCCCCTGCTCATGCATTTGTTGATTTGATATGCCATACGCAGAGGGCTGACACAGATGTGACCACACGACAGTCCTCACCCGCGCCGGTTTCAGCGTCCACTCGGCTGGAGTGCAGCTCAAAGAGGACAAATATGCAACGTGTGTACAACCTTCATTTTTCCCTTGGAGAAGGGGGGCGGCATCGAAGCATCTACTGACAGACAGGGAAGATGTTCCCGTAACGTCCGTATCGTACCCGACAGTTCGTCCCTCACCTCCGTCTCAAAAGACCTTCGTTCTAGCGCCGATATCCTCGTTGTTCCTGGAGGTGGACCGGGCGCAGCGACGATGCGCAAAAGCGATGATGTCTTGCGCTTGATCAGAGAGTTCCGCGACTCCAGCCGGTATGTGGCGTTGATATGTGCTGGGACAACGGCACTGGTGGCGAGCGTGGAGAGCGCGGAGGACCAGGGAAAAATGAGTGCAAGGAAAGTGCGGGTGACAAGTCACCCCAGCGTCAAGAAAGAGATAGTGGACGCTGGTTGGGAGTATGCGGATGAGAAAGAGAGAGTTGTGATCGATGAGAGGGTGATAACATCGAGAGGGTGAGTCGACGATCGATTCTTGCACGCCGTGCCACATCTGACCTCTTTAGTCCTGGGACAGCGATGCTATTTGCACTGACGATGGTGGAATCGCTGTGTGGAAAGGAAAAGAGGCGCGAGGTTGAGGGTCCCATGATATGCGCGGATGAGTTATGATGGAGAAAAGTTCATGCACACACTTAGTCTGTCGGGGAAGCAATTCCAATGTCTCTCAGAAAGTCACACTGCGGCATTGACATCCACGTCATTACCTTACTTCGATGCTCAGCGCAGCTTTGTTGAATTGAGATCGTGAAATCAGGACTAGAACTACCATGCAGCTGGTGTTTCGTAGGCATTCGGTGGAAGCTCAGTTGTTGATGCCATTTGCCTCATGATCGTAAGCTGACGAAGATGCTAACAAGGCATTTGGCTGGGTTAAAGGTCGGCATCCGCACCTAGCACCGCAGTCTGCACAGGTTCAAGAACACGATGAGGCCGCTTCCCGACTGGAAAGCATTCCTCGATTGATGCGACCGATTCCAACGCCCCGGCTACGCTTTTGTAAATCTCCTGTCTGACTCGATATGAAACACTGTGCAGCACATCCTGTGCACGCTGAGGTGCGTAAGAGGCAACATCCGGCAAGACCGGATCGCTTTTATCTTTGGCGATGCTTCCAGAGACAAAATGCGTCCTCTGAGTGTTTCGAACGTAGAGTAGGATCGTGGATTGAGCTGCAGACGTCGAGCGGCGATATGCCCCGATTCAAACGACGAAGCGACTAGCACCTAGATCAGTAGTAACGATCCATTGGTACTCGACGGATGTCGAGGTCGACATGAAAGAACGCAGCATGCAAGCGCTGGAACGATCAAGATGCTGAGCAACCAAAGAACGCAGAGAAGATAATGATTACGACAAGCAAATGAACCAACCAAACCCCGACATCTGGACCTAGAAAACCATGGACCAGGACTTTCTCACGAAGTTCGGAATTCCTCGGAGCGGGAAGCCATTCAAACTGTCCTGCAGAACCTGGCTAGACAATGACAAGAGTATTAGTAGAAGCACACGCTTCCCACTGTCCAAGGACCAAGTCCGAATCTCTGAAAGGATGGCCTTCCACCGTTGTCAAAACCCGAGCAGGTGACAGCGCATGAGAGGTTCAGACTCCGAGATCGAGGGTTTCCTCGGCCGCAGGATCGGGGTGATACAGCGCCGCAGAGATCAGAGCAGAGACGTGCGGCCAAGGAGACACAGAAGCCTTAACGGCTGCACTATGAATCCCTGAGACGTGGCAACGGCCATGTGAGAGCGTCCTGACTCGGTAATGCCAGACAGGCTGGTCCGCCCGCGACAGCGGCGCGAAGCAACACGGCGTGAAACAGTCCCACAGCTGTGAAGAGACTGGGAATGACCACTCTGCACAGAGGAAGCTGGTTTCGACGTCCTTTCTTTTCGCGTGTGACGCTTCTGCCAAGGGGAAGAGGAAAAAGAACGGGTGGTCCAAGCTTGGACACTAACTTCATGAGCATCAAACTTCTTCCTCCTGCTCCGGCCGGCATTTTATTATATAACCGCCGACATCCCTCTACAATTCAATCAGGAACATGCAGGCATCTTGCAATGCAGGTTTCTGAGACCATCTTCAGCTCTTGGCTATGAGATGGCCGGCATTGTGCTAAAGTCAAATGGCCTCTCCTGCCGCTTCTGTCCCGGACACTCAGTTGGGTCTCTCCGCGCAGGAGATTCAACTTCTCCGCCAGCATCAGCACATTGCCCTTTCTCAGGCAGGGCATTCATCTTCCCGTGCCGCCAGTCATGCTTCGAGTCAAGGACGGCTGCTTCTCGACCCGAGCAGCCTCCAAGCTCTTGGTTATCACTTTGATAGATTGATGCATGCCATCCAGCAGCGCGTTCAAGCAGTATGTCTTCTTTTTCCCTTCACTGTCCGCCGAATGCCAATGGCACTGAAGCGTGATAACACGCATCTGTGTCACGATCAGCAGCAATCCCTGCTGTCATTACTCCAAAACCTTTTCCGTCCACATGGATTCATCCACATGGAGCGTGCGCAAATCAACTGACATGGTCTAGCTCACGGCCCAAACTCAAGTCGCGTCACAAGTACAGTACGACCGGGCTGGCAATGCCATCAACAACGCCGACGCAGAGATAGCGCGCTTCCATCAGATCCTGCGTCAGATTGACGAGCTGGAGCTCGAATTTGACAAGGTGCGGCGGGTCCGCGAGATTGTGCGCTCTTTCCGTGCTCGCGTTGAAGCACTCGACAAGAGAGTATAAACCCTCTGCACACGACATGAGTGTCTCCGGGAATGGACCTGCCTACAATATCTTTATTCACTCTGCCACTCATTTTGCTCGAACGAAGAACCCAACTGTCCTCGCGGACATAAAAGAGTACATTTTTACAGCGATAGAAATATCAAAAGCCTCGCGGCAACTTTGGGAAGGGAGAACATGAGAATGGATGCCTCACGGCTATTGGCGTTGATTGCGAACGAGAAAGCAGTCGATATCCGTTCTATCTTCCCCCAAAATTCAGAATCATTCTTGTACTTGCGGTCGATATCTTCAATTTTTGGTCTCCTTGATTGCGGCGACGGTAATCTGAATCTTGTCCTTACCTTTGAGTCGGTTGTATGATTTATATTTTCTCAGTCTGTATTGGTCCTACCCTATGTTGTACATCAATGCCTCATCACCCTGCCAAGGGATCCATGTGTATTATTCAGTGCTTATACGTTCAACTTGAATTCAGCAGAGTTTTATTCTCTTTAATACTGGCTCAAGACTATACCTGGGGTTCACCAGCATTCGAATTAGGCCCTACTGGCATATTCTCGCGATTTCATGAGGAGAGCCCTTGCCAGCAGTGCGGCGAGCGAACATGCTCTGATCCCGCTCCTATCATAGCTGTAGTCGAGGAGACGTCGTGAGACTCTGAACAACAAGACTATATGCGAGTTCCACAGGCTCCAGACAGAAAAATTGAAGAGCATACTCCTCCGGCTTGCCACTTGTGCTTCGTGCTGAGCCAGAGATCGACAAGATGCGGCGAGCTCGCGCTGGTCAATGCTCGCCCGCTACTTTGGCCGTGCATCGGTCCGCGAAAACCTCGACTGATCATCTCGAGAAATCAGGAGACCGAGGGCGAGGACAACCAGCATGAGCAATGGGCGACTGTTCCCTTTCCTGAGTCATCATCTAACCAAGACAAGTCGTGCATCGTAGGTACTTTTTCGAGTACATGGGACTCTCTTTGAAGTCGTGATATGTATGGCAAACGTGAATGCAATTGCCATGGATTTGGGAAATGTCCAAATGGAAACTGTGCGTGATGCAGATAATTGAGTATTTGGGTAAGCTCAGTATATACCATTTCAGCTCGCATCAGAATGACACTGACAGTCCAGACATTATCTTGTGCACCTGCAAATACTGTGTGATGATCGTTGGTGGTTTGCACTTCGTTGTATGAGGTTTCTCAATCTTCAACTTCGGCATTCAACAGTTGACGCTTGACCAGATCCAGGCTAGCGCAAGTCATGCAACCTCAAGCCTCATCTGCAGCCCTGGAAGCCTGATGAACATTTGAAGAACAAAAAGTCACTGCGCGTGGAATTGCGTCCGATCACAAAGCTGTCTCAGCTAGTCCGCCGTTCCCTCCACCGCGACGCAGCTCGCGCCCGCAACGATGTTGGTCTCTCTTACCGTGGGTAAGGTCGATGCCGGCGTCGCGGTGCTGCTCACCGAAGACAAACGACTGGTGAGCGTGCCGCCGTCCCCATGCTCAGACAGTGGGCTTTTCTCACCATCGGTCCGCTGGCTGTAGCTTCTCGAAGACTGACATAGCGTGCTTGCCGTCAGATCGAGTTTCCTTCCATCCTCCTCCCTCCTGACATATCCTCCGGCTCGATAGTCGACATCACCGTCGCTCGCAACCTCAAGTCCGAAGCCGACGCGGCCGCCACATTCAGCCGGCTACAGGGCGAGATCTACCGCACCTTTGGCATCGCGTCGCCGGCCGCACCCATCCTCCGCTGCCGCAATGCCACTCAGACCTCCGTCGTGCTCGAATGGGATCCCATCAAGCTGGCGACGGCCGA
>QQTW01002965.1_pt1 | contig 12457 bp, 13 predicted proteins | sample 1904831 | NCBI WGS metagenome assembly QQTW01 (sample SAMN09435610, study PRJNA476489) | Subsurface metagenome, whole genome shotgun sequencing project. | reverse complement strand
GAGCTCGGCCTTGAGGCGGGCCAACTCGGCAACATCCCGCTGAACGGTGTCATCCTCAGCTTTCTCCGAGTTTGGAGTGACAACGAATGAGTCCGTGGCTGGGGTGATTGGGACCGAGCCATTGGAGGAACTATCAGAGTCTCTCTTGACGATCTGGTCATTATCCATGGACTTCAACGCCTCCTTCTGCTTTTGAAGCAAGGTCTGCTTTTCAGAGAGCTGTGCAAGGATCTGATCCATGGTAGATGGCTGAGGATCATTGGTCGAGGAAGAAGCAGGGTGCTCGACTTTCTGCTTCTGTAGTAATTAGTAAGAGCGTAGGCAATGGACAGATTCTCAGGAGCCCAACCTTGTGGGAAGATGCAGCTCGACTGCCAGGCTGCGACTGCTGGTTGCTCAGCTTGCAGGTGGTCAGGGGAGTGGGATTGTCAGCGGAAATGTTTCCGTGATTGATATTCTGTAGCTTGTAGCGCACCTGTCAGCCCCCAAGGAACGTTTTCGATAGAAATGAACAGCAGAAGAGTTGTTTGGGGTAAGCCCACAGATGCTCCTTGAATTTTGTTGGCTGGTCCATTCTGAATGAAGACGTCCTCTTCATGGATCGAGAAGTTGCCGGACGCTCGGCCAAGAGAACCTTTGGATCGTAGAGGCAACATCATGAACTATTAAACAACTATAAACGCAAAAGGACTGCAAACTTCAGACGAACGCAATCGAGATCCGAAAGTGCGGCTTTTATGTCTTGTCGCGTGTCACCCACGCGTTGTTTTGATGAAGCCCAGGGATATCGAGACGTGACGTTTTGGAATGATGTAACCAAGGTGACGACAATGAGAGCCAACTTGGTGCAGAGATGACAGAGAAGAAGTACGAGTACTCAGAGTGAGCTTTTTGTGGGACTAGAAGTGAATTAAAGTAAGGTAAGGTAAGGTAAGTGGAGAGTCGAGCAAGATGCAAGTTGGGGGGGGTAGAAGGAACAATGGAACGAATGTGTTGTGTTATACAACTCTCTTGTCAGCACGATTGTTGCACAAATTGTCCCTGCCAAGAAACTTCTCCTGATGATTGCCGTTCCCGATCCAAATGGCAAACGGTGTAAAAATTGGAAATTGTTGAATGGAGAAGGAAGGTGAGAAACCGAATATATCCGAACTGTAGCTCTTAGGGTAAGTCCGGGGTCCCACGCGACGCTAAGCAAGAAAGGTCCCAGCTCACTTACCAGATGAGAATAACAGTTTGGACAGTGCCGAGGTTGAAGGTGTACTCATCAAAGGAAATCAGAGTTCATATGAAATCAATTGGTTCACGTCAGATAGGAGGCTCTGCTGACTTTCCAAGAGTGATCGAGGAAACCCATGGCAAGTGCACCTCCAGCTCCAGTCCATAGACATCTCTTACTAAATATCACAAAGTCAGGTTGTCCTACTCCAGTCAACATCGGCACGAGTCGAGCCGCTTGCCGAAGACCGATCTGATCAAAGCCCCATACAATGATCTCCAGCCTCTCTCCTGATATCGGTCGAAGGAATATAGCCCCAAGACCTTCCTCAAATCCATAAAGGACCTTTCTACCAAACGCGTCATGAACGGAAATGCCGAGATGAGGTTCAACGACAATGGGATAGCAATCGAGATGCTGAAACGTGGGATGTGGGCCGAGCAACACCCTGATGACGTTCCCACCCTCGGATTGGATTGAAGAGTCAGCCTTCTGGTCTACAATAATAGAATCGGCTGCGAAATATTGAAATAAATTTCGTGCTATTTGCACAGTCACGTCACGAGTTTCATCATCTTCTTGAGTAACAATAGAAAATCTGCCGTGAGAGGTTAACACAGCATTCAGAGCTCCAAGCTGGCGTCCATGACGCTCCTGCTCCTGCTCCTGCGTTGTCGACGAGTGTGTGCTGTCCGATATCTCGACCATATCAGCAAAGAAACATCGTTTGAATAGCGTCCTTCTCACCTGCCATGATCCATCTCCCGATAGTCGGAGACTGGTCTTACCATTTCCGCTTTGATGAAGTCGGAAAGGTGCTGGGTTTGTATCAATCTGAAGATTGAGCTCCGCATGGTGACTAGAGAAATGGAAACGAAAAATGTTCCGCGTCTTAAGGATCCATTTTCTGCTCGAGGAATCCATCTGCACCTCAATCCTGCCATAGTCATGCGGTGTTATCAGCTGATCTATTACAATACCACCTCTTGACCCCATATCACCTGGGTTAGCTACCACAATCGAGAAGCACCTGGGTGCCTCCGGCAGATTCGGGTCTTTGCCCAGGTGGTGTCTGTAGAATTCACGGAGCGGTTCAGTTGTCATGACACCGTCGAACCAATGTCCCAGACCTGGTAGCTCGATATAGCCAGATGAACCTCCGGCCTCGGAGATGAGCTGATGCATACGACGGGAGTGATATGCAGGCACGTTGTCGTCCGCATTTCCATGCTGCAGCAGGACTGGGATCCCTTTGAAATTGTTCACAAGCAGTTCGTGTCGGTAACTGTTCATCGAGGCCTGGATTATCGCTGTGATGGATGGGTCCGCTTCACGCCACAGATGGTATGGAACATAACCTGAGTTGTGAGTTTCCGGCTACATACATGGAGGGTCACTTACTCTGAATGGACGAGTATGCAGAAACCGGTGCTGCAGCGATTATTTTGTCTGGTCGATGCGTAAGGGCAAACCAAGTGCCCTGACCTGTTCAGGTGAGGCTGGGTTCCAACTAGACCGAGCCCTACGTACCTCCATTTGAATGTCCACTCACTAGCCATCTCATGCTATCGACCGAAGGCCCTTCCCAGCTGACTGTACTGATCCATTGCGGGATGGCAGCGATGGCAGCTTCAACATCAGCAAGTCCCCAGGTATCTAAGTCATTGTTAGCACTATGTTTTCAGGGAGCAACACACATCTTACGCCAGTCGTCACCACTCCAAGATGTCACTCCGGTCGGAAAAAGGACCCATGCGTTCAGATCGGATATACCGTCCAAAGATTGCCGAACTTGATCACTGTCCGCTTCAAGACCTGCTCCATGGAGACACAAGAAGACAGGAAATTTGCTGGACTGGCTGCAGTGAGGCTTGCCATTCGAGGGAGGTGGCTTCAGAACCGCATACGAGACAATACCGCTAGGATGCAAGAAGGTGAACTTATTTGGCTCAGATATTGAAGATCTCCTAAGTCTCAGAGAGGTGACTGCAGTATAGCGTTCCCCATGGTTGTGGCCAATTGTATACTCGATCTTAAGAGAAATATGACGGGCCGAAGGACAACGCAAGGAAACAGAGAAAGCGAAAGGTCTTGTTTGCCCAGTAGCAAGACTGCAAGTACCCTTCTCAAGCGGAGCAACAAAAAAACAGTCCTCCACAGTGGCATCAGCAAGCGTCCAGCTTCCTGAGCGTCAAGTATACGTACATCAGCAGATTCAAGGCCTACTATATGAACCCATGATGACCCTTCATTTCGTACCGGAACCGAAGCCAGATTACTGCCGAGCTTCCCATCAATGATGTCTGGAATGACAGACTTGTCCTTCACGACCGTCAACAAACTCTGGGATATATAGGCCTCAATTCGGACTTGAATGGTGGCCTTTTCTAAGCCTCCCATGACACGAACATCACGAATCAGGCGCACATCGAATCGGTGACGACCAGGCTCTAGGCAGACTACCAGTGGCGCCCTACGATAGGAGTAGAAGTCCCCACCAAAGTACGACTTGCCATCAATATAAAATTCAAGAACATTGTCAGTGTAAATGACGATGCATTCGGACTTCTGATAATTGAGGGTAAGCGTCCCGCGAGCCCAGGCTTGAAACTGCACAGCTGCCCATCCATAGATGGATTGCAGGAACGGCCAGTCCACTTCCGAGAACCTAATCGTCAGCCATGCCTTGGAGGCAATTGCACTCTGCTCGATGTGCTCCAACTGTTGCCGTGACCATTTCACGGTGCCATTTGGGCCGAGTGCACTTGCAAACTCAGCATCCCGGTCATAATCAAGAGCTCGGAAGCCGCCCATCATCTCTAATGGGTCAGCTCCCCAGGTAGCCTCTGCGGTTGATCAGACATAGTCTCACTAAAGGTGAGAGCGTAGAATTTACCCCTTGTGCCGATTTGAAAGGGGCCGAGAACCTCCCAGTCATATGATATATCAATCATACTATCATGATGCCTGTTCCTACTTCCCATCGGTACCATGTTCACTGTCTTTAAAGCCAGTGGGCAGCATAAATGTAGGCATAGAATTGCCAGCAAGACGTACGCTGTCATTGTATCCATCTGGAGTCTTTGCGGTTTATGGAGGACGGAGTAAGGTAGTTTCTCGGACTCGGGTTATGCAAGCACAAGAAGTACCTATGCATAAAGTTGCGGACCCCTTCGTGCATGGACCAGAATCATTGGACGACAGATCTCCATGCGTTAACCCGAGAGTTCATGAAACGAACAAGATTGTATGACATTAGATGCCGTTGATATTGCGCTGTTCTTGACCGGAGCAGTTAAGATTGAGTGTACAAAAACTTACACGTTTCATATGGTTTACTGGTGTTCTGATCCTCTGTATCGTCGGACACTGCGTCGCTGTATACTATCGTCCGTTGATCAGTCCTCCAGAATTTTCGACCCTCTGCCGAATGTCAGCACTCTGCAAGAGCTCGTGTACGACGAGCTTACTTTGCGCCATTCGGCTTACGTAGCATGTCGACAATGACCTCAATCAGTACAGAGAGGCGCTTATCCACATCCTCAGCGTCCAGATCTCTTTCCAACAAGCCCATCGGAGGCTCTATACCTACTTTCCTAGATCACACGTCTATTTCCGAGGGCGAGCGACTTGGGCGGAGTTCGAGTCGACGCTCCAGTCCGCATGAACTTCCATTCATTCAAGAACATGGGTTGGGAGATCGGTGGCAGCCACGGAAAGATAGTGACTCTATGAGGGAAGGCGGGCAAACCAATGGCATGGGACCGAGGCATAGCAGGCAGAAGAGTTTGAGTGATGCATTCAGAACGATACGGACAAGGAGAGCCAGTGTCAGCGTGAATGCACACGAGATAGCGGATGCATTGAAGGCGCCAGTATCTATCAAGCTTATTGTAGGAGTTACCCCCAAATGCTCTTCTAAGCAGTCTGCACAGCTAACGCTGCTGGTAGATTTTATGTCTGATATGGTACATGTCTTCGGCGCTGACGAACACCTCCTCAAAGTCCATACTAAATGCCTTTCCCAAACCTATCACTCTCACTCTCATACAATTCGCCTTCGTCTCGACATGGTGTATATTCTTCTCCTACCTAGCCCACCTATATCCTCCGCTCAAAACGGTCATCCCCGCGCTTAAAAACGGCATTGAGTACCCTACCCGGGAAGTCATTACCAGCACATTGCCACTTGCGCTATTCCAACTTGGCGGCCACATACTCAGCGCCACTGCCACGTCGAAGATCCCCGTCTCTCTTGTTCACACTATCAAAGGTCTCTCACCTCTTTTCACTGTTCTTGCTTATCGGTTCATCTTCCGCATCCACTACGCGAGAGCCACATATCTTTCGTTATTACCTCTTACTCTGGGCGTCATTCTGGCATGTTCTGTCGAGTTCTCAGGGAACTTGTTTGGCATCCTTTGCGCCTTTGGCGGTGCCATCATATTCGTCACTCAGAACATCTTCTCGAAGAAACTGTTCAACGAAGCTGCGCAAGCTGAGGCAGACGGACAACTGAAAAGGTCAAGGAAGCTTGATAAGCTGACTCTGCTCTGCTATTGCTCTGGTCTCGCCTTCCTTCTCACCGCACCCATCTGGCTGTGGACAGAGGGCCTCACCCTTCTGGGTGACTTCTTCCAGGATGGTGCGTTGGAGCTTTCCAACAGAAAGGGTGCGCTCGATCACGGCCGCCTCACATTAGAGTTCGTCTTCAATGGAGTCTTCCACTTTGGACAAAACATCATTGCATTCGTGCTTCTGTCAATGGTATCACCAGTCACTTACTCGGTCGCATCCTTGATCAAACGCGTCTTTGTCATCGTGGTCGCTATCGTCTGGTTCGGAAGCCGGACCACGTCCGTCCAAGCGGTGGGCATTGTTTTAACATTCATCGGACTTTACCTTTATGATCGCACCAGCGATGCTGCGAAGGCTGACCGTAGAGCCAAGCTTGCTCAACTCAAGAACGAAGGGACGCTGCTTCCACTAGCCACAGAACGTCCCGCAGCAAGAGGAAACATGAACGGCTTTGTCGCTTCGCCGACTTCCGGAATGAACGGCATGCTGTTCTCCAGCACTTTCAATAGTAGCGTTAAGAACGACGACGCGGTGGGCTCTGTGAGACCACGTGGCAATAGCAACGCACCCGCTTGGCTACCACCTGGTACTAAGCAGGAGGATACATGGATATCAAGGGATACGGATGCTGGAACCCGAGTAGCTGTGCCTTAGGGAAAGCATAGAGCGTGGGTGGAGTACGAATGGCGATAGACACAGACTTCCACCAAAGGAAGTCTCAAGAGTGGGATGTTTCGGGCTGGCCCAGATCTCGTACAAGAAATCTCTGGTAAATCCAGTATATCACTGGTAATTATAATATAGACGGTCAATGAGATCTACATATCGCACGAGCCAGAGGCATGGAATTATAGTCTTCATGAAAGAATCCAGGTTATGGCACTGCATCAGGATTGGAACTTGTCGTAACTATCTTTCAAAGTAAACCTGAAATCTTAGCCAGGTACGTCTAACCCGCAGAATCAAGATCTCAACATCAAAGTCATAAGGGAATGTAGCGACCGTTGGTAAGGAACATGACTTCATCGGTTTCCCTCGTCCGCTCCAGCTACAGCGCCGTGTACCGAGGTACATTCGCATCTTGAATCACGTAGCAGAGGAGAACAAGGTGATGATGACCTGATACCAATGAGTACCGTCGTTCCAAATCCCCCTACAATATTTCGTGTCCGTATGAGTATAAAGAGAAAAGAAGGGAAGGAGAGCAGAAATCTTCGCTATATCGACATCGGATCGCTAGCGTCAAAGGTTAGCGAACAAATCAGACGTCGAACAGATGCGGTTAGTAAAGTGGGAGCAATAGGGCTGAAGGGAGCCGAGCTTAATGGACGTCAGGACTGAAGGCGAGCAATTAAATATTTCTTCTTTTGTCTCCTCACCACACTCACTGTTTGGCTTTCCTTTTTCTTCCCTTCCGCGAGGATGTTACGGACACAGGTCGCGAGATCCGTGGCGCGGACGGGGAGAGTGGTACGAGGAAATACCGCGAGAACATTTATTGCAACGCCGCGGCGAGTGGCGGAGGTGCAACTCACAATCGGTAGGATGCTGGTCTTCGTTTTCAGTCGAGCTTGATGCTTATCAAACCTTAGATGGCAAGCAAGTCTCGATAGAGGGTAGGCATTCTGGTATTCGCCACAAGTCTTGAGGTGTTGACGGTGGTTGCAGCTGGTTCCGCATTGATTCAGGCCTGTGAAAAGGCAGGAGTCACAATACCAAGGCAAGTCTGCGAACGAGTACTTGGTGATGGTCTTGATTGCTAACTTCCTTCAAAGATACTGCTACCATGAGTGAGTCTATAGCTCACATCCCAATCACCAGGCATCGCTAAGCAAGGATATCAGGAAACTCATGATAGCCGGAAACTGTACGATTATAATTCAGCAACATGGGTAGAGCAGGCCGCTGATAGGCTTTATTAGGTCGGATGTGCTTGGTCGAGGTTGAAAGAGCACCAAAGCCGGTAGCATCTTGCGCGTGGCCAGTACAACCCGGGATGGTCGTAAAGACCGACTCACCCCTCACACACAAAGCTCGAGAAGGTGTTATGGAATTTCTACTCGCGAATCACCCACTGGACTGCCCCATTTGCGACCAAGGTGGCGAGTGCGATCTTCAGGACCAATCGATGCGATACGGCACAGACAGGGGACGCTTTCATGAGATTGGGGGCAAGCGTGGGGTAGAAGATAAAAACATCGGACCTCTCATCAAGACATCAATGAATCGATGCATCCATTGCACACGATGTGTTCGATTCGCTGTTGATGTGGCGGGGGCGCCGGAGCTTGGATCGACGGGACGTGGCAACGACATGCAAATCGGAACTTACTTGGAGAAGAGTTTGGATTCGGAGATGTCGGGGAACGTGATCGATCTATGCCCTGTTGGTGCTCTGTTGTCGAAGCCTTATGCCTTCCGCGCCCGGCCGTGGGAGTTGCAGCATTTTGAGTCGGTCGATGTATTGGACGGTCTCGGATCAAATATCAGGGTCGACTCGAGAGGTTTACAAGTCATGAGAATTTTACCAAGGCTGAATGACGACATCAATGAAGAGTGGATAAACGATAAAACCCGATTTGCATGTGATGGACTTGCAACTCAACGACTCACAACACCTCTCATCCGGCGAGACGATAAGTTTCTCCCAGCGACATGGGAGCAGGCCTTGACTGAGATTGGTAATGCATACCAGAAGTTGTCTCCCAAGGAGAACGAGTTCAAAGCTATTGCCGGTCATCTAGTCGAGACGGAGTCGTTGGTAGCTATGAAAGATCTCGCAAACAAGCTTAGCTCAGACAATCTCGCACTTGACCAACCCCAAGGCAGTCAACCATTAGCCCACGGCATCGACGTCCGGTCGAACTACCTCTTCAACTCTAAAATCTACGGCGTGGAAGAAGCTGACGCCATCCTCCTTGTTGGAACCAACCCCCGACACGAAGCAGCCGGCCTAAATGTACGGATAAGAAAGCAATGGCTCCGATCAGACCTCGAAATCGGCCTCGTAGGCGAACAGTTCGACAGCACCTTCGAAGTCGAGCATCTCGGCACCGACGCCGCCTCTCTGAAAAAGGCTCTCTCCGGTCCATGGGGGAAGAAACTGCAAGCCGCCAAACGACCCATGATCATTGTCGGCAGCGGCGCCGTGGAGCACGTCGACGCAAAAGCCATCTTCGAAACCGTCGGCGCCTTCGTCGACAAGAACGCCGCCAACTTCCTCACCCCGGAATGGCAAGGCTACAACGTCCTCCAACGCGCCGCCTCCCGTGCCGGCGCCTACGAAGTCGGCTTCACCACCCCCTCACCCACCGTCGCAAACACCCAACCCAAAATGATCTGGCTTCTCGGCGCCGACGAGGTCTCCGCCTCGGACATCCTCAAGGGCGCTTTCGTCATCTATCAGGGTCACCACGGTGACCGCGGCGCTCAGCTAGCGGACGTCATCCTTCCTGGCGCGGCGTACACGGAAAAGAGTGGTACATACGTCAACACCGAAGGCCGTGTGCAGATGACTCGTGCTGCGACCAACCTTCCCGGTGCGGCCAGAGAGGACTGGAAAATCATCCGCGCTGCCAGCGAGTTCCTCGGCGCACCCTTACCCTACGACGATATCGAGGCGCTGCGAGACCGCATGGAGGAAATCAGTCCGACCTTGAGGGGTTACGATGTCGTTGAGCCGACGGCATTGGGGGTCTTGGGCAAGGTGCAGCTTGTGGATCAGAATAAGGGGGCCAAGGTGTCTGGGGAGCCGTTTAGGAGGGTGATTGAGGACTTTTATTTCACGGATGCGATCTCGAGGAGGTGAGTTTTCACTCTTTTTCTTTTCTGACGTACAGGGGAGTGCGGAATTGTGCAAAAGGGGCACATTTGCTGACTTGGGAATTCGTCCAGTTCGCCGACTATGGCTCGTTGCTCCGCGGCAAAAGCGACGGGCAATCCGAAGACGAATTTCATGGCGCCGGGCGATCCGCAGCCGCAGGTTGCGTATGGTTGACGTGGATACATAGGCTCATCAATCAGACGCTTGTCTAAAGAGCCTTTGCTGCTTTTCGCGTGCTGATGTTTTCTACGGTTCTGTTGGCGTCATATCGAGGTCGTGTACTGTACATTCCAAGAACAAGCAATATTTTCACCGATCCCGTTCTTCACTTTCTCTATTTTATATTGGGGTACTGCTTGCCTGCCTGCCAGTCACGGGGTCGATGAGCACGACATTGGGAACGCAACGACGACAACAATCAAATGACCTGTTTGGTCCTGCGCCGTCGAACGGTTGCTAAAACGAAAAATGAATTCTTTGCTTCAAGGAATGGGTCGTCCAACTTTCAGAACCTGTTGATGCCATTTTCGTCTTTCCTCCTTGACTGACCAAAGCGTCGGAACGGTCCATGGACCCTGCACCGTGCCAACAACAAGATGAGCCGCCACCATGGCGCGACGATGATTTAATATTCCTCATTGACATTTGGGAGGTTTCTAGTTGTCTTTGTTGGTGAAATTACGGAATTGCGTCATGATGCAGTGGGCTGGCTATTAATATGCTCGGCCACGTGAATTCTTCGAACGAGTGACTGACTGATTAACTGATTTTCCTTGCTTCATAATATATCTCCAGCTCCCCAGGGCAAGAAAAAGATCAGATCCTATCAAACACGTTCACGCTACGTGGTCTATTCATGCATGACGCATGTTTTCATCCCAGGTATAGCACTTCCATGTCATGGTACATCCACCCACCCACACAACCCCGTATGTACAGTACATTTCTTCACGTGAAGGATTTTCCAGCAATTGTTCAGCTTACAGTTTCGGCCAGCTTTGCACAGTTGTTTTGCCTTTGAACGAACGAACGAACGTCAATGGATGTTTTGTGCAGGGTGATTGATAGTATAGTATGGTATTGCTTGAAGGGTGGGCGGAAGGGTAGTTTTATTTTTGGGCGCGTCATTTGGGCTGTATATGTCTCACCGTGTGAGTAGATTCAAATGGGTGTGTTGTAGTTCGAGGTCGTCAATGAACGCTTTCCTTGGGGGTCCTTCATGTACATGAAGAAGATGCGGAGTGATGTTTCTGAGGAGGCACATTCTTCGTCAGCTTGAGGAGAGCTCCCTATGCAGTTCTTATGGAATCCAATGGAGACATCGGCATTCATTTGCAACCTGGAACTATATTTGGTTTTCTTTTGGATTCTGATACCTTGTTGAGGTTGATTTGCGGGTATACAGAGCGCGCCTTTCATAGAAAGACTTTCGCAGCATCGCACTGAATGTTTGACAGTGGGATTTTAGGAGTCCCAGCTTGGGCGAAAGCACAGCGGATAATCATCTTCACTCGCAAACACAGCCATTGCCGTTTACACAGAGTTCCAACTCGAATCCACGCAGTCTATTGTGTCATGAATTTTCCCCAGCCCCTATGATTCCGACATACAGGACATCATCGTATGCAACGTACTGAGGACCGGCAAAAAAGAGAAACAGCATGGCCGGAGAACAGACAAGGGTAGGGAAAAGACAAAAAGGCAATTCCACAACCACAGAATTCATCCAGCCACCCATTTTTCTGCACCCGTCGAGTTTTTTTTTTTTGGTGTTTCTCCGAAAAAGTGTAAGGGGAGAGAAATGTGCCGCCCATCACCCATCCACCCAGGTGTTTGAGAGAGACAACCTACAGAAAAGACCTCCCACATGATTTTTCCTGCGATGTTATTTCAGGGGTGAAAAACAAAATTCCAGTCCGCCCGAAATGATTTCCCTCGAGCACCGTAACCCAAATAACCTTCCCTGAGCCGGACCGATTGACCGAGCGAAACCGACAGCGCGTGCCACGATGCCGTCCCAATAAAAAGTTCCTGCCTCCGATTTTCCCATTTCGCAGAGAGACAAACGACAGAAACCGAAAGAGACGAGAAACACAGATGAAGCCTCCAGTTTGAAAAAGTGTTCAGAACACCGGATCCATTTTAAGTTCGTGCTGTCGCAAAGTATTGTGATGCCGCCCAGTTGTTGTGGGACGGTGAAGACTTGATTGAGCAGAAAGAGAGCACATCTCCAAGATGGTGAAAACGCCGGGAATAGGGACGGTACTTTTGGTGTTGACCAACCTCAAGCTCTGAAGGCCAAGCGATGACAATCAAAAAGACCTCCTTGCGAAGTGCTGGCCAGACACAGTTGCAGTGACAAGGATCAAGGGATGAAAAGGATAAAAATAACAGAAAGGAGCGTGTAGAAGCATCAACGATGATAGTAACGAACGTAAGAGCAACCCTGATGACATAGTCGGTACCTGAACGGGAGCGCGAATAAAGTTCCTCTCCTACAAGCGCCGGCTGTTGATCCGTGCGTTTGGCCGTGCGCATCTCAACAACAGACCGGACGAATTTGTTGAGGCTCAGGAACCATTTGTCGCATACGTCTGGTCGAAAATGTGATAGCCAGCTGCAGCAGCATAGTCCCCGAGTCCATGGTCAGAGACTTGCGCAAAGCCACGGATCTGAGTGTTTGGAGCGTTTAGCATCGCGTACGTATACTGTTGGGCCGCTTGCGAAGTCGCAATGCTCTCCATCTGCTGTTCCATGGTCGAGGGAAATCATTTCGGGCGGACTGGAATTTTGTTTTTCACCCCTGAAATAACATCGCAGGAAAAATCATGTGGGAG
>QQTW01002964.1_pt1 | contig 12457 bp, 7 predicted proteins | sample 1904831 | NCBI WGS metagenome assembly QQTW01 (sample SAMN09435610, study PRJNA476489) | Subsurface metagenome, whole genome shotgun sequencing project. | reverse complement strand
AGTCCGATTGTTAAGCCAAATAATAGCCCGAAAGGCACCTTCAGCCACAAAAAGGTCGGAATTAGGGCAGAAGCCATGCAGATGGATATGATTAGCTGAGTAAGGAAAAAGTTTTGAAAGCTCAAACGAATAGTTTGAGAAAATGGTTCGCGGAACCTGGTAGGAAGCCAATCGACTAAACTTTGCCAAAGTTCGTCACCGTGCTGCAATAGGTAAAAAGTCAGTACCATCGTCAGTAGGAAATCGAGCAAGCTGGTGACAGTAATTACTGCCAAATTTAAAACTTGTCCAGCTATAGCCTGTAATTGTCCCTTGACGCGGTCGTTGATTTGCACTACCAAAGCATCAAGGTTGAGTGGTAAACCTAATAATTCAGCCTTTTCATTCAACAACATCAATTGCGATCGCCCAGAATCGATTAACTCTGGAATCCGTGCCACCAATTGCTGTGCTTGTGTCAATGCGAGGGGAAAAAGCGTAACACCTAGCGCGAATAATATTGCTAAAGCTAGTAAAAATACTAGTATGGCAACAGGTTCGCGGCTAGCACCTTGGCGTTCCAACCAGCTTACAGGATAATTCAGCAGAAACGCGAGTACCGACGCTCCGACTAAAATGACAATTAGCGAGTGGAAGTATTCAAAAGTTGTGGAAATAGCCCAGCCATTGAGTACCAGTAATGGAGCTAAGAGCGCGAGAGCGCTAATTCTAGCAATTGGTGTTAGTGTTTGCCACCAGTCAAGGAGCTTGCGTTTTTGCATCTGCCGATTGCGGGATACAACTGTATAGACATCTTTAATGTATTTATTATCTCTAACTAAACGACCTACTTTCATCCCCCTGATTCAGGATTCGAGGAATTCTATGAAAAACTAGTCAATTGACAGTAACTATAATTATGGAACTGCTTTAAACATTCTTGAAAATATTCCCGATTCACCAATGTCCAATTCTGACAGAACTACTTCCACCTTCCAACTAATTTTGTACATGCTTCCCGTCGTTGGGTTTTTTCCGTCGCTATGGACAGTTTATCGCCGACAAGGCACGCGGGAACAACTTGTTGTGAGTCGGTTGTCTATAACGCTAGCGCTTACCTGGATGTTGGGATACGTATTATTAGCAACAGGGGCAGAGCATACATCAGATTTTTTAACACTGCGTCTACTGATTTTAAATACATTTCTCACATCGGGTTACTTTTTGGTCTGTGTTTGGTTGATATTCCGTGCAGTTCGAGGTCAAACGCAACGTCTGCCGGGATTGAGCCGCTTTGCCGAGCGCGTCCTAAGTAAGTACATTTCTTAATCTATTAGTATGTGAGGTTTTTACGTAGTTAAACTAGTTCGCTTTTATTTAACAAAAAATGTACTTACAAGTCTAGTCAAATTAGCTTAAATGTTGCCATACTGCAATAAAACATCTCCGGACGTACCGCAATCGGAAGCGAAAAAAGAGGAGAAATACTGTTATAGGTGTTTTGATTAACACGCTTCGTGCTTTCTTTAGCATTAATAATCTAAGAGTTGACTGTTATATCGATACAGAACCGTGCCGTTACTCCGATATGGTGCTGAGGGAATTCTCCCCCACAGGGGATAGCCTTTGTCGAATAGCTAATGATTGTAATTAGAATTTACCTGCGTATTTATAGCAGGTTAGGTAAGTACTATTTTATTTAAGTGTGAGGAAGTCAGTGACCATTCAAAGAACTTCTGCGGAAGAAAACCATTCCAGCGATACCTCGAACCCAACCGATAAAAACAATACCACTAAATCCGGACGCTGGTTGTGGTTTTGGGTGGGAATGAGCGGCATTGCTATGGTGTCAGCAACTGCTGGGGCATTACTTGCGGTTTCTTTAAGCAGCACCCCCTTGATGCAAGCCAATCTCAGCCCTTCTGAGGCAGCTGTATTTGATGGCGATCGCATTAGCGGTAGTGGGTTGCGTTTTTCAGAGTTAACCCGTCCCGTCAATATCCTGGTTATGGGGATGAGCGTACTTCCGACCGATGTTAAAAATCCTCCTGCGGATACCCAAAATCTTCGCTATCTGCCGCAGGTAAATTCGTTTGATGGTTTGTCTGATGTCATGCTATTAATGCGGTTCGACCCGGAAAAGAAAAATTTAAAGATGCTATCGATTCCCCGCGATACTCGCGTCGAGGTGGAAGGACACGGAACTAAAAAAATTAACTCTGCTAACATGCACGGTGGACCTGCTTTAACTGCTAAAACCGTTAATAATTTGCTTGATGGTGTCGGAATTGACCGCTACGTGCGTATCAACGTGCTAGGGGTTGCCAAGCTGATTGATGCTTTGGGAGGTGTAACGGTATATGTCCCCAGAGATATGAAATATCAGGATGATTCGCAGCATTTATATATCAATTTGAAGAAAGGTGAGCAGCACTTAAACGGTGAGAAAGCGTTGCAATTGTTGCGCTTCCGTCATGATGAAAATGGCGACATCGGTCGGATTCAGCGCCAGCAAATGGTAATGCGAGCCTTGATGGATCAGACTCTCAACCCGGCAACTCTGGCACGCTTACCAGAAGTTTTGAATGTTGTCAAGGAACATATCGACACCAATTTAACAGTTGAGGAATTACTAGCACTTGCTGGGTATGGTGCCCGCACAAATCGCTCGAACATCCTACAGCTAATGGTTCCCGGTCGATTTAGCCAGAAAAACGAATTCGACGCTAGTTACTGGATACCAGATAGCGATCGCATTGCCAAAACAATGGCACAACATTTTGATTTACAGACTAACACTCAAGCGAGTACCAGCGAACCAAGTTCGTTGCGCGTGGCGATTCAGGACAATACAGGTGATGAAAAAACTAATCTCCAACCATTGATTAGAAGCCTTACCAAAGCTGGTTATCGCAACGTTTACGTCGCAAAAAGCTGGGGTGAACCTTTACAAGTAACTCACATTGTCGCCCAACAAGGTGACAACGACAGTGCCGAATCGATTCGCAATGCCATCGGTTTTGGTGAAGTTCGCGTAGAAAGCACCGGTAATCTCGGTTCGGGTGAACCTTTACAAGTAACTCACATTGTCGCCCAACAAGGTGACAACGACAGTGCCGAATCGATTCGCAATGCCATCGGTTTTGGTGAAGTTCGCGTAGAAAGCACCGGTAATCTCGGTTCGGATATTAGCATCCAAGTCGGTAAAGACTGGGAACAGCAGGTTAATAGGGAGTAGGGAGAAGGGGAGAAGGGGAGAAAAAAATAATTATTAACTCCTAACTCCTAACTCCTGTACAGACGCGAAATTTCGCGTCTCTACATGGACTAACTCCTAACTCCCTAGCCCCAATTTCTCCTTCAACGCTACTGGTACATTCAACGCAGTTTCTAACCCGCGCACTCCTTCCCAAGTTTGGTTTTCGTTCCATGCGATCGCGTCAAGATTCGCATCACTCAAATCTGCACCGCTGAGAATCGCATAACTCAGGTCGGTATGACTTAAGTCGGCACCGCTAAGAATTGCACCTGCAAGATTACTACCGCTGAGGTTAGCGCTGTTGAGATTGGCATAACTTAGGTCGCTACCTAATAAAATCGCTTCGCTAAGATTGGCATGACTTAGGTCGGCTTCGCTAAGGGTGACACCGCTCAGGTCGGCTTCGCTGAGAATAACGTTACTAAGGTCTACACCGTTTAGGTCTGCACCCAAAAGTATTGCACCTTCAAGGTTTGCACCGCTGAGTTTAGCACCGTTAAGTTTGGCATAACTCAGGTCGGCTACATGGAGAATGGCGTTGCTGAGATTGGCACTAAATAGGATGCTATCGCTAAGGTTGGTACCTTGGAGGGTAGCATTGCTGAAGTCTACACCGCTGACATCGGCGCGGCAAAGGTCAGCGCCGGTCAGGTCGGTGTGGCTGAGGTTCGCACCGCTAAGATTAGCACCAAAGAAAATAGCGTGTTTGAGATTGGTATTCTTGAGGCTGGCATCACGGAGGTTTGCACCTGTGAGATTTGCACCTGTGAGGTCGGCACTATCAAGGCTACTACTACTTAGGTCGGCGCTGCTAAGGTTGGCACTACCCAAATCGGCATCATCGAGGTTCGCACCGCTAAGGTTGGCACTACTAAAGTCGGTACGACGGAGGTTTGCGGCATTGAGCTTTGCACCGCTAAGGTTGGCATCATTGAAGCTTGCTGCACCAAGGTTAGCATCGCTGAAGTTTGCGCCGATCAGGTTTGCATCACCAAAGTACGCACCAGTTAGATTGGCATTACTAAAGTTTGCGCCGGTGAGGTTGGCATCTCCAAGGTAAGCACCGCTAAAGTTTCCACCTTTGAGGAATTCACCGACAATGCTAGTGAAGTTACCAATTTCAATCACGTCGCTGTAATTTATGACACGCAATAGCCGGGATGTGAAGAAGCTTTCGGTATCGGGTTGACCGGAAGGGTAAAAGATTATTTTTTGTTTAAGTTCGTCCTGCTCTTGTGCGTAACAGTGCAATTCTAAAAGCAGAATCATTACATTGAGTCCGGTATATATGTCTACCTGCCGAAGTCCGATTTGGACATTTTTGGCTTGGATTTCCAGCATCTTTTGTTGCGGTAAATTATTGCTGGGTGGTGCGTCGATGAATTCTCCTTGACACCAGCGACGATAAAAATTTTCTAAGCGCTGAAAAATCGGAATGAGGCAAAATTCCTTACTAATAACCAGCCTACTCATAATTGCTTCGACAATTTCGAGTTTGAGTGCTTCATCGCCGAGTAAATTGTATATTTCTGTATCAAAGTTGCTATCGCTAACTAACCACGTTAAATCATTATCTGACTTTGCCATTTTTAATAAGCTTTGATACAGCTTTTCATCAATTAGCAATTTGTGTAAATTTTTGTCAGATGATTTCAAATTTTCGTCTTGCCTTTTGACATTTTTTATTGATGTCGGTACGACTTTAGCGATCGGAGAAGCTTGATTTAGTTCTTCCAACCAAGACACACTCCTCATGTAAGTTCTCAAACGCTGCCAGACTTGAGGTAAATGCCACATTGCTGTATCCGCTGATACGAAATTGTATTTTTTTGCAGAGTAGTCTGAGTATTTAGACTCAATAAGAGGTTGTAAAACAACTTAGTAACTAGTTCTATCAAATACCATGTTTTTGTGCGAAAAGACAGTTAGTAAACGTTCCTCCGGGAGCAAACTTGGTTTTTCTCCTTTGCCAAAATAAAATGTCTAGTAAAATAGCATTTTACTTGTCAGTAAAGACAAGTTTTGCAATTGATTTATTTATGCTATAAAACTCATATTTGATTTTTGAAAAGATACGTAGGGGAGCCAGTGCGTTGCGGAGGTTCCCTCCGTTATAGCAACTGGCGTTGTGTGTACGATCTCGTAACGCACCAAAGGCTTAAAATTGGTGCGTTAGCATCAGCGCGTAACGCACCCTACAAATACCTAATTTTGTAAGCGCAAGCGCAAGCGCAGGCTACGTCAACAAAAATCAAACTGGATTCTTATATTTCACCCAACTTTACTATTTGGAGCTAAAGATAATACGTACTGTTTACTACAGACAATAACACTGACGTGTGTTGTATCATCAGTTGAGACAAGTGCCCGTGCAGTTGTTATCAAAAATACTATAGTAAAACAGTACAAAAAAACTAAAAACTTTACTGCTTGATATTAGGCGGTTAAAATGCCCTCAGATGCTATAAAGCTTGGGGGAAGGGTAAAGGGGAAACGGGGGAAGGGGAAAGGAATAAAAAGCTTGTGAAACAAGGACTTTCCTTGTCACTCGTTTTAATCTTTTTTCCTGAGGTTTTGATGCAATAGGCTGTTTGCTTGAAGTCGATAGTTAGGATGGATTGGATGAAGCGATTAACTTGTTGGGTTATCTTGTTGCATGGTTTGATTTTGGGGATTACAGGTGCGAGTCTAAAAACCCTCGCAGTCAGTACGCTTGCAGACACTGTTATCGTTGATAATGGTGTCAAAATTCGTTCTACAGGGAAAAAAGACAACGGGACTAAGGGACAAAAACAACGATTGGCACCGGGACAGGTGTGGGTGTTGAATAAAAATCAACAGGTTCAACCGCAGAAATATGTCTGGGTAGTTAAAGATACAAAAAAAATTAGCGAGCAACCGCAGTTATTAGTTGGGAAAACTCCGGTTGCTGACAAGAAGCCAAGTGATAGCCCCAAAGCACCAAAACGGGATGAATTGGAACCGTTTGATGATGTAATTAAAGATACAGAAAAATCAACTGGGTTATTTACACTTTATCGAAATAAAGAAAAGAATAAAGTCTATTTAGAAATTAAACCCGAACAGCTAAATAAGAACTTTTTAACAACAGCAACTTTAGAATCGGGTATCGGGGAAGGTGGGGTTTATAGCGGAATGCCATTGCAAGACTTTTTGTTTTACTTCCAGCGGGTAAGTAATAACTTGCAGTTTGTAGTTCGCAATGTCAATTTCCGTACCCGTGAAGGCGACCCCCAAGCGCGATCGCTTGCCCGTTCCTTTAGCGATTCTGTCCTTTATAATATTCCCATCAAAAGTATCAACGCCGAACGCAAAACGCTTTTGATTGATTTGGGCGATTTGTTATTAACTGATATCGCTGGTTTATCATCGAGTTTGGGAGTTGCAGCTAGTAGCGAACAGTCGTATTTTGGTAATGCCAAAGCATTTCCGCAAAATATCGAAATTGAGTCAATTTTAAATTTTGTTGGAGGGGGTGGAGGTGGACGCGCGAAAGAACCGGGATTGCCGAGTTTCGATACTTTAGCTGATAATCGTGGGTTTACGCTGCGAATTCACTATAGTATGTCGCAACTCCCCGAAAATAATTATCGTCCTCGCCAAGCCGATGAACGGGTAGGATATTTTATCACAGCTTACCAAGATTTATCGAACGACGACCGCAACGACCCATTTATGCGGTACATCAACCGCTGGAATTTGGAAAAACAAGACCCGAATGCAGCAATTTCCAAACCTAAAAAACCGATTGTGTTCTGGATTGATAACGCGGTTCCTTATGAATACCGCGATGCGATTAAACAAGGTATCTTGATGTGGAATCAAGCTTTTCTTCAAGCAGGATTTCAAGATGCAATTCAAGTTCAGCAAATGCCCGATAATGCGACATGGGACCCTGCCGATATTCGATACAATACGATTCGCTGGATTAATACCGTTGATGGTTACTTTGCAATGGGGCCATCGCGGGTAAATCCGCTAACTGGCGAAATTTTCGATGCAGATATTCTCGTTGATGCTAGCTTTATTCGCGCCCTCAAAAATGATTATCGCCAAATCGTTCAACCCAATCAAGCCCCAAATCAAACTCAAAATCGCACCTCGATTTCCACATTGATGCAAAATCGTATGTTGTGTGGCAATGGTTTGGAAACAAAAGCTTTTGGTTTCGGCAAATCTCAACCCGTAGCAAGTCGTTTCCTCGGTCATCTTTCCCGAATGGCAGGGGAATACGATTTATGTTACGGGATAGAAGCGGTGAATCAGTTTGCGTTTGGCAAGATGACAATGACAATGTTACCTAACATTCAGCCAACTAGCGAACAAGTCAAAACCTATATAAATCAATACCTACGCTTAATTGTTGCCCATGAAGTTGGACATACTTTGGGTTTGCGGCACAACTTCCGAGGCAGTACGTTGCTAAAACCGGAGGATATGAACGATACCGATGTTACTAGCAAACGGGGTTTAACTGCGTCGGTGATGGATTATATTCCCCCGAATATTGCCCCGAAAGGAACCAAACAAGGGAATTATTTTCCGACTACAGTCGGACCCTATGATGATTGGGCGATTAAGTACGGTTATACACCAATTCCAGGCGCAACCGCAGTCACAGAAAAGCTATTTTTGCAGAAATTAGCGCAAGAATCGGCATCGAGGGCAGAATTGACTTATTCGACCGATGAGGATATGTTTGACCTCGACCCAACGGTAAATGCTTGGGATAACAGCGGTAATGTGTTGCTTTATTCGCAGTGGCAGTTAGATAATTCGCGGCAATTGTGGGATTTAATTAATAAGCGCTATCCCTCGACTGACGAAAGTTACAGCGATGTCAGCGAGAGGTTTGGGACAGTGTTAGGCAATTATTTTCAGAACTTGTACTTCGCAACAAAATACATCGGTGGTCAGTCATTTTACCGAGTTCGCGCCAACGAAGGTGATAAACGCTTGCCATTTGAACCAGTCCCGGTCGAACAACAACGGCAAGCATTAGCAACTTTACAAAAATACGTCTTTGCCGAAGATGCATTTAATTTCCCACCCGATTTGTTGAATAAATTAGCACCTTCGCGGTGGAGACATTGGGGAAGTAGCCCGCGAACTGGTAGGCTAGATTATCCGATTCACGACTTGGTGCTGTTTATCCAAACCTCGGTACTGGTAGACTTATTGTCAGGCGATCGCCTATCGCGTCTCAAAGATATCGAACTTAAAGCACCAACGGAAAAAGCACTGACTATACCAGAGTTATTCGATACTCTGCAATCAGGAATTTGGACAGAGGTAATTAAATCCAAGAACCGAGAAATCAAAATTTCCAGCTTGCGACGCGGCTTACAAAGGCAGTATTTAGAGGTTTTAACCGCAATGGTACTCCGCAAAGGCGACGAACGCAGCGCCTTCCCCGAAGATGCCCGCACAATTGCTTGGTATAAATTGAAGCAGCTTGATGAAAAATTGAAATCGGTGGATTCTAAAGATGAGTATACCAAAGCACATATTCTGGAGACACGCGATCGCATTAAGAAAATTCTTGATGCACGAATCCAGTCGAATTGATGGGGGGAGTTAGGAGTTAGGAGTTAGGAGTTAGGAGTTAGGAGTTAGGAGTTAAGAAGTGGTCTAGAATAACTAGTTTTTTTTACTTCGTGTCCTTTGTGTCCTAAATCCTAGCAAGCGCCCTTACCCTTCGGGAACACATAAATGTGAACAGGGCGGTTGCGTCAACGACATAGGCTTTGCAGGGTGCAGGCACGCGGCGCGAACGTGGTTAAAAAAACTTCTTGTTGAACCACAAAGGACGCAAAGGACACAAAGAAGAAGAGTATTTTTAGTTTTCACCTTGACAGGACTACTCCTAACTCCTAACTCCTTTTAATTACTCAAAGCTTTTAAAAATCGCTGCAAGTCGCGTAACATACTAGGTTTTTTGGCTGGTATGGTTTCACCGTTGACAGTAGTTGCGGGTTGCCCTTTTGCCAAAATTGCATCAACTTCCTCACCCGATGGCTTGTTGGGTAACTCCACAGCTTTTTGATAGTTTCCGGCATTTTCGACCCACACTTCCCACACTCCCGGATAGCTGCGAAGTACTGCTGCATCTTCATCAATTGGACGCAGGTAATAACAAGATTCGAGAGTGCTGATAAATCGCAAACGAATTTGTCTTGCTGTGTAACCTATACCCACAGTTCCCGCATCTTCGAGACGCGGGTTAAGTAAAATAAATGGACGTTCCCCGATTTCTTGACAAATTTGTTCTAATTGGGGGACTTCTTGGGAAGTTGGCGCAACAAATAAGAATATTTCATCTTCAGGCTGGACTTTTGATTGGATTGATGCTGTCCTCGCCATACCCATATCCTCGATTTTGTAGGGTACACCTGCCCATTCCCGACGCGCTAGGGCACAAGCACCCGCATCAGCGAAGAATATTTTGAGTTTGTCACCGTAGGATTCAAACGCGGGAAGAAATTGTTCCGCGACTGGCATGAATTTGAGTTCGGGGAATAGCAATTCGACTTGGAGACGTTTGTAACCATCGGCAATTGCGGCAATGGTTGCAACGCAAGCTTGGGCAACTGCATCGTCTAAGGTTTTTGGTAGTTCTGACATTTTAATTAAATATTTTTGGATTAAGCTTAATTGGTCATATTTTAACTAATAGCATCAATCGAGGCGTTTCCCCCGTCAGAAGAGAGGGATAAGAGTTTGGGAGTTTTGTCAAATGTTTCTATCCTATTAAAGAGAGTATCGTGCAGCTTTAAATGAAATCAAATGATAGAATCAATTCACCATATCGACGCTATGTAAAGTTGTGTCAGCCTCGACCGATTCCAACATCTATAATATTGACCAAAAGTCAATGCCAACAGAGCCAGTTTGGCGGTTGCGCGTCGAACAGTACCGCGACATGGTTCGTTTTGGTATACTCACCGATGACCCTGTGGAATTGTTGGAAGGGTGGATAATTCAGAAAATGCCGAAAAATCCGCTGCATCGCGCTACAAGTAAATTAATTCGTGATGCTTTAGAAAAAATTGTTCCCTCAGGGTGGTATATAGATGCACAAGCACCAATCGTTCTAGAAGATAGCGAACCCGAACCGGATATTACAGTTATACGCGGTCATACCCGCGATTATCTCGAACGTCATCCCAGCTCGCAAGATATCGCTTTGGTTGTGGAAATTGCTGATTTGTCATTAGAACGCGATCGCACTTTCAAAAAGCGTATTTATGCGCGTGCTGGTATTCCAGTTTACTGGGTAGTTAATCTTCTAGAGCAGCAAATTGAAGTTTATACGCAACCTCAGAACTCAAGTAGAGAACCAACTTATAAACATCGGCAAGATTATGTTGCCCCAATGCGGGTAGGTGTGATTATTGAAGGACAAAAGGTAGGAAGTTTGAATATTTTGGATTTATCGCTTTAATAATGGCGATCGCAGCTAGTGAAATTAACCCAGCAATCAAACTTGTTGCATTCATCAACAAACGATTATAAAGTTTTTAGGCTAAGAATTAACTGTAACCTTCTGCTACCAATAAAGTGTTGAACTGACGTGCAAGAAAAATCAAAGCTTGTACGTGTTCCCATTCACAACAAATTTCATTTTTGCCTCAGATAGATTATTTCAGTAAAAACACAGTTATAGCGGTTCTCAGTTTAATGAGGTACACTCGCTTCGTCCAAGTAGGGGCACAGCACTGCTGTGCCCCTACGACTGTACCTCACTCGATAGGGAAGCGCTATATGTAACTAAAGTTGTTAGCAATATATTCGTCAGTAAGTAATTCATAGATTGTCAACTAAAATCATTGAATATTTAAAATATTAGCTTTACCTTCATAAATTTTTCATGAAACTAAATAGTTAGATTATCTGAGCTTTAAATAAAAATTACTTAAAGGCTATAGATAATTAAAGACAAAGAGATACAATGAAAAAACCAAACTAGAAATTATTTTAGATAACAGTATTAAAATCAAACAAGATTATGATGAAAAGAATAAAAGAAGAAATACCAAGCCCTGAGTTATTGAATAAAGGAGCAACTTCATCTTTAGCCTTACAATGGGCTAAAAAATATTTACAAAATCTTAATAACGATTTTAGCCGAGTCGAAGATAATCAAGAAATGCTGCATCTAACAGATGTAGTATCGCAAGCTGGACGCGAACAAACAGCCCAAAAGCTAATGAAGTCGTTACGAACTGTTAGCCATCAAGCTTGGAACAAAGTCGAGATGCTACTATCACAAGAAATCGACCGACATCGTATCGAACCCAGCCTAATTAATCCTTGGGAAATAACAGCAGATTCCTTTAAGATTTATGAGAAAACATTGGAAGTCTACACAAAACAAGCACCTTTACGGCAACTGTCAATGGTGATGCGATTAGCGCGTCAGGGTGAACCGCTATATCAAAAAGCCTTAGACATATACACAGAACAAGTTGCACCCAGCCAGTTAGCAACAGTAATTGGTGCGTCAGTGGGAGCATTGCGAAAAAAATATACCAAAGATGACCCGCGAGTTATCGGCTTTGCTAGTATGCAGTTTCATTACACCAGCCAGATGCTTCTGCAAACTCTTTCCGAGTCGGAACGCACGATAATGCCAGCATATTTTAAGGTTATCGATGACCACTTGTACATGCCGTTACAACGTGCTTACGACGCTGCTGCTCAACACGATCGTGATTCGCCAGCTTTAAGCGCAGTGCAAAATTTATTACCAAGAAGTACAGAATTTGCTTGCAAAATTGCTGATAGAATTATTGAGCTTTACCCAAGTTATCGCTGCCATTCCGGTTTATTGAGCAACCCAGAAATAAAAATATCAAGCATTCGAGATATAGAAATGTTCCAAGTCTATCTATGGCTATGTACCCTTGAAGGAAGTGTTGCAGCAATTCAACAAGAGTTATTTCCCTTATGCGTGATGCTTTATCCAACATTGAACGTGCAGTGGGAATTAATTCGCCAAATGCTGCATTTGCTAGAACGAGAAATCCGTTCTTGCTTGACTGACAAACAATTTGATGCTCTGATGCCATATCTTCAAGTATTACGACATATGTTTTCACCCGAAGTGTTTGGAGAATTTGATTTAGTCAGACGCTCAAATTTACTTGAAGATGATAATTTTATGAAATCGTTATTTGCTTGACAGTCAAGATGTAA
>QQTW01002963.1_pt1 | contig 12458 bp, 11 predicted proteins | sample 1904831 | NCBI WGS metagenome assembly QQTW01 (sample SAMN09435610, study PRJNA476489) | Subsurface metagenome, whole genome shotgun sequencing project. | reverse complement strand
AGGTATTATCTCAAAAAACCAGAGTTACCATTCGATCAATTATCTGTCATGCAAGCATTAGTATACTTAGACAAAATCAATAACACTAATTTTCATGTGATTCATCTAGATGATCTAATGCATTTCTTATCGAACAAAAAGAAATGGAAGAAAACAATTCGCACAGACCATATTGAACAACAGATTGCTCTGCTGAAGGAAATTAATCAATTTTAAGTTTTCCCAAACTGACGCGAGCTTATAGCTCGTGCCTAGCCATGATGATGAGGTTGCACCTCATCTAACGCGCTAGCGGCAAGGCGGCTTCGAAATTGTTGTAATAGAAATATTCTGGCGGGGGAGGCACAGCCTCCCAGCATAGTTCGTCACGAGCTACAAGCTCGCGCAAGTGGGGGTAAGCATTAAACTATTATAAATTAAGTATTTTTGGATTGACCAATGATTGTTTAGATTCCCTCGAATGGTAACTCTGGTTTTTTGAGATAATATTTTAGGTATTGATCTAAATAGTAAACGCTTTTTGTAGTATTAAAATAAGCTAATGCCCATGAGTAAACTTGGCCTGCATAACAGACTTCACTTTTTAGGAGATGGACACCAATAATATCTATTAGGTCGGTGTAATCTTTTATTGCAGCAAAATAAGCTCCGGTTTGTCTCGTACGCCAATTAAAATCTCCCAAGAGGGTGAGGACAATTTCCTTCGATATATCTGACTTTACTATTTTTAAATGTTCTATCCATTCAATATACTCTGTTTGACCAATGTGCATATAAAAAGGTATTGCCCAAGTGTCTATAAAATTTTGTGTCAACTCAAAGTCATTGTTATAAGATTTTAATTCTTTGAATGATCTAGGGTTTATTATAGCACCAGCGGAATGAAGACGTATTTGATCGTTTAAATCAAGCATTGTTCTGATATGTTTGAATACAGTGAATATTTAGAAGATATGAATATAAATCACGCTGCCGTATCCTCTACTTCATCGCCATCATCCACCATCACCCGCGCTAGCTTCTCGATGTTGAGGCTGCGGGCCGAGGCGTCGAAGATCTCGCGGTAGGCGCCGCGTTTGTCGTATAGCTCGTCGTGGGTGCCGCTTTCTACCATGCGGCCCTGCTTCATGACGTAGATGCAGTCGGAGTCCACGATTTGGGCGAGGCTGTGGGAGATGATGACCACCGTGCGGCCCTGCTTGATGGCGTCGAGCGAGTTCTTGATTTGCTCGGTGGCAATGGCGTCGAGGGAGGCGGTGGGCTCGTCGAGGAAGATGATCGGCGGGTTTTTGAGGAAGAGCCGGGCAATGGCAATGCGCTGCTGCTGCCCGCCCGACAGCTGCTGGGCATCGGACTGATACTGCTGGGGCAGGGCCATGATCTGGTCGTGGAGGTAGGCCTGCTTGGCGGCGGCTTTTATCTCGTCCAGGGTCGCCTCGAAGTTGCCGTAGCGGATGTTTTCCTCGATGCTGCCCTTGAAAATGTGGTTTTTCTGGAGCACCAGCCCAATGCGCTGGCGCAGGGCGTGGGTGTCATAGTCGGAGAGGGGACGGCCGTCGAGCAGCATTTCGCCGCCGTTGGGCTCGTAAAACTTACACAGCAGATTGAGAATGGTGCTTTTGCCCGCGCCTGAGAGGCCTACCAGAGCGGTGGTTTGGCCGGCCGCAATGGTGAGGCTGACATCGTGGAGGGCCTGGGTTCCGCTGGGGTAAGTGAAGTCGATGTGGCGCAGCGAAAAAGCCCCCCGGAGCTGATCGGGCGGGGTGGGGCCGGTGCGCTCGGTTTCGGTGGTAGCGTCGAGGATGTCGAAGAAGCCTTCGGAGTAGGTGAGGGCCTCGTTCATCTCGTCGTAGATGCGGTGGAGCTGGCGGATGGGCGCCGACACGTTGTTGAAAAGCAGAATATGGAACATGATGGCCCCGATGGAAATCTGCCGGTCGAGCACCAAGTAAGCGGTCAGGATGATGATGAGCACCACGCCAATCTGCTCCACGAAGGTTTTGAGGCCGTCGAAAAGGAAGTTGGTTTTGCGGGTTTCGAGCTGGGTGGTCACGAGGTTGCGCTGCATGCCGGCCTGCTTCTCGCCCTCGTAGTCTTCGCGTACAAAGCTCTTAATCACCACAATCGAGTCGATGATGTTGATGAGGCCTTGGCTACGCTGCTCGCGCAGGCTGCGCAGACTGCGGCGCACGCCGTTGAGCTTATCGGCCTGCCGGTAGCTGATCCAGAAGTAGATCGGGAGGATGCCCAGCGCCACCAGCCCCACGTACACGTTGGCCGTGAACATGATGATAAGGGCCACAATGGAGTTGGCAAACAGCGGCAGAATGTCGATAAAGAAGTTCTGGACTAGCTTCATCAGGCTCTCCACGCCGCGGTCGATGCGGGTTTGGAGCTTGCCGGTTTGGTTGCCGCTGTCGGAGTAGAAGCCGAGCTGGTAGCTCAGAATCTTATCCACGGCTGACTGGTGCAGAGTACTCGAGACGTTGATGCGGATTTTCTCGCCGTAAAACTTCTGCCCAAACTGAATGAAGGTGTTGATGACCTCCTTCCCCAGCAGCACCGCCGTGACGCCCAGCAGCAAATTTGCCCCCCGCGCCAATCCCAACCCTTGATCCAGCAATCCTTGCACCGTATCCACGGTGTAGCGCAGCACAAAAGGATTGACTTGCGCCGCCAACGACCCCACCAGCGTCAGCAGCAACGTGCTGATTACCAGCCCGCGGTAAGGTAACACGTACGGGTACAGGCGGCGGATAATTTGCCAAAGACTCATAGAAGCAGCAGAACAGTGGAGGCTGCTGCTTTAGACGAGGGAGGCGGGATGGGGGTTATTGGGAGTGCTTGAGTTTAATCAGTTTATTAACGATAGGCTGACCTGAGCCAATAAGACAATCGTGATGATTAATGCATAAAATCCACTCGTACTTTTTAGAAATGAGGTACATCTCATCTAGATAGGTGGTCTCACCAATTATGGTTTGTATAGCTGCTACTTTACCCTCATAAAACCAGAATTTTTCACCTTTACCAGTAACTGACTCATTCACCACAAACCAAACAGTCTCTTTCTCATCGACTAGTTTATGAAGTGACAAATAAGGGTCGGTATCAAGTGAAACAGTTTCATATGCATTTTTAAATGCTGTCCAGAGCCATATTGGCCTGTGGTTCGGGTGGTCTAGCTTACAAAACGTGTGATAGATTTTCTCTTCTAGTACTTGCCAGTTAGTAGTGTGAAGTACAGGTTTGAACTCGGATTCAGGAATGTGAAATTGTTTGCGAATTATTTCAATATCATTTCGTAGTGGTGTCCTCATGCCATCCCTAAGCTAAGTGAAGCCATTTGCCTTTACAGCACCGCGTAGTGGTTCATTTCCTGAATGCTCTGGTAAAACGGTTTAACTAGCTGAAAGAACGCGCCAAACTCCGGGCTCTTGCGGAAGCCATTGAGGTGCCGCTCTACCGATGTCCACTCGATGCGCCAGATAAAAAGCTCGGGGTCTTCCTCGCAGTGCGTCAGCTCGTAGCGCAGGCAGTCGGGAGCGGCGGTTAGCAGTTCGTTGGCGCTAGCAATGGCCTGCACGAAAGCTGGCTGCTGCTCGGCGGCAATGCGGTAGCGGATGTATTCGACGGTCATAGCAGTGGGGAAGAGTAGGGTGCGGAAGATACTTATTTGCGTTAATTTTCGCTGGCACCGCAGTCTAGAGGATAGCTGACTGCAACTCTCGGGCTTTTCCTGGTACCTTAACTTCTAAATCACCTTTCACCACCAACCAAACACATGACAGCACTCCGACTCTTAGCCTTGGCCGGTAGCCTAGCTCTGGCCGCGCCTACCTTGGCCCAACAGGCCGAAAAAGTTGATCAGGCCATGATTGCCAAGATCAAAGACGAAGGCATGAACCGCTCCAAGGTGATGGAAACGGCCTTTTACCTCACCGACGTTTGCGGCCCGCGCCTGGCCAACTCCGATGGCTTGAAGCGCGCCAACGAATGGACCAAAGGCCAGCTCACCAAGTGGGGCATGAGCAACGCCAACATCGAGCCCTGGGGTGACTTCGGCCGCGGCTGGGACATCGAGAAGTCGTACGTGGCCATGACGGCGCCGTATTATCACGCTATGATTGGCGCACCTAAAGCGTGGACGCCTTCCACTGGTGGCACGGTCAAAAAACAAGTAGTGTATGTGCAAGCTACTACCGAGGCCGATTTGGCCAAGTACCAAGGCAAAGTGCGCGACAAAATTGTGGTGATGGCCGTGGCTACGCCGCCCAAAACCACCTTCGAAGCCGACGCTAAGCGCTACACCGACGAGGAATTGACCAAAATGCTGGAAGCCCCAGCCGCCCGCTCAGCCGCTGACGAGGCTGCCATGACTGAGCGCATGACTACCTACCGTGCTCAACTCGCCCTACGCACTAAACTTAGTGAGATGCTAATGAGTGAAGGCGCGGCCGCTGTACTCAGCACCCGCGGCGGCTCGCACGGCACTTTTTTCACTAGCAACGGCGCTCCGTATGCCGCTGATGCTAAGCCTGTGTTGCCCGAGATAGAAATGTCGCCCGAAGACCAGCTGCGGCTTATTCGGTTGATAGAAGCTGGCATTGCGGTGGAAGTGGAAATGGAAACCAAGACCCGCTTTCAAAACACCGATCTGAAAGGCTACAACGTCATAGCCGAAATTCCCGGCACCGACCGCAAGCTAAAAAACGAAGTGGTGATGCTTGGGGGGCATTTGGACTCCTGGCACGCCGCCACTGGCGCCACCGATAATGCGGCCGGCTGCGCCGTGATGATGGAAGCTATGCGCATTCTGAAAGCTACCGGCGTAAAGCCTCGCCGCACCATCCGCATTGCCCTGTGGGGCGAGGAGGAGCAGGGTCTGCATGGCTCGCGCAACTACGTGAAAAACCACTTCGCCGACCCCGCTACCATGAAGCTGCTGCCCGAGCACGAGAAGCTGGCCGGCTACTTCAACCTCGATAACGGCGGCGGCAAAATCCGCGGTATCTACTTGCAGGGCAACGAAGCCGTAGCGCCCATCTTCAACGCTTGGCTCCAGCCCTTCGCCGACATGGGTGCGAAGACTGTTACGCCCCGCAACACTGGCGGCACCGACCACCTGGCCTTCGACGCGGTAGGTTTGCCTGGCTTTCAGTTCGTGCAGGACGGCCTTGACTACAACACCCGCACCCATCACACCAATCAGGACACCTTCGACCGCCTTCAGGCCGACGACCTGAAGCAGGCTTCTGTCATCGTGGCGTCCTTCGTGTACCACACCGCCATGCGCGACCAGAAACTACCACGCAAGCCGCTCCCGCAGCCACAGCCGAAGTCGTAAGCTGCTTTACGCTGACAGCTCAAATAAAAAGCCCCCCAGAAGCCTTCTGGGGGGCTTTTTATTGATAAAACTTTTTAATAATAAGCCTCTTTGTCATGCAGAGGTGGAGCCGAAGCATCTCGCGTGCTGATGTTGCTAAGCTAAGCATGACCGCCTTCTAGGATACAACGACTACGAGCGGGATGCTTCGGTTCTGCTTCTGTATGACCTCCTATTAGATAGAAGTAACTTTCTGTCTACTCACCTTGGTCAAGACAGTGACCATGGCCAAAATGCTGCCCACAAACGCTTTGAGGCAGCTTACTGCACCACCAGTTTCTTCACCGATTTAGCCGTCGGGTTAGTTACTTGAATTAAGTACATGCCACTTTGTAGCTGTAAACCTCTATCTACCTGCACCTCCGAGCCGAAGGCAGTTGTCTGCCAGAGTTGCTTGCCGCTCATGTCCATAATCTGAATGTGGGAGGGCGTAGGCAAATTCTGACTGGGAAGCTGAATAGTAAGCGTAGCGCCGGCCGGATACGGGTTGGGATACACTACTAGGTCCGTGAGGCTGGCTCCAGTAGTGACTGCGGCGGTGGTAGGGGCCGCCGTAACGGCCGAGCTGGTACTAGCTCTGGTAATGCGAATCCAGTTCAGGTTCCAGCCGCTCGTTTGAGCATACACGCCAAAGTTGTAAGTGCCAGCGTTTATATATACTGTCTTAGACACAGTTCGCCAGGTTTGCCAGCCGCCCGTAGCGGGAATAGGCACGTTGCCTAACTGAATTGAGCCCGCGTTCAAGTCCGATGACAAGGTGCCACCGCTGGGGCTGGCCACACGGTACTCCAGGGTATAGTTGCCCGAAGTCGGGAAGTTGATGTTGTTGTACACCATCCAGTCCGTTTGATCGATGTAGGCCACATTTTGCCCCCCGCCCGTATCGGTAGTGGTTTCTACCTGCACACCTTTCATGGCGCTGTACGCCTCGGCCTGAATAAGGGTGGCAGTGGGCGCGGGAGCGTTAGTAAGCTGGTACACCCGCACATAATCGACGGCCATGGTAGCGGGCAACTTGCTTTCGTCCACGGTCTGGCCGGGCCAGTTGCCGGCTACAGCCAGGTTGAGCAACAGAAAAAATGGGCGCTGAAATTCGTCGGTGCCACCTGTGCCGTTGGCAATGTTCACCTCGTGGTAGAAGACTCCATCCACAAACCACTTGATAAAGGAGGGCGTCCACTCGATGGAGTACACGTGGTAGTCGGCTGGAGTGGTCACGGTGTTGCCGCCATACTGGGCGTAGCCATTGTTGTCCCAGTGAATGGTGCCGTACACTTTGTTCTCCGTGTTTACGTGCTCCATGATATCAATTTCCCCGCACCGGGGCCAGCTCACCGAGTTGATGTTGCTGCCCAACATCCAGAAGGCCGGCCACAAGCCTTGCCCGAGCGGCATTTTGATGCGAGCCTCGATTTTGCCGTAAGTGAACTCCTTAAGGCCTTGGGTTTTCAGGCGGGATGAGGTATAGGGGTAACCGCCTACATTTTCCCTTTTGGCCGTGATGCGCAACTCTCCGTTGACAACAGTGGCATTGGCGGGCTGGTAGTACTGCTTCTCGTTATTACCCCAGCCCCCACCGCCGTTTTCAAACTGCCAGCTGGGGCTGATGCCATTCGTGAATTCATCGGCCCAGACTTGCTGGTAGGTTTGGGCCTGAACAGGGGTGGAGGCGGAGCCGAGCAAGCATAGTGCCGCAGCTCCCAGGAGGGATGTAAGTGCTTTTTTCATGGGGAATTGGGTTGGGATGGATGAAAAAAAGCAACAGGCGGCACTAGTAGATAAAGGAGCGGGAGCCAGCTGACTATAAGCAAGCGTAGCAAAGCGAGGAGTCAGCGAGTACAGTCAAGTATAGGCGCCTTTTTACGGAAATGAAAGTCACAGGATGAGGTAGGAAAATGCTTATAGTGAGGCCATAATGATGTTTTATACACCTACAGCACACACTACTTAGCTCCCTACTAGCAATCACACCCAGCACAGATTATCAATAAAGCCAATTTCTCCGACGGCTAAAAAACAACCCGAAAATCTTCAATAGCCATAATTCTGTACCATTCTTGGTAAGGGTCAATTTTATTAGGTCAGTGCAAGCTGAGCGTTGCGCATTACTTCTGTTGCTGGCTCCTTAACTATTTGGCGTTGGCTTAAATGGAAGTGAAAAGTGCCCTATGCTAGGAAAAGTGTAGGGCTACGTCCTTGTATCACTTCACTAAGCAGCGAAAAGCCCCCCAGAAATATTCTAGGGGGCTTTTTAATAATATGTCGCTTCCGCTAGTAGCGTCAACTAAAGTAGTTAGAGCATATTCAAAAGTCAGGTTAGACAAAGGTCAGTTGTTACAAAAGTTGACCAAACGTTCCCGAGTGATTGTCTGATTATGCCAATACCATTTTTCTGGTTGCTGCAATAGAGCCTGAGATGTATCAGACTGCTACCCCAGCCACTGTACAAATTCCGCACAGCTGGGAAAAGTAAGTAATGGCTGTAACTCTCCATCCCAGACATCACTATACTAAAACGTGCCCTCAACGTAACCTAAACCGGTTCCGCAATAAATACTAAAAACTAGCTCAACTCCTTCTTAAAAAGCCCTAGCGTCCGTTCCCAGGCCAGCTTGGCGGCTTCGGCGTTGTAGCGGGCAGGGGAGGAGTCGTTGTTGAAAGCGTGGTTGACGCCTTCGTACATAAACTGTTGATACTTCACATTGCCAGCTTTCAGCGCTGCTTCGTAAGCAGCAGCGCCAGCATTTACCCGCTCGTCGAGGGCGGCATAGTGTAGCATCAGGTGAGCCTTGATTTTGGATACGTCCGCGTCTTTGGGCTGGGTACCGTAGTAAGCCACAGCGGCGTTGAGCTTAGGGTCGCTGAGGGCGAGGCGGTTTGCCATGGCGCCACCCCAGCAGAAACCGACACAGCCGGTTTTACCATTGCTGTCGGGGCGCTGGCGCAGGTAGGTGAGAGCTGCGAGGTAGTTATTCAGGGTCTTTTGAGCATCAAGCTGGCCAATGAGGGTGCGACCCTGGTCTTCATCGGTGGGCGTGCCTCCAAATTGGGAGAGTGCATCAACGCCTAAAGCTAGATAGCCCGCCTGAGCGACGCGACGCGTTACATCCTTGATGTGGGGAGTGAGGCCGCGGTTTTCGTGAATGACGACCACGGCGCCGCGCTTCTTTTTGCCCTTGGGGTGCACGAGGTAGCCCTGCATGGTGGTGCTATCGCCGGGCCAAGTCACAGTTTCTTCCTCTAGGTTAGCGTCCTGCACGGGCACTGTGGCGGCTTTGGCGTAGCCGGGCTCCAATACGGCTAAAGCCGCCGTAGCCAGCGCCGCGCCCCCAGTTATTTTGATCAACCGCTCCATAAATTCCTTGCGGGTGAGAGGGGCGTGGGTGTACTCGTCGAAGAGGTTGATGATGCGCTGGTCCATGCAGGGGAAGGGGGAAGGTGAAGTGAAGCTTCGGAAGAGAGAAGATATGATGAAGGCGGGGGGCTTTTTGAAGCTCCTGCGCTACGCTTGCTCCTTGAACAGCGCAGCTAGGCTCGGGTTTAACGCTCCTCTTCCCGATTCACGGTATCCATCGAGAAAGCGGGCACGCAAATCGACCAGTATTCGCACTCCGCATCAAACGGGTTGGAGTACCGCACCCGCGCCCCGGCCTTGATGAGCAGCGACTCACCAGCGCTCAGCTCAATGATGTCGCCATCTACCTCAAACCGCTTCCGGCCGCGCACCACGATGGTGATTTCGTCGAACTGCGGGCGCTGGTGGGGCTCGCTCCACTGCGGCGGGGCCACCATATGGGCCACGCTGTACTCGCTGGTGTGGGTGCTAGCCAGACCAATATGCTCTTCAATGAGCTTGCCGTCGGTGGTGGGTACGCGGAAGGGGGCTTGCTGGCGGAAATACTTTTTTTCTTCGGGCATGAGGCTGGGGAGCAATTATTCGTTTTTAAGGTTTCTCAGGGCATTCCCCCTTTGTGTAGGAAAGCACGCCGGCATTCGTGGCTACGCAGTTGTTGCTGTAGGTTTTGCCGTTGCAGCCGCACACTGGGTCGTACTGCATAGTACAGATGCCTCCCGGGTCGATTTTAGTTGAATCGATGCAGGCAGAGGTGGTAGCGGTGGGGGGCGTGGAGGCCGTAGAAGCGGCAGGTGGCTGATTGCACATAGCCAGCAATGGCAGGCCAACAATCGCGAAAAGCAAGTTTTTCATAATGCAAGTACGCCAAAACAGCTTAGCCGCTCAAGACGAGTCGGTAGCTCAAAGTACGACCTTAACGCCAAAAAAGCCCCCCAACTACTAGAATATCTCATTGTAGCTATTTTTTGTTGGTAAGATAGAACCCAGCTTAACAGTGTTCGTATAGGCAATCAGCTTAACAAGCCAGGCGCGTCTTCTTTCGGCGGTTTTCTACCGTTGGAGCAACTGATATCGTCGCCTGTTTTCAAGTATTCACTTTCTCTCCCTTACCAACATGTCGTATCAACAAGAAGACAACTCTGGCAAAATTCTCCTCGCCGTACTAGCTGGTGCTAGCGCTGGTATCATTGCAGGCTTGCTAATGGCTCCTGATAAAGGTGTAGCTACGCGCGGTAACCTAAAGAACGCTGCTACTAAATACAGCGGCCAGCTAGGCGAGCAGCTTTCGAAGTATGGTGAGCAGCTCGACTCTCAGTTCAAAGGCTACATGGAGAAGCTCGAAGATATGGGCATCACCGGCGCCGGCAGCAGCCTGAACCTGAAAGGCAACTGGAACGAGAGCAAAGGGAAATTGCGTCAGCAGTACGCCCAACTCACCGACGAGGACCTACAGTACGCTGAAGGCCAAGAAGAAGACCTCGTAGGCCGCCTACAGCAGAAGCTAGGCAAAGGCAAGCGTGAAATCACAAAAATGCTGAACGATCTGTAAGCCAATCCAGGCTTACGATTGCTAGTGAAAGACCCTCATCTACTAAGATGAGGGTCTTTTTTATGATAACCTTCGCGTAACAAAAGCGTTACTCTTTGCGGATTGGTCGGAAGCTCTTTCATCTCAACGCCAATTCCTCGTTCACTTTTCTATTCTCACTCTACGCTCATGAAAGATCAAAACGGCAAAATAATCCTCTCTCTGCTGGCCGGCGCCAGCGCGGGTATCATTGCAGGTTTGCTCCTCGCGCCCGACACCGGCGAGGAAACCCGCACCACGCTCAAGAAATCGGCTTCCAAGTTTAGCGACGATCTGACTAAGCTATTCCAGGATAGCTTGGCTAAAGTCAATGACCTGAAAGGCGGATCTAGCCAGGGCGGCGACCAAGCATCATCGGCCAACCGCGCCAACGCCGACGATATTCTTAATTCCCTGAAATCATCATCGACAGTAGGTACGCGTGCTGACCAGAGCGGCGACCTTGCCAGCGCCCCCGGCGCAGGCCAGCAGGGCGGCCAGGACATCACGGGCACCAGCTCGGTAGGGGGTAGCGCCATCGGCGGCACCGACGCCGACGACATCCTAAACGACAACCGCGGCCTCTAAGAAAAACGAATTTTTTTCGGCCTTTTGTAACCTATACCTGAGAGAGCCGTTAAAGAAGATATAACCGGCTTGAAAGAAGATCGGAAATGCACTGGAAGTAAAATTGCCGTCAATAGGAGCTTCTACCGAGGTTGGTCAAACAACTTGGTAGTAAAATCAGATTGTCCATCGCAAGCTTCTTCTTGTTCGCCCCGATCGGAAGGGTAAGTCAGTTACAAAGAAAAGCCTCTCGCATCTTATTGCGAGAGGCTTTTCGATTTTATACAGTTTCCCTGTGTCAGACTTTCCGAGACTTAATCTTGATGACCAAAAAAGCCCCCCAGAACTATTCTGGGGGGCTTTTTTGTGAACTAACTATTGCACATACTGATGTAGCAGCAATTCGCAGCCTAAAGGGCTTCAGGTTTCATCTGGGGGAAGAAGAGTACATCCTGAATCGAGTTAGAGTTGGTCATAATCATGCTCAGCCGGTCGATGCCGATGCCAAGGCCCGCCGTGGGGGGCATTCCATACTCCAAGGCCCGCAGAAAATCCTCGTCGAGCACCATAGCTTCCACGTCGCCGCGCTTGCCTAGTTCCAATTGCTCCTCGAAGCGCTGGCGCTGATCGATGGGGTCGTTGAGCTCGGAGAAGGCGTTGCAGATTTCCTTGCCGTTGCAGATAGCTTCGAAACGCTCTACCAAGCCGGGCTTGGAGCGGTGCTTCTTGGCCAGTGGCGACATCTCGACGGGATAATCAGTAATAAACGTGGGCTGAATTAGCTTGGGCTCGCACAACTCCCCGAACAGCTCATCGATGATTTTGGCTTTGCCCATGCTGGGGTCCAGGTGCACGTGCAGGCTGTGCGCGGTTTCGCGCAGGGCCGCCTCATCCATCTCCGAAATATCGACGCCACTAAAGTGCTGGATGGCTTCAAACATAGTGAAGCGCTTCCACGGGCGCTGGAAGTTGATGAGGTTGTCGCCCACCTGCACTTCGGTTTTGCCGTGCAGCTCGAAGGCCACGCGCTCCACCATTTCCTCCACCAGATCCATCATCCAGTAGTAGTCTTTATAGGCTACATACAGCTCCATCTGCGTGAACTCGGGGTTGTGAAACCGCGACATGCCCTCGTTGCGGAAGTCTTTAGAGAACTCATACACTCCATCAAAGCCGCCTACGATCAAACGCTTCAGGTACAGCTCGTTGGCGATGCGCAGATACAGCGTCATGTCCAGCGTGTTGTGAAAGGTTTTGAACGGGCGAGCGGCCGCACCACCGTACAAAGGCTGCAAGATGGGCGTTTCCACCTCCAAATAGCCCTTGTCGTTCAGGTAGTTGCGCATGGCTTGTACCAGGAGCGTACGCTTGATAAACGTCTCACGCACCTGCGGATTAACTACCATATCCACGTAGCGCTGACGGTAGCGCTGCTCGGGGTCGGTGAAGGCGTCATAGATTTGACCATCTTTCTCCTTCACCACCGGCAGCGGACGTAGGGCTTTGGAGAGTAGCTTAAACTCCGTGACGTGAATAGATGTCTCGCCCACCTGCGTTTTGAACACGCGACCTTTCACGCCCAC
>QQTW01002962.1_pt1 | contig 12460 bp, 14 predicted proteins | sample 1904831 | NCBI WGS metagenome assembly QQTW01 (sample SAMN09435610, study PRJNA476489) | Subsurface metagenome, whole genome shotgun sequencing project. | reverse complement strand
AGATTCATTTTCAGAGGACGCAGGACTTCGGAGGCGGCATGATCTCCCTCAGCATCTAGAGCATAGTCATAAATGTAAAGTGAGCCGGATGGGTTTGGCGAGATGAACAGTCCCTTTCATCGGATTCTATGGTCAGTCTGCGTTCGACACGGGCACTGCAAAGATTCCTGACAACATACCATGACTGTATTCCATTTATCGCGCCCCGGATCGCAGCTGAGGATAGCGAAGCCCTCTTCTTCATCAATGAGTGCATCTTCGCAATTCCGCACGTCGTCCGCAAACTTCACCGAGGCTGACCGGAACAGCGATACCTCCTGTAGTCGGCTTGGATGGTTGCGGACGATGATGCTGAGGGCATGATACCTGTCTTGCAGATAGCGGAACGAGACAGCGAACAGGAGCAGGCCCTGTGCGGATTGGTCAGTCTTCGCGAATTGAACATCGTAGAAATCGTGTTTTTACCACGGCGAGTGAGCCCTTCATCGTGTTTTACTTGTTTGCTGAATAATTCAATCGACGGTCTCGTGGCTGTTTCAACTTTCTATCTCGCTGAGCATCCGCGGACAGTATCGACTGAGGGAGGTATCGGAGCAAATGCCGGTCCAAAGGGCATTACCTTGAGGCTGAGAAATTGCTGACTTGGAGGCCAGCCCTGAGAAGGGATCCTGGCAAGGTGAACGTGCGCATGGTGAACACGGCATGTTTCAAACTATGTAATTAGGTGAGTACATATAGGTTGATATGAACCTTCTATTAGCTGACGTTCTCAAAACTGGGATTATAAATCCGTCAACATCGAAGATTATTGAAGATACTGTAAATCCCAAAATAATCGCCTGTTGTTACTAAAAAGCGCGTAATTGCTCGCGAGCTTGATCTGCCTATCTCGAAGTGGAACATCTCCACCATCTATGAATTCCGCCTTCGTCTCTTCACGTACCTCTTTACACTTTCCTTCTCTTACGAGTGCGTCCTCTTTCGACCTGTCCCGCAATTGTGACCTTCCGCGCAGTTTGTCGTCATCAACGAAGTCTCGTGCCGTCTTGCGCTTGTTCTTGACTGCAACCTCTGCCTTCCGACTTTGCTCGGGCATTCTTCCAGCAATTCGTAGCTGCGACCAGGTTCATGGCGCGCCGACATTTTCACCTCGGGCCTCCCTTAGCTAGCCGCTTCCGACGCTGTTCAGCTATCCGTGCGCTTCTCGAGCCAACTTTCGCGTGCCGTATAGTCAAACGGTTCCAGGAAATTTTATATATAAAATCAACGCGAACAGAGTGTCCCGTCCCATCCCTCTCGCTTGATCTGGCCGCTGGGTTTTATTAGGTCGGTCTTCTTCGGGTTCTCCATACATCCACGCCATTCAAATGTTCCAGGCAGGTTGCCCCATTTGGGATTCCAGTTCTTGTCTTTTTTCCAGATTCTCTGATGATTTCGTGAGCCTTGACTTGAATATCAACTTTTTCAGTTGATGTCGATGTTGGTGCTCGTCTTTGATCCATTTGCTCTCCTGGGGCGCCTGGTAAAGAAACTGGTAAAAGGGACGAGATGCTGAAGTATCGCGTTCGGGAAGAGAGATTAGGACTGCGGGCGCGTGTTGTCAGTCATAGATGTAATGGGTTATTTTGAGCTTCGCAGGGATTCTTCGCAGCATGATCGAACCGAGTCTCAGCAATGTTTGTCTCAAGGACTAGCGCTCACTATCGCTTTTCCCTTCGTTTCCGCCTACGCACCCCTTGGCAACCATTTCATCCATCACGAACATCTCTCTCGAAATATCTTTTGCCTTGTCTTTCGCTCGCAGTGACGCAGGATCGATGGAGTCAAGAACAAGCCACGCAGGACCAGTAGTGATGTAGGATGGACAGGGAGATGGCGGTCATCTCTCCATACGAAACACATGGTGAAGGCTCCCCTAAATTGAACGAGAAGACTGCTTAACATTTGCCAGCCACGATCCTACCCGAAGACTTGAATCATGATTCGGTGAATGTATGTACATAATCATGAGTCCAACAGAGATGATCCCTCGGGTGTTATTCCGCATGTACGTTCATAAGTCGCCATGGGTCGTAACCAAGACTCTGACGCCGTTGCTCGACTTGCGCTCAGGAAACGGAACAAACAGATCATGATGGAAGCGCACATCTTTCTCGTCCGTCTCAAATAGAAGCAGATTGCAGCGTTTCCCCCTTTCACCCACGGGACAATCGTCTCCAGGAGTGCCATATCGGCGATAGAATGCCGCGAGACACAGGTAAAGCTCCGCGTACGCAAGACTCAACCCTACACACTGGCGTGGGCCACGAGAGAAAGACCAGATGTATTTGTTCAACTCTGGATTCTCGAGCCACCGACCAGGGTCGAACGTCCAGGGATCGGGGAAAAGAGACTCATCAAGATGATACATGGGCCCGGAAGTGCCAATGGCAGTCTATTCGACAAATGTCAGCACGCAGTGAGGTATGAAACGCTAGACGTCTATTCCTTACTCCGGGAGGCAGTGCATATTCGGCTTCAGTTGTCTTATACCAAATCACCTCGTCCGGACATACACGTGTCAATCGAGACGTAACACCAAAAGATATTCGAAGGCCTTCCTGGATGATTGCGGTCTGTCCAGTCAGTAAAGAGCCGTGAATAAGAGGTTACAGACCACGCACAAGGTATGGTAACCGTTCCAACTCTTTCCATGGCAGCAGAACCTGCTCGTCCGGCATCGCTTGCTCAAGTTCGCTCCGCAGGGCTTTCAGATACTGGGGTTTGGACAGTAAGTGATAAGTGATAACGGAGAGCGTCCAGGCTGTTGTCTCCGTCCCGGCAAAGACGAATACACCTGCTTCTTGGCACAGCCGATCGACTGTCTTTTCCGACGGGGGCAAGTCCGCGTTCAACAAATCATGGAAAACCGTCGCGTAAGATGCTTTCTCGTCCTCTCCAGCACTTGACTGGGCCTGCACTTCACGGATACGAACCCGCATTTGCTGCAGAGTTCAGCAAGTGAACTTAACGGCAAGCCGGAGGTATTCTCACCTCGATATGCTCATAATACTTGGCCGTTCCCGGATCGAGTTTGAGAGTCAGCCATTGGGGCAGGGCGTCAAGCAACGGCATGAGCCACGAAAACTGCCGTGCCATTGCTCCCATTTCGTGCACGCCAATCATCATGTCAAAGAACTGCTTGTTCAGATCCGGAGCATGGAGGAAGCGGGGCGATCGACCGAAACAGTACTGGGTAATAATCTCGCTGGTGAAGGCGCTGAATACCAGAGAAAGCGTCACCGGCTGCTCCAGTCCCTGATCGGTTTCGATGCGGGTGAACATGTCTTTTAGGGCTGCCCGTATGATGGGCTCGACCCGGCGCACGCTGTCTTTTGAGAAGAAGCGTGCGAATGCATTACGCCGCTGCCTGTGGAGGTCATGATCGATGGTCGCAACGGCCGCTTGTGACACGCCAAAGATATTAGTCGCAAAAGCAGTCTTATTTCGCCGCTTCCCTGCGGTGGTAAAGATGTTGCCCATAAATCCATGGTCGACGATGTGCACTTCGTTTGGGCTGATGCGGACAATTGGCCCTAGAAACGTTTGGCCGTGAAGCAGTAAAGGCTCGATCTCTTAGGACGCACCATACTGCTTGTGCATCTCCTGGATCTTCCAGATATATGAGCCCCTCTTGATCACATCGTAATAGAATTCATACCAGAGCGAAGCTGCGGCGAACCTTGGCCCGGGAACTTCGGCCAGCGGACTGAATTGCAGCCTGTACAGAACCAGAATCACGAAGTGAATGACAAAACACAAAGCCAAAGCTTTTATAATGCCCAGCGCGGACAGGTCGAGACTGATAAGGCGATCCATCGCCATTGAGCTTCCCAATACCAAAAAATTTCTGCGCTTGGAATAGCTCTAAAATTTGTCAGTAGATAATTGCGAAAACCTGAACTCTCGGTCGAAATCGGTCGTGTGGAAGGGTTGAAGATCATGGACACCTCGTCTGTGGGAAATCCTTTTCGTATCCAGCATTGTTTACGATACCTGCCCAGGCGGCATTACAGGGCCCGGATGGCGACTGATGGGAGTGTGGCTATCTGTGACTGGTCAGTCAAGTCGGTCATCAAACCTTGGAAGACTCCCGTACTGTGGCTGTGACATGAGACGATGAGATGCATGAGTCCGCCTCGCCAGCTCAGCCTCAGCCTTGCATCCGTTCAGCTGATGAGATAGGGTGATTCGGGAGAGACGTGCGAACGCGACTGCTTCGAGTTTGCATTCACGATAGATGGCGACTATCGTTGCACAATGTCTGTTGATCGATGAGATGAGTCTGGACGATGGCTCTAAGCTCGTAATACACCACTCACGGTTATCCCGTTGCACCTAGCTGATAAGTCATACTGATCTATGCTTTCCTCTAACAGTACAACGGTTCGGCCAGTCCTCAGAAAAGAACCCCTTGCCACCGCTCTCGATGAGTTTCGTGACGGACTTGACCTCCAGCAGAAGGCGCAACTACTCATCATCAAGGGCGTGCCTGACGCCAATGCCGTTGTCATCCTCACGACTGAGCTCGACAGGAAGAACGCTGAGCGCAGAAGTCGCTGTATTGCTACCAGAATATCTCCAGTGCTTGACTCTATCCAGAAATACTCCACTATCGTCGACACCTTCTCGCAGTCCCATGCCGACATTGCTGCTCTAGTCTGGGGAAGCGTGAAGCTTACTCTACTGGTGAGCGAGACCAAGCACCGATTGAGCAGTCGAGTGTTTACTGATGCAGAACTAGATTGCGAGCAATTATGTGACGTACTTTGAGAAGTTGTCGGAATGGCTCTTGAGGCTGCGAACCTGCTGTCCTCGCTATTCCGAATACCAGATCCTGTTCGGCCAGAATCCTAGTTTACAGGCAGCCTTGTCAGAATACTATGCCGGGGTGGTAAGGTTCTGCACCAGAGCCACGCAGGTCACACAAAGAAGTGGTAATAATCACGCAGTACCCGATTAGAGCCTCGATAGATGACATTTCAACGACAGGCGCGAAACATCTGCTCGGTATCTTGTTGAAGTCTTTCGAGAACGACTTCGCTCAACACGAACGCGAATTGCACAGACTGAGTGGAGAGGTGACGCAGGAGATACTACTTGCATCGGAGCGTGCAGCCAAGCAAGAACGAGATTTGCAAGCCATTGACCGGCAACAGGCCAAAACCTACCGTAAGGCTGGACTTCTCTTTCGGATCAGGGTAGACGCCGCGAATGACAACGCTAGCGACTGGCGATATCAGGTTCGGCAGCGCGAAACCAGTGAGTGATATGGCAACTGAGTTTGTACCTTTGTCTAAGCTGGACTGATTTCCCTCTAGGAAGTCGAAGGCAAAGGCTACTAGATCAGCTTTCGGATTATGATCATCTCAAGGCTTTCAACAACATCCGGCAGAGGAGGCATGGGTTAACGGGCGCTTGGATACTCGAAACTGACGAGTACCAAAGCTGGGTGACGGACGACAAGTCTTCGGTGTTTTGGCTCTCAGGTATCGGTTAGTGAGTAGACTCCATTTTCACCTAGAAAATTGCTCACACCAGACCCTAGTTGGCTCAGGCAAGAGTGTAACTACGTCAGAAGAGCCAACCCCGATCTGAATAGGTATTTTGTCTGACCCTTCACAGAGCGGCAGTCGTGGACCATCTGGTCCGCCAACAACTTCGTCAGGGCACTTTGATGAGTTACTTCTTTTGTGAGCAGGACAAAACCGAGTCACTCCGAGCGCGAACCATTCTAGGCTGCATAATCCGGCAGCAAATGAGCTTGGAGTCTCTTTCAGAAGCCCTAGAGGCGCAGTTGGCCGAGATTCACAGTGATGACCGGTTTGATGCAGCTCGACTGGAACCTCTGCTAACAGCAGTGACCAAATCATGCCACAAATATTATTTCATTATCGACGGCCTGGATGAGTGTTCTCCCGCTGAACGGGACAAGCTGCTGAAAACAGTTCAACGCCACCTCTCGTCAAGTAAAGTTACTATAAAACTGTTTTTCGCTACTAGGGAGAACTTTGCTCAGGACATTAAAGCCAACTTTCCAGACTATGTTCATCGGACAATGAGCGGCCCAGGAGTGGATGCTGATATCAAAACCTATATTGTCGAAGTGATAAAAGAGAGGATCCGCCAGGGAACACTTACTATTCAGGATCCTAAACTGTTACTAGAGATTGTGGAGACTTTGGTTCAAAAAGCGAATGGAATGTAAGTTGTTAAATCTTGATGATCGCGATGAAGCCGACCAAGCTCACTAGACCAGGTTTCTATGGGTTTATTTCCAACTGAAAGACGTCTGCGAGCAGAGCAGTGACCACGAAATCCGGCAAGTCCTGCAGCACCTTCCTCGAGGCCTGCCAGAGACATATGCGACTATCTTGCGCAGACCAAACACGAGCAAGGAGAAAGTGCTCGCCAAGACTCTGTATGCATGGGTTGCAACGGCAAAGCGTCCGCTAAGTCTCGGAGAGCTTCAAGAAGCCGTTTCCATCGAACCGTGTCAACCTTCGTTTCGCCGGGACCGCCTTGTCCATAATCCATATAGTCTGATCCAATGGTGCGGAAACCTCGTGGCTCTGGACGAGGACGAAGAGCTTGTGCGATTTGCTCATCACAGCATCAAAGAGTTTCTGATCGAGGAAAAGTGGATCTCACTGGCAGGAGACTTCCATCTGAGTCTTGCTGAAGCCGACACGACTGCTGGAGAGATATGCGTTACATACCTCAACTTCAGTGATTTTGAGAGACAGCTTACCAGGCCTACTGCTCCTCATGCGCAGATTGGTTCCAGGCAGGTATTGAAGGCCTCCGTAGCCGCGCTCGAAAATTCAGCCATATCAAAGATGTGTTCACAGCTGGAACACATTCTCCTGAGGACATCAGCCAAGGATTTGGATATTCAGGGGCAACTTTCTGCGCTACGGAAAAGCACAGATATGGACTCTCATGAGCAGATACGAAACCAGTACCTGTTCCTCGAGTATGCCGGGGAGCACTGGCTCTCGCATACAAGCACCTTTTCTGATAGTCAGCAGAGTTGGCAGCTCTGGAAGAAACTCGCTTTTGGAGCGCAAAACTTTGCCAAAAAGCCGTGGTCCGAGGACGACTGGCTACGCAAAGATGACAAGATATGGCAGTGGGCTGCGGAGTACTCTCACTATGCTCTCCTCCGCTTCATGCTGAGACCTGAATCGGAATTCGCTGGCCAAAGCGGGCTGAAATACATTGCCAAATTCGCCGTCCGGGAGCAGCACTATGGACTTATACAAAAGTTGTGCTCGTATCAATCCCTTCCGGAGTTAACATTAGGATCAATGTTAACAGAAGCGGCCAAGGAGGGCCACCTGGACTTGGTACACATAATTTTACGCTCTCGTTTGAACGCCTCTCTTCCACGAGATACGGATCCTTACGGGTTCGGGGAAGCCATCTTTGAAGCAATTCTGCGTGGTCACCGGGACGTCCTCGTGGGGTTGCTTGAGGCCAGTTTTGTCTGTGAGGAAATGCTCAGCCATGGAAATAAACCTCCACACGAGATGACATCAGCTCGTACGCAAATCGTTGACGTTCTAATGGGCTCCAGATCCGCTTCTCACCCTGGTGACCACTCTCCTCTGGATAAGTCACAAGCTCTGGTCACAGCTGTGTCACACGGGTATGAGGACATAGTTCAACGGCTACTCGAGGCGGAAAACGTCCGTAGGCCACGGCCGCTGTCCAGTTCTCTCTCGCTCAAATCCTGTCGTAGCTATTACGACGTGTTCGGCTCCTTGTTACGTTCTGCGGCGTATTATCAGGAATCAATCACCCCAGATGCCATTCAAGAAAGCTTGGAAACAGCGGCCCGAAATGGTCATCTACATGTGATACGGCGTCTTCTGGAACATAGGCGCCAGATCCCCTTGAGATGTATGATTCCACTACTGTCCGCAGTAGAAGCTGGGCACCTCGATACTGTCAAATATTTCATCGCGGAGCGAGGAATGTCGGGATATCATCCGCTCGAGACCTACAATGAGGCTACTCCATTGCATTTTGCTGCCCGAGCGAAGAGTGTGGACATTCTCTCCTTTCTTCTGGATACTGCCAATACCATTCGGGTTCAGAATCTAGATGGCAGCACGATCTTGCATGAAGCAGTACGAGCTGAGAACCCGGTTTTTGTCGGTCTGATTCTAGCCAAGGATTCGTCATCCAATTTCAGAGGTTGTCGCTCTTACAACGCCGATCTAGACGGCGCAGCTCCAACGTGGTACAAGAGTGCTCAAAGGGACCCAACAACGAATGGGTACACGGCTTTGGAGCTGGCTGCGCAAGCGGGCTTCACAGACATTGTGCACACAATACTTGATCATTCAGACGAGATTTGGGTAGACCTGGCGGCGATTCGAGCGACAGTGAGGACAGGGCGAAGGAAAACCCTAGGGTCACTGCTTTATGCCCGAAAGGATTCCTACGCAAGATTCGAGCAGAGGCGTGTCGCCGCTTTGGCGGAAGCTAGAATGGTAGGAGATGAAACCTTGGTCAAGGTATTGGGGAGCGCTTCGACATCTGACTTTCTTGAGCCAAAAGCTTACTGGTTCAACCCATGATGTCGGGGTTTTCTCGAATGTCCTTAGTGTCTCCATCCTGTAAATAGGTCTTGTTCGAGGACTGCGAGTAGTAGAAACCATGCAGAATGCTCAGCCGTGAAGATGAATAATGTCCGCTTACATCGTATGAGCTGCGATGAAGGTCTTTCCACTAATCAACAGATCTCCAATCATTTTGCAATGCGCAACCTCGCCAAGCGCTAACCTCGACGGAGAAGCGCGCTCCAACCTCGTCGCGGCTCTTCCTTTCCCCTCCACCAACAAGGAAAGCAGCACAACAACGACCCCAGCTGCCCCAGCAGGCCCTTGCACGTGTCCCCACGAGGCCTCTGTCCGCCGCCGTCTTGCCAGGTACCACAAGTCGCCGTCTCATCCGGCCTTGAAGCTGCCAGAATGGCATGGCCGCATGGCCTACGCTCCCGCCAGGCGCGGTCCGACGTTTGGCTGCATAGAGAGAAAGAGATATGTATACATAACCATGTGAGACGCGCATTGATGGCGCCGGTTTTGTGAGAAGCGTCTGCTTGCTACCGTGCCGTCGCTGTCTCCCCTGTTGCAGCCCTCTATCGCGACACCAACGACAATGCGCCGCCTCACCCTCCTCCTCACCCTCACCCTCCTCCTCCTCCTCCTCACCCCACCCTCCCACTGCGGCCGCGGCGGCGCGCGCCGGCCCGGCGACGACAACTACTTCAACGGCCGCCCGCACCCGCGCTCGCGGCCGAACCTCAAGCCCCGACCGCCCCTCCCCACCGTGCCGACGTGCGAGTACGCGTACAGATCCTCGGCATCGCCGCCGACATACGAGGTCACGCTGTGGCTGCCGGGCTGGGCGCGGGAGGCGTGCTCGGCGCGGCTGATGACGCACCTGGCGGCGGCGTGCCGGACGGCGGGGATGCGGGTCGCGAATCCGGGGACGATGCCGATGGTCCGGCAGCCGGAGGAGGGGGAGATGCTGTGTGAGCAGTTTGTCGCGGTGACGAGGTTGGGGGGCGGGCATGAGGGGGTGATGGGGCCGATGAGGTTGAGTGGGGAGGCGGAGAGAGAGTTGAAGTGTGTGCTGGATGGGTTACGGTGTCATCATCCTGAGGGGGCGTTGCCGATTGCTTGTGTAGGTTTTGCGAGGGTAGGGATGGGGTTGATGCTGACGGTTGAATAGGTTGAGAATCCGGATCAAGAATGATTAAGGGGTTGATGGGATGGCATCGACTGTGTTATCTACGACATTGAAAGAGGTGAACATTCGAAATCCAGCATCTTCAAGATATGAGCACCTTAGAAGACAACATAGACTTTTGAGCGCAACCAGAGTCGACGCTCAAAAAGGTCCGAGTAGATTGCTCTCTAGCATGTATCTATAAAGCCTTGGACAGCCGACGCTCTTCCATTCCAAAAAGACGCATTGACCGAGTGAAAAGCGAGTCGGTCTGTCTCAAGACGCATCTAGCTCAAGACGCATCTAGCTCAGCCGCAGAAGGAAGCAAGCACGAAGCAACGGCGCTCGATATGCGTGTAGAAAGCCAGTCAAAGAGCTCTAATCAGCCAGCGAAGCGTCAATGTATAGTACAAGAAGTCACACAGTAGATGGAACGAAGGGTCGTCGTTTCCCGGCTTATGCTGCTGAATTGGAAGGATTCTGGCGCGGATCGTTCGTGATGCCCTGCAAACTCATGTTAACCATCTCCCACCGCGAAAAATCAGTATTTAAGGGGACACATACGAAGAGATACGCAAGCTCGTTCATGCCCAGCCTGGACACGCTCTTCCCCGCACTCTCGTCGAGCGCGGTCGAGATAATCTCCCTCTTCGAGTCCTGCAGCGCGAGGATCCTGTCCTCGACCGTCCCCTCGACGAGAATGCGATGCACCTGCACGGGCCGGAGCTGTCCGATGCGATGCGCGCGGTCGATGGCCTGCTCCTCGATGTACGGGTTCCAGAACGGATCGAGGATGATGACCTGGGACGCGGCGTTCAGATTCAAGCCCGCGTTGCCCGCCTTCAGGGAGACAAGCATGATCCGACAGGACGGCCGGCCGACAAAGTCCATCACGGCATCGTTGCGCAGGTTCGAGCTCATGCTGCCGTCGTAGCGCCTGTAGTTCCAGCCCTCGCGGTCGATCGGGACCTCGAGCAGGTCGAGCAGCGACGTGAACTGGGAGAAGATGATCGTCTTCTCGGTGCGGTCGTTGTCGATGATGCCCCGCAGGATCTCGAGCGTCTTCTCGATCTTGGCGCTCGTCTCCCAGTCGCGGCGCAGCCGGCGCAGGTAGCGGCGCTTGCCGGCCGCGCTCTTCATGCCCTCGCGCTTCAGCTCGGCCAGCGTCTTGGGCTTCTTGTCTGTCGCCCGGCCTTTGCCTTTGCGGTCTTTGCGCGCGGGTTTGGTTTTCTTGCTGCTTTTGGAGGTCTTTGAGGAGGGGGGTTTGCGGCCGGGGTCGGGCTCGCCGTCGGCTTCGTCGTCGACGATGAAGCCGTTGAGACTCTCCGTCTCGTCGTCGTCGTCGTCCGCGTCGTCCGACTCGTCGTCGTCGGTGTCGGTGTCGGTGTCCGCTTCGGCTTCGGCTTCGGCGGCAGCTCGAGCCGCAGCGTCATCTTGGTCCAGCAGCTCCGGCATGTGCACCTGCTTGAAGGCGTTGTAGTCGATGACGTTCTTCGAGTCGACCTGCGCGCGACATTCAGGACATTTGACCCCCGTGACGTCGACGATGCCCTCGGCAAGCGCGCGCGACGGATCCGTGATGCGCGCGAAGCACTCGGAGCACGTGTCGTGTCCGCAGGGAAAGAAGATCGCGGGGTTCTCGACCGCGTCGTAGCAGACGGGACACTCGAACGAGCCGTTGGCCTCTTTGATCCGCGCGACGACGTCGTCCGACAGCTTCTTGGCGAGCTCCGTCATATCATCGCCGGAGAGATTCGCCGCAGTCGCAACGCCAAAGTCCTTGATGAGATGCGGATGGCAGCACGCCTGGCGCAGACGGAGCAAGAGCACGAGGATGTTTGAGTAGTTGCGGCCGACGGTGCCGGCCTTGAGGTACCGGTTGAACTGCAGGCGCGTGCGGTTCTCGAGCGCGCGGTAGAAGTCGTTTTCGTCGTCGGAGAAGACGGCGTGCTGCTTCTCGGTGGTGCGGGGCGGCAGGCGCAGGATGGGCTCGCCGTCGATCTTGGACTGCTTGGTGCGGCGCAGGAGGATGGCTTTCAGGAGTGCTTGCAGTTTCTTCATCGCGGCGTCCTTGGAGTATTCGCGGTGGCTCTTGAAGGGGAGGTTGAAGTCCTGTACGGCGTTAATTGGCGTGTCCGCTTTTTGATACGCTGGACTAGACTGGACTTACGCGGTTGAACTTCTCCCACTCGTTGTACGGCCTGATGCGCAGAAAGTGGATCAGCGAGTACAGCTCGCCGACATTGTTCATCATCGGCGTGCCGGTCATGCAGAAGCGCGATAGCGACTGCAGATGGCAAGCCGCCTGCGCCGTCGCCGTCTTCTTATTCTTGATGCACTGCGCCTCGTCGATGATAATCCTGAACCCATCAGCACGTCCTGACATCGCTACCCCCGCCAAACTCACCGGTACCACTTGCAGTCGTCTCCGAGCAACGCGAGCGTGTGCCTGGCATCAGGCACGGCGTCGGGGTTATTCGTCTTGATCTGCTCCCACTGCAACTTCCGCTTCAGCTCCGACGCGAGCGTCCCAAACGTCGTCAGCACGACATCGTACTCCCTCAACATCTTAAACGCCTTCTTCTTCGTCGCTCCATGCTGGACATACACCGACAGCGCGCGCCTGCCGCTCTTAATCTTATCCTTAATCTCCCGCTCCCACTGCCGCATGAGCGAC
>QQTW01002961.1_pt1 | contig 12468 bp, 4 predicted proteins | sample 1904831 | NCBI WGS metagenome assembly QQTW01 (sample SAMN09435610, study PRJNA476489) | Subsurface metagenome, whole genome shotgun sequencing project. | reverse complement strand
AAGGTCAAAGGATAATAAGTAAGAAGCACAAGAGGGTCATGGCGAAAGTCCCAAGGGCAAAGAACAAAGAAGGTCCTTTGAAAGATGGTCGACCAACACCAGCACCAGCACCAGCACCCACAGTTCCACTATTATCGAATACATCTCTACACAAGGCTTTGAAGCTGATCGTTCTTGCTGCCATTTATTCTCCGATATCATGGCTCTCTTTGACTCCGGTCTATGGCTCTGTACCGTCTGCTCTGTACCATAACCTGGGCAAATACGTCGCCTCCTTGATCGGGTTCCTTGGTTGGAAGCAGCTACGAAAGATCCTCCCTCCTGATCTCGTTAGATGGCTGCCAGCTTTTGCATTCTGGATACCTAGTCTTCAACTTCTATTATTCAAGTACAGTTCGGGCCTGGGCCCGCTTTATGGGCCAATAACCACTGAGCTTCTTACTTATTATCCTTTGACCTTATTTTCACTCTTCGCAGCCGGCACCCTTCTTGATGAAGTCGACTTCTCAGGCCTAGGAAGTACCATTGCTGAATATGGTCCCTCTCTTGGTACTTACTTCGTTTTCACGACCACTGAGAAAATTGCAAAAGGCATCTTCTTACGGAATATCGGATCGAATGTCGTCATGTCGAGGATAGGCTTGCAAGTCATAATGGCTATCATGTATGCGCTTGCTATTCCGAAAGCTGTATTGTGGCCAATTTTCCCGTCCATAGCTTTCACGATGACGTACAACGTTCATAATCCACTACAACGGACCACACGAGTACTTAATACGACGTTGCAACTCCATGACTTTATACTTCTCGACCGCCGAGAATCCATTACTGGGTACATCTCAGTGCTCGACAACACTGCGCTTCACTACCGAGTAATGAGATGCGACCACAGTCTCCTTGGCGGAGAATGGAAGATTCCACCACCTAAAGGAAGAAAACCTGCAAGAGCACAAGAACCCATCTACGCGATCTTTACAATGCTTGAAGCTGTTCGCTTGGTGGAGACAAACAATGGCCAACCGCGTCCAGACTCAGAGAGCACAGCCCTGAATATCGGCCTGGGGATTGGGACAGCTCCAGGAGCGTTGATTGCCCACGGCATCAATACAACCATTGTTGAGCTTGACCCGGTCGTATACGACTTCGCGACCAGATACTTTGGCCTACCAAGTAATCATACCCCTATAATCGGTGATGCTGTTCATCTTGTGGAGGATGCACAGGCGAGAAATATAACCACGAGATACGACTACATAATTCACGATGTCTTCACTGGCGGCGCTGAACCAGTTGAACTGTTCACTCACGAGTTTCTGTCTGGGTTGAGGTACCTTTTGAAAGAAGATGGTGTCATCGCAATCGTGAGCTCAACCATTTGCGACCCTTCCTCAGTGCCTCTATCATCAAGAAAGCTAACAAAGATCCAGAACTACGCAGGCGACCTCTCCCTGCCCGCCTCCTCCCATGTAGTCCGCACAGTCTTCTCCGTCTTCCCCACCTGCCGCATCTTCCGGGAAGCGCTACCGGAAGAAGCACCATCAGGACCAGCCTCAGAAAAGACAGAAGACTTCACCAACATGGTCATCTTCTGCAAGCATCCCTCTTCCAGCGACCAACCCCTGACCTTCCGCCAACCCCTCCTGAGCGATTTCCTGGAATCCGGTGCGCGTCAGCAGCACCTCTTTCCGAAGCCGGAGCTGGAGATCAGGAAGGAGGTCTTTGAATTGGACGGCCCTGTGTTGAGGAGGGGCCAGACGAGGCAATTGGAGAGGTGGCACCGCAGAAGCGCGGTGGGTCATTGGCGCATCATGAGGACGGTGCTGCCGGATGTGGTGTGGGAGAACTGGTGATGACAAGCTTTTCTGGCTCGGGAAGTCCAGCACACTGCGGCCTCAGCTTGATTGGTCGACAGCTCTGTCTGTATGACGGATCAAGGATAACTTTGTACTTTGGCAGGAGGATTGAGTGATAGATTTATGTATGGGTATGATATGTGTCTAGCAGGTTAAGACTGGAAGAATCTGCCTGGAACGGAAAATCGCAGCTTCGAAGGCCAGAAAGTGCATTTCCCCGTCATAGAATCCGAGCTGAGCACTAGCTAGCTACCTGCATCAGGAGGAGTACTACTCATCTGCCTAACCAAGGCTTAACTACGATATTGTTTCCGGAGAGATACTACTAGTAGCAGGTCCATGGATCCGCGAAGCAAAGATAAGATGTTTACATCTGAGTTACTATACCCGTGCTGCATGTTCTAGTCGACTACAGCAGTAGCATATCCCTGAAGACCAAAGCAGCGGCCCTAGATATATATAAAATGCCGCCGCCTGATGGGATAGGGTTACACATCGATACCAATGAATTCAAGCGTTTGACATCATAAACGCGACATACCAGATTGAGCCGGGGGAAGGAAATCAAAGGATATGGGAGAATTTCAACCTTGCCTGGCAATGAGTTTTTTAAAAAAAAGCCCTGCAACCAACCGATTGACTGATATAAAACTCCCGAACCAAAACCAACCCCCAAACAAAAACAGGAAGACAAAGGGTGCCTGCGTAGGGAATTAAGAGAAAAAGGTGGTTCGAACACCAGCTTGCATGAAATGAGAAAAAGTGAGACGAATGAATAATAAACAAAATTTGACGAAGCGAGTTGAGTCAACCAAAATATTCCACACCGTTACCCATATATTCCAGGAGACGACGTCACAAAAAGACCCGCCCGCCCGCTGCGGGGGCAAGACGCTCCCTCCCTCTCCCTCTCTCTCCCTCCCCCCCAGAGAGAGTCATTGGCACTTGCTTGCCAGCCAGCCAGCCAGAGGCAGCTCTCTCTCTCTCTCTCTCTCTCTCTCTCTCTCTCCCTCTCTCTCTCTGTGTGTGTAGCAGGCGAGGCCCTCAAAGGAGACAGACAAGCCAGGAGATTTCCCACGCATAGCATAGTAGTCATTTGGGACGAGATCCATTCATTCATGACCCTGGAAGCCTGAAAGGCGCGCGTGCCAGCTCGTACGAACAACAACGGATATTCCCCCTTCTCCATAGATATTGGGTGGGTGCTTGGTCAAGCTCAGGGCAGGAGACGGGACACAAAAATAGACACGGACAAATGAGAAGAGAAGCAGGTGTCGGTTTTGATATCACGTGTTGTGTGGATATTCCCCCGTGGTGGGGAAAGACAGGATTGAAAAGGGTCTCGCAAGGACGAAAGAAGGTGGGCATTGAGAGAGAGAGAGGTTGGAATATGCGCGGGATGCGAAGAGATAAGTTGTGGGGAAGAGCCGAGAGGCCTGAGAAGCGAGTCATCTCACTCCACTTCCAAAAATTGCAAAAAGTGGCTCAATGGGGACAGTCTGTACAGAAAACGAAAGAACAAGCTATCTTCTGTACTGCTGTTCAATCTTCTTTGCGCGGCACGCCTCGATTTCCTTACTCGAACAGGAGATGTACCCAACCGTCCTCTCTGCACCGGTCCATCAATCCAAGCGCCTTGCACAATCCCAACATCAAACCAAGTCAAATTCGTGCCAAACCATCCAGTTCACCGCATCCGCGCACGGTCCGCAAACATTAGGTGGCAGCGCAGGCCGCAAGAATATGCAATAATTTGTTCTGAACCCGAAGCGCAGGTGAATGATAATGCGGCTGACAGATCTGCAGAAGTCCAAGGAAGCCAGCTGTGCAGGTCAAAAGGCGTAGCAAATGTCCAAATCTTCGTCCATTTTTCCTAGACCGGAGCAAGCTAACGTTGGGGCAGTCGAAGCGAAAAAAGCAAAGCATCATATCATAAGGGCGTGATCCACGAACCATGCCCAAACTGGCTATTCCAATCGCGGAAAGCTAAAGCAGACCCAGGGTATGCATCCATATGGTGAGATTCGAGGCGCCGCAAGCTCAGCTAATATCAGAAATCCACGGCGGATGCATCATAACAGGATAAGATAATTGCTCGGGGCGATACCAGTCTCCCCAGTCTCTTTCTTAGCCTGCCACCATCTTCCGCTCACATCTGAGACCTCGAGGATTTCGTGTTTGCTGAAGCTGATCTCGTTGGCGTCATCTGGATTGGCCTCATAGCTGTATATGGCCTTTGCTCGGTATGGATACTCTGTCGGTTGGTTGACCTCCGCTGTTGGTTGTTCAGTCTGTGGTGCGGCTCCGGCAGTTGTTCCCAAGCCATTTGTTGCTCCAAGACGAGGTTGTGATGAGTTCCGCGCATCGGCTCCCACAGCGCCACCAGGAAAACCTGTAATTGGAGAGGAGGTTTCGAAACCATTCAATTGCGCAGACGTGTACATCTGAGGAGGCTGGCGACCTGGACCACTTGTCTCCGGATGGTTGAAATTGCCGTATGCGTTGTTGGAAACAGGTCGGGAGTTTCGTAGCGATGTTCGCTGGTCTTTGTGGAGGGCGAAAGAGTCGATGTAGCTTCTGTGAGATGCAGCAGGAGTGGAGCCAAAGTAGAACATCCATATAATCTGTATCATTCGATCAGCAGCTGCAAAAGCTTGATAGAAACAATTTCATACCGCGATCATAGATAGAAGGATGAAACCCGCAGCTGCAGCTTCTTTTGCCCCTTCAGGATTGTAGACAAGAATGTTGATGGCTGAGGTAGTGAAAACCAGTCCAGCGGCAAGATATCCAACGATCTGTAAGGGTCAGCACCTGGTGTGTCGATCCATCATGACTATGCTTACTGCAACACTGTAGGTTGTTGCTGCATCTGATGCTATTACCACGGTGACACCAATGATGGCGCACAACATGTACGCAATAGCCCACCAAGCATATTTGGGATACGACGATCGGATGTCAGCAATAACGGATGAGACGAATACTATGAGCCAAGCAAGCTGGTTTCACAGTCAGCGCGGGCCTTTTGCCGGCTCGCCATTGGTAACTCACAATTGCAATGGAGATGGTTGCGAGAGCGAAGGGATCTCCAATAATGTGACCGAAGCTGAACTTTCCTCGGCGTCGATTGTCCATTGTGCTGTAGTGTTTCTCAAGTGATGGTGAATTCAAAGACCTAGAAGATTGCATGAAGGAGAATAGGTTCGGAGGATCTTGCTAAAGAGCGTGATTGTTGCCGTGTTTTTTGTCGTATCCTTTTTTTGCGTACCCAGAACACTCCACGAATGTCTTCTTCAGACGAGAATAGGACTTGACGGGCTGGACTCGGGGAGATGATGCAGAGCAAGCGCCAAGTTGGGTAAGAATGTTGGAGCTGCGCAAGATCCTACAGGAGGTGGCAGCCAGCCGCCGCGCGGAATTCTCGAGCACAGAAAACGATCTTGAAGCGTGTCGAGTGCTTTGCAGTGCTTTGCAGGGCAGCAACGGGTAGGTGATGACCGTCCAGATGGCCACAGGCGTTAAAAAGGTCTGACGTGGATGAACAATAGATCCAGACGTTGGGACGAACGGAGAGATGGGATGGGATGGGATGGGAAAGGGAGATCCGCGGACGGGAAAAGCTCGAAAGGGTGAAGGGTGGGTGCAGGCCGTGGTGCAGGCGTGGGAATTTGGGAATTTGGGGAGTTTGGCCCGAAATAGAGCCCTAAAAGGAGAAAGGTGTTTAACTAAGTTACTGGTATGTAATAACCGGGAATATTGGAACCAAGCCCGTTTCAGACAGCCTTCCACGCGCAGAAGGAAAGTGGATACAGAAGGACGGGCGAAGGATGGGAGAACAGGTTGCACACACCACACACCCACTGCCAATCAATCCTTCGAAGATCAGCGGAGCCGAGATCCTTATCGCCCATTGTCCATCTTGATTCTTCGCCATTATTCAATCTCATCAAACTCATCCAGAACCATCCTGCTCCTAGCTTTTGGACACATCCTCACTATCTGCTTCTTCCACCAGATTCAACACAAACCCCTCCCCCGTTTTCATGTCTGACACACCGGCTGTGCAAAATCCAGTTGACAGCCACCAATGCAGCATACTCCCCAAAGAGCTACTGTAACCCTGGTGTGGGGGCCGACGGTTCTACTACATAAGGCGAACCAAGATATCTCTGCAATAAATAAGGAAATAAGGATCTGAGGGGAACGGTGACAGCTGTCCTGCCCTTGCATAATTTGCTCCTAGCTACTGCTGTCGACATGGATGTGATTCCTTGAAGAGCCATGCATTTTCAACGTCCTGCTAGTAGGAGAGCAATTGGCTTATATTGTGCCTGTGCCGCATGTGACGCGGCTCTTTCGACTTCGTAACGTTCTTGTTCCTGTATCTTGTTGGTACCTTGCCCGCATTCCGCGGCGTCATACCCTAGCGAGGAAGATGTGAAACATCTTAATGGGTAACAGAATGCTCACTCCCGGGTCTAAATGCTCTAACGAGCTATCAGATTAGTAACGCCCGTCGAATGACAAGTTACGAGTGTCTCGTGACACCAGCGCACCCTACAAAATGCTTTGGCTTCCAGCTCCACCATATATTGCCTCAATTCTCATGTTTGTTGATTGAACATATTCTGGACTGCGCGCCGCAGCGACGTGCTGTTCCCCAACGGGAATTCCGAGGTGCTGAATCGCCACACTCCGATGTGGTCGGACAATCGTATCGTCTTGCTTGAAACATAGAGTCGTGTAACTCTTGCCAAATTCGTGGTCCTCGGGAACGCGCGCCGCACGAGGTCCTTGTTCTTGTATTAACGGGAGGCTCAAACTCGCGGCAGCTTGCATTGCAGCGCAGCACCATGCGTATCCAAGGCGGTGGTGGTGGTGCTCATTGTGCTGCGTGCTGGACGGGCTGAGCACGCCCAAAGATGGTTTCCATATTTAGCAGGAGCAAAGCCACCGTCATATTTCTTCTTTTTGTCTCTGAACCTCCATTCTCCGCACACTTCTTTCCACCACCCTAACCCTCTCCTCCCAGTCTGCCCAAACCTCCCCTTGTCCCACCACACCAACATCGATCCAGCGCTCTACCAACCTTGCACTCCTGGCTCGGAGATTTGACACCTCACGGAGCTGTGCCACTTGTACTTCCTTGACCTTCTTCAGCCGCGGTTGTTCTGCTATTAAGGCGGCCGAGGCCGAAGCTGGAGGAAGAGGCAGGTCTTGAACAGATGTGAGACGCGATACTGTCTCTGAAAACGAGGAGGCATGTGCGAGTACAATCGAGGTAATGGTGGAGATATCTTGGGTGCTTGGAGGTTGGTCAGCTGCTGCTGGAACAAATAGATCTGGATGATGTTTGTCTTTGATTTAATTAGTGAATTGGCATACTATTAGCTGAAGGTACACGGCTTCGTACAAATATCTAAGACATCCTGGATAATGCTATGTCTTGAAGCAAGGCATTTACAGTTGTTCTCCAAATCTGCCAACTGTGTGGATACGGCTTCATTTCGCTCGGCCTGGGTCGGGGCAGGGTCGGGTACGCCAGACGCGTTAGTAGTGCCATGTAGCAGGAACTCGATACGATGTAAACGTTCCTCTAGCATCTGCAATGTTGCCAGTGCGCTGGCGTGATCTGTAGCCGGTTCCATGATGCTACCCGTTGACCAATATACTCTTGAGGGAACACGCTTGTAGTATGCATCTTTTGGAGCCCTCTGGCCCCAGCAAACAGAGGATATGTTTCCCTGCCAAGCCATAACAAAGCCGCCGCCGGCGGATCCAACAATTTTTCGTGGCCGACCTTTTGCTCAGCCTCAAATGTCGGCCACGAATAAGTTGTTGGATCTGGCGTCAGATATGACGAGATTACATACTATACTACTCCGTGTACCACTCGTAAAGTGGCATCCACAGAGCAATGAAATATCTTGGCACACTGATTCCTAGTTAATACTATACTAGTATTATAGTAGTAGTATAGTACTATAACTTGCTTGGCATCTTGGAACGGGGAATACAATTTGAAGTCTGACATTACAACAACGTCGCTAGTGCTGGCTTTGAGATGGAAGATATTAGAATAGAACAGTCTATCCAGAATCAAATAACAGTGAACATCAGATCGGTAGTCTGAAAGTGCCCGTAGATGTTGAAGATGTCAAGAAGTTCGATTGTTGTGTGGATACCTCTCCACTGTTGGTCTGTTTCCATGTTCCTTCGTATTTACTAGAAAACGATGAGAAAAGTGATAAAATAGCCGTACTTATGTTGGAGATATGACTATATTACAGGGTAAAGAAGAACGGAGAACGTGCTACAAATGCCCAAAAAAATTATATTTTAATGTGTCAAGTAAAATTATCCAATTGAGCCGCACCAGTAGTTCATCGGTAGAATATTAGCCTTCCACAAGCGACAGCGAAGTGATAGCTGGGGAGTCGGGTAAGATACGTTTCTTCCATAGTGCCAGCTTAAGAGTTAACGATGACAAGGTTCGATTCCCGACTGGTGCAAGTTAATGCTACTAAAACATCATTATCATTTTGCTTGGCATACGGAACGAATAGACCTCGCACACTTTGAAAAGAGATGAAGCTTCCCTTTTATTTTTCGCATTTTCCATTTTCTGCTATCTCTTGTGTCACGAATTGGCAATATTATCATAAACAGTATGGCGTTCCCGTGATTTAGCGTAATAATCTTGCTGCAGCTTGGCAGAAGGAGCGAGCATTGAAATTAAGTTAAGCTTAAATTTCATGACAAGATTCAATAGTTACACCAAATTACGGCAACGCTGTACTATTGAAAGCAGGACAACTCATTCGGTGACACAGTTTGGAAATATGTAAAGTCTTGATACGGTTCCGAGATATCACAATTATTGTTAGTGATAGAGACCACTAACGCAAGCTGAGATACTACATACTGGTAGCCCGCCAAGTTGCAAGAACGAACGGTCGTGATAGAGGGTGCCGCAGATACAGAGCTCTGAGCTACGGATTCGAAAGTCAAACAATCACCGAGGGGCTACGAGTTTTCTGTAAGATAATGGGTTCGAGGAGCGTCATAATGGTGAAGCAGAAGCCGCAAGACCAGGCAACGATTTGTTGATCCGCAGCTCGAGTAGAGGTATTGACATATGCCATGGACAGCCGGGGCGGTGCTCGTCTCTGGTAGGCACAGGGGCCGCCTAGTGTCAATCTGCCATTGGGACATATTCTTTCGAATTGCGAATTACCTTGGTCATGTCTTGAATTGTTGTTCAAGTGTCGGAGAAGATACGATTCGGCAGCAGGATATGGTTGAGTTCGGCGCAAGCTGTGCCGTATACCAGCTTGCCTTTCAAGAGCGCATTTCCTGGCGGCATCGTATAGCTATTAGCAGAGTTCACAGGCGCAGCAGAAGAGGGAACAAGACCAGGTCCCTTGAAAAGAGGCAAAGCTCAAGGATGCAGGTGAAGACATGTACATATCAATAAAGAAACCTTGGCTAAGAGGAAGGGCTAGGACTGAGACATGAAGGTGCTCAGGAAATAGATAGGAGACAAGCGATGTCATATAGAGAGAGAAGTCCATGATGACGATCGGATCAATATAAGGAGCAACAGGGCAGAGAGGTTTGCTCCGTCTTTGAGCTTTTGAGGATGCATTGAAGATCATGGTAAGGCGACCCAAACCATGTCCTGATCCCATCAACGTCCATCCGCGCCCATCATCTCACCCATCTTCATCCAACCCTCCTGTTCCCAACCCTTCCCGAAACACTGACAGGGTTATGCCATCTGTTCCTGGAAGCTGATTTTCGGCGATTCCTGGTGGCGTGGCGGGATTGGCATGAAGAGCCAGCGTTAGGCAACAGCGCGACCGTACCAACCGTACTAATGGTACAGTTGCACGGGAGAGACCAGATCATCTGTACCATTGTGACCATTCCTTGTGTCACTAGTACTGAGCTTCAAATCTTGGTTGTTTCTTCTGCCAAGACTACAGCAGAATTCTGAACGATACTCGATCAGAAAGAAACGCTAATCCTAAAAAGGAAGGATACCTGTTTAGGGTCACAAAGGATAAGACGGAATCACAACGACGATGGGCGTAGGGACAATGATAACAAGCTATTGGTGTACGTATTAAATTCAACATCATAGAATTCTATCTCGAATACAAATCTAACCTAAATAGAAAGTCTAGAGATCCACATTCTTGTTCCTGTTACTACTGATTGATGCGGTACGGTACAAACCTCTTTGTACGGTCTGGTTGCACTGTTTCTGAAGGCTGTGAAGAGCTAGGGATAGCTGATGCTGCAATTCTCTGAGTGGCCTTGGAACACCGGGTTGGAGGTACGGTCTGAAAGAATATGATGTTGCAATCAAAGCCGTATGGGGTTTTGCTCCTGTGGATACCTCGGTAAGGATTGACCGATTCAATCCCAACCAAGACAAAAAGAATATAGGGAGGTAACATCCTCGTGCAACTGCACAAGGTCTCCATATTCCCTTAGCCTTGCGTCGCTCCAGGCACCGAGTCACTTCTGGTGACGAAATTTCTTTCATCCGTGATGGGCTCAAAGAGTATCACAAGGTTAGTACAGACCGTTGGTAACGCATCCTGCAAATCAGTGGAAGTCGTCCTTACGAGGCCATCCTGGGTATGAAAAGGGACGAGCTGGGGTTGTGGAGGCGTGAAGGTACTAAATAGCACGGTGACCACCTGGTGTCTATTTCAGCCATGGAACACGTTCCGTTGAGTTGTAGAACATGTTATGGGAATGATAGGATTACTCGGATCTTTCATCGCCATGTTTTCTCACAGCAACGCTGAGGGTCTTCTTCTCTTTAGGACAATCAAGTTACCTTCATTATCCGATCGTTGATAGATGGGCAAACACATAAGCTTGATGGTGAAGATGAGTGGATAGAGAATAGGACGCCCCAGATAGCGGAAGCTGTAGGATTAACATGCGACAGACGTGATCGGACGAGTGATTTCACACAACATTAGACACCATAGTATGATTCTCCAATGCGCGGAAATCCAAACGATGGTAAGATCAACTTTTGCAAATTCAGCGAGCAGGCTCAGACTCCCAGTCGTGAGCACCAGCGCTGGAATATACCGCTCCTCGGCTGCGCTTGAATTGTCGCCAGTATTGTCCTCGTGACTAAAATGTATTGGCGATAGAGGTACTCATGCAAATATCCTGAAGTTGCTCTGCTGAGGACTCGACGACACGACGTTTAACGGTGCCCACCCTCGGAAATGTGCCGTTAGCCAACGCTCCTAGCACTAGAACGCGCGTCTGCCACTCTTTCGGCTTCTTCTGGTACTTCGACTTCTTCTGATACTTCGACCTTTTCTGGTACTTCGGCTCCTGAGCTCCCGTCAGCTGCTGATGTCGCTTCGGTGTCAAGAATCCGAGGAAGTTTCGGGCAATAACCCTTCTGTAGACTAGTCAAGGTCTTTCCAACCCTTCCATGAAGTTGATAGGTGCCAGCTCCGTTGAGGGGAACCTGCTTGTTGACCGCTTCATCTTCGTCTGCCGCACAGAGTGATCACGACTTCGTTAGCAGATAACGTACTCTGATATATAGATGTCTGATTCGACTAATTAGTAGCTCCAAGCGTTATTGGGATGGAGACGCTCTAGTCCGAGCTTGGCATGGATATGGTGAGACAAGGAAGACGAGTAGAACAAGATTGACGCTCCTTCAAGTCTGTCATATATCCCTCATAATCGAGTGTTGTGGTGCAAACCCCAGCCTGTGGCTATTGTTCCGTAGTGCCTGTACCGCACAAAATAATACTGCCCCTTGTACCCAATTTGACGGTTCCGCCCATTGGAAAATACCCCGCACCACCACTTCCCCTTCAGCCCTTCTCCACCCCCACTCTGCATATGTAATAAAAAAAACACCTCAACACCATCTACACAATCTTCGTATTGCATATTTTGCTTGACGTCCAACCTCAAGGGATTGCTGGTTCGTACTCTGTTCCAGAGCATTGCTCACAATCACGCTGTCTGGACACTCTAATCCAAGCTCACACTGACTGGACCTTAGTTCATCACTAATCTCTGTTCATCATGGTTAAAGCTGGTGGGCGAATTCAGCTGACACGGGTTTGACATCTCTGACCTCTTCATAGTTGTTCTTGGTGCATCCGGCGGCATTGGACAGGTGAGCTCGTTCAAGAAAGTCCTCTGGTGCCACAGCAACTGACCAGCCTCCAGCCTCTGTCCCTCTTGTGCAAAGCGTCCCCGCTCATCGATGAGCTTGCTCTCTACGATGTCGTCAACACCCCAGGTGTTGCAGCTGATTTATCACACATCTCCTCTGTTGCAGTAACAAGGCTTGGAATCCCAAATATCGTTCGGCACATCTGACAAGTGGCAGAAAATCTCCGGTTACCTACCAAAAGATGATGGCATGAAGAAAGCTCTGACTGGCGCTGACATCTGCATCATCCCAGCGGGCATACCAAGTGAGATTACTGCAAAATCACTGCAACACCCTGGACTGACTGGTCCATAGGAAAACCTGGAATGACAAGAGATGACCTTTTCAAGATCAATGCCGGAATTGTTCAAGGCATTATCAAGGGTATTGCCG
>QQTW01002960.1_pt1 | contig 12469 bp, 12 predicted proteins | sample 1904831 | NCBI WGS metagenome assembly QQTW01 (sample SAMN09435610, study PRJNA476489) | Subsurface metagenome, whole genome shotgun sequencing project. | reverse complement strand
AGAGCGTCTCGTGGGGCTACCGGCCGTGGTTTACGAAGGCGGGCACGGTGAAAGCTTGGTGGGTGAGAGACTACTCTCCTGCTAGCGATTCGAATAGGTTTTGAGTTACTTGCTGATAGTGGTGGTTCAATGTTAATAGAGAGGTCCGCTGCTGCTCACCGATGCAGAGCTCCTAGCTTATGATGGCTCGGATCATGAGAAGCCGATATATGTGGCTGTGGATGGTGATATATTCGACGTGACTGAAGGTCGCCGGTTGTATGTTGTCTCCTACCTAAGCATCTAGCTACCGGACCCGTTCTGGGCAGCACACTGACGGAGACAAACAAGCTATGGCCCCGGTGGCTCCTATCATTTCTTCGCCGGACGCGATGCCGCCAGAGCGTGGGTGACGGGCTGCTTCGACACCGATCTCACGCCCGACCTGCGTGGCGTCGAGGAAATATACGTGCCGGTTGATCCGGAAGTGCCTGCGGAGCAGGAGCAGCAGGATTTACACAGCGGGCCCGCCGAAGAGGAGGTTGACGGCGAGCTGCGTCGGAAAGGCGGCCGGTCAGGTTCGCCGAAGGCGGGGGCGAAGGACGAGTTGAAGAAGAGGAACGAGAGAGAATACCGGGATGCGCGGAAGAAGGTCAGGGCTACTCTTGAGGGCTGGAAGACGACCTTCCGTGGCGAGTCCGGGAAGAACTACTTCTGGGTTGGAAAGGTGAAGAGAGAGAAGGGCTGGTTGGAGAAGCTCCCTCGCAGGGAGTTGTGCGAGGCCGCGAAGAAGCAACGGCCGAAGAGAAGACGGGACGACAAGTAGCAATCTTGATATACAGATGATTGAATGGATGTTCTCCTGGAACGTCGAAAAAGTCCTTCGTATCAACTGCGGCTGAGCCTTGAATACAGAATCCCATTGTGTACCAAGTTGCCGATCTTGAAATCATGACCCTTCAGCCATCGTTGAAAGCACAGCTCCACCCTTTGTGAACCCTCTTCGCACCTAGAGCATGCCAATGTGGCAGAAAGTTTGCACTCTGACGGAAGATCGCATCGAATCGATCAGAGCCTAATCTGTAGCGCCCACGGCACGCGCTGTATTCTTAGTTAGCCAAGGCCAGCCTCGAGTACAGAAGGCCTGCAGAACGGTCGAGCAGTATATTCAGAGCCACCTACTGTAGATGCTCAACTTGCTGTGTCCCACCACCTTCTTGATCTGCCCCTTCTCCTCCAGGTCGTGAAGTGCCTGGCGTGCAAGAGAACCATTTATCTTCAGCCGGTCGACAAGCGTGGCCACCGTGATCAGCCTATACGACTGCACATCCTTTTGCAGCTTATCCGAGGTTGTCTTGTCCAGGATAACGGCATGATTGGCCTTGTCCTTGACTGTTGGCGTTCCAGAAGGTTAGAATATGGGCATCGAGCACAACGCATGGTGGTGACGTACCCTTGCCCTTGGACCATTTTTTCTTCGCCTTCTTGCCACCGGACGCTGCTGGAGCCTGAGCTGAATGTCAGTTGGACGGTCTCGAAGCAATGAGGGCAGTCGTACCATCTTTGCTGGCTATGTGTGTTTGAAGGTGGAAGTATGAGACAACTCCGGGGCGCACTTTGAGTTGGTGAATGTGGGCACACGCGAACGCTAAGCGAGGTAGGCTCTAATTGGCTCAACTACCCTTAAGGTTCATCCGTGATCAGCCTGAGAGCTGAAAACTCGTGTTCTATCGTTGCCTATCTAGGTGCAAGTCTGCGGATGCTCTAGCATAGCATTATGCGATATGGGTCCTGCCACCTTGCTTGAAGTAGCATCGAGGTTTCTTTGCAAGTTCCAACGCGGTTCAGTCTTTGCCCTCATCCTTCTACATGATAACCTCTGTGCAGTAATTTCAGTCCTGAGATGGATCTCACTCGATATCCATGTGGCGTTATTCTTTTCATCAATCAAATTCTGCTAATCATCTCAATGGGTGCTTCTTACATTCAATGCTATTACAACCTCTGGTCATTCCCGCGTGCAATCTTCCACCGATGGATTTGAACTTAAACAGTCTGGATTGAAGAAGCATCACCGAGCAGCAACGGACTATTCGTTAGCTTCGATCCTTCGCAGGTCATTAGCTTGAGACTCGGAACTGCAGTCCGCAATGGGTCCTGAGAACTCGGCTCACAATCCTTTGACAGTGATCCATCTCTCAAGAGTCAAGAACGCCGGCCAACTGGTCCGGTTGCAACGGTTGCAGACTACGTGATTTGTTGGCGGAAGAGAGACATCCATATCACCCGGGATATCACACCGCCGAAACTCTCACCGGATGCCCGCGCATCAAACATGCACAGTATGGGCTGAGGTCGGGCAATGAAGAACTACAGCACGAGCTGGCTCGTCGTACAACGTTAGAATGAATTGATGATCTAATGGTTGAATTTGGCTATGCTATTGCCAGGTTACAACTTGTCGGCGATGAAATCTGCACAACACTGCTGCAATAGCTAACATCCAGAAGAACGGGCTGGCCCGTCGCAGTTCGATACGAAAAGCGACCATGTGGCTTGTGCGTAATCCTTCGCCCTTCAATTTATTTTTAGCCGAACTGGAGGCGGTGCGTCCTAGCCCGGATGCGGAGCGGAGCTGCGGAGGACGATGGCGGGCGCAACGGGCGTGGGACGTGGGACCCCCGTTAGGCAAAAGCAAAAGCCGTGCCATACATATGTGCCCGGGTGGGCAACGAGGCTGGGCTGGTCAGCCCAGCATAACTCCTCTCTTCCTTCCTGTCCCGCGAGTGCAGATTCTTTGCGTAAACAAAATCCCTCAAGTGTCAGCTTCCTCCAACCATCAGAACGCAAACAACAGCGAGTCCGTCTTATGACAGCTATCCATCGTCGGTCGTTACCCGCGCGCAAGTAGACCGTTTCTCTGGAGCCGGCGGAACTAGTTCTTGCGCAACGAAGGATTCTGGACGACGCCTTGGCATGTCCCAGGCGCCAGGACGGACTTGCAGCGCTCTCGAGGCTGAAAATACACGGCTTTGATGCCGCTTCGCTCCACCACGGTTTCAATCATAGGCATTGAGAAAGCCATCGCAAATGCGCACACGAGTTAGGCGGTTGTCTACCTTGAGCGATATAGACACTGGGCGGGGCGTCGAAGTAAGCTGATTATCCGCTGTGGGATTACCGACTCCTTGCTGATCACTTCTTCGGCAGTGGTATTGGAAACTCATAGCTTTGGCAGCATCATGGATGATACTAGGCGGGTAAGTTATTGCTGTTGCGAACGAAGAACGTCGGAATATCCGCTAAATACGGTCCAGGTTTTTGATGCTCCCAGCAAGCTTCGATAAGGATCCGCAACTTAGATTCAGCAATGATCTATTGATTGTGTTCATCGTCGTGTTGGTCGCCGCCGGATTCATGTCGACTGCTTTGGTCTGCTTTGCCTGTCGCAACTGGCTCTTCCTAGCGGATACGGTCTTCCTGTAAGTACTTGATGACTGCAAATATGAGGGACCGAGGACTGACTGTACCTCCTACAGGCCTGCTTTCACAGCTTGCGGTGTCGGCCTGCTCACCACACTCTTCTCCCTTCTTTCCAGCACCCGGTACACATGGAACAAGTCTGCGATCGCTGGCACCGTTATCGGTGGCGTATCCTTGTGCGTCTATAGCGTCCTCTATTACATTGCGCACCGCAAGGTCTCCCGCGAGCGTGCCGATCAGGCTCGTCGGGGCAAGGCATGGCAAGCGCCGATATACTACCAGAACTATCTCGCCAACGAATACCCCGGTTCGAGGAAGAGCGGCGCTTCAAATTTGTCCGAGGAGGAAATGACTCGGCAGCAGATGCTAAACCTGCTGATGACGGCTGACCGGACGAAGAGCGTCGATGCATCCAGCACGTTCCGTATCGACCTGCCTGGAGAAGAAGAGGATGGACTGCACGAGGCGCCCGCTTCCCGACCTAGTCATGACGCAAGCTCCACGACGCCTCTGATACAACAGGGCTTGCTGCCGCGCGTCTGGGAGCCGCAGCGAGGACGGAGTGGCTCCCAGCAAAGCTCGCAAAGCCGCGTTCGTGCCGTGTCACGAGAGGAACGCAGACGTCAGATCGAGCATGGACCGTGAGCGTGTAACGAATACGTGATGGCTGTCGGTTCATGTCGGCAAACCTGAGCGTTACTCTGGTCTGAAGTTAGCGTGGGGCGTCTCATCTTCTGGTCATTGTTCCCGGGAGGATACAAGGGGCATCGGCGTTTATTTCAAGCATTGTAGTTGCGTCTGGACGGTCGTTTGCCTTTCGAAGGACGATTGATGGTATTTAATTTCTATATAAGAAAGTTGGCTTTCAAGCCCAAACCCATCCCGTGTCATTCGATCATCTCCCGTCATTGGGTTGTGCTGTGATTGTCCCCGACCCAGCTTCTGCAGAGAGGCTCCTTCATCCGCTGACAATCGATCCACATTGTGACGCCTGTAGGGCCCGCTTCCTTCGAAGCAACTGAGCAAACAATCTACACGTACCATCAACACCACTTGCGCCGACCCGTGTAAGCCAAGGAAGACAACGCTTTGTTGTTAGCATCCCGCTCGGGTTGCAATATAATGCAAAACCTGATCGCGTGTGGCAAACGAGCGAAGAGTTGTTGCTTGATTGACGCTATACACAGCAGTCACGTTTCTAGGTTGATACTCCTCCCGAACCGCGCGTAGAGTGCAACCTTGAGCTCCTGCATCTCGTCTCGGATATCACTTAACTTCTGCTCCAGTGCTGCGACATCTTCATCGATCTTCGTCGTCGAGGCTTCAAGAAGCTCTTGTGCCTCAGGTAATGGAACAGCGATGAAGGAATCGCCGACTTTGTATCTAGTCCAATCGATGGTATATCAGTTAGACTGATCACTTGCGGATGAGCCAGTTTTGAAGAGACATACTGTACGGTCTCGTCTTCGTCGCACAATTCGATCTCGTTGGAGACTTCTTCCAGGTCTTCTTTATCCTTCTGCAGAACGAGTACTGTCAAAAAGGGCATAAAGTATCGAATGGATATGACGACCGACCTGCTTCGTTTTCAACTCGTCCTCGAGCAGAGTCTCACGCTGATGTAGTCTGCTGAATTTATTTATCTTGTCCTGGTCTTCCCGACGGACGACAATCTCTTCGCCGCCGGAAGCCGCCTCGTCTTCCCGGGTGAGCTGTGGAAACCTTCAGTTCATTGTCCACCAGTAATATCATCCTTGACGGCCGAGGACGCTGTTCTTACCATACGACGCTGCATCCTTCTTGAAGATTTCGTTGTGAGTTTCGTGAGAAGTACTTGATAAATTGATCATCGAAACAAAGCTCGGACCATGAGTTTATCGTGAGGTTGCTCGGTGGAAGTCTTACTTTTCATATGCTCTACAGGGAATTTCTAAACTATCGTGTAGGCTCTGGTAGCAGAAGTGGCCCACAACAAAGGGTATAGTATTATGTAGGTTAAAGACCTATGCTGATTGAACCCTCGCGGTAAACATCTCATCATGTTGGTGCAACAGCGGATTCCCCAGTGAGCCCATCATGAATGCTTCGTTCTGTATTGATGAATGTCCTGACGTTCCCTTTCAGCGTACGACACTGCATACATGGACCTCCGATTGCTTGCTGCACGGTTTGACGCAGTGATGGTGGGCCATGAGCAAGATGTCCCTGAGAGTAAGTGATGCACCGAGTAACATGATTTGCTGAACGTACACCTGCTAGTGCCTGGCTTATCGAACTACTGCAACATTTCCTCTCCATCGAGCAGCAGTTGGAAATGGATTGCGTGCGGCTTGTGCTTGAGATTGTCGATAGTTGGATATTTCGTGAACAACATCAATTACTTGCGCATTAGAAGCCACTTCTCCTTGTCCCGCCGAAACTTGAGCACGACTTGGTCCTGGGAGTGATAGAAAAGGCCTGTTTTCTCTGGGGAAAAAGCTGAAGTCCCCTTTGCTGGCCTCGTCAAGCAATGTCCTTGCTTCGGCTTCCGGTGGCGGTGTTGCATTGTCATGCCTGAATTCGAGAACCAACGTAGATAACACAAGTGGGATGTGAGGCTCCCGCCGGATGGCTCTGTGGCCTATATCGCCAAAACCTCGTTGCCGCTGAGCCTCGGCGGAGGCATCTTCCATCTGGCCACATGCTTCCATAAAGGCAATCAAGGACCCACTGATGGTTTCATCCGTGCTATGTGTCGGAAGCGACGTCAATACGAGCTCTTCAAGGCTCATCAATGAGGCAGGGAAACTCAAAATTTTCCGCAGTTCCGCTTGACGACCATTAGAAGCACTGGTGACCTGCAGCCGGGCAATAGATTCGCGAAGGCTGCGCTCAATCTTGTCCGGAACTTGGAGAGAAGAAGCAGCGGGTTGATTCGTTTGTGGACCCGTCACGGTGCCACGACCATTGTTCTGGCAACCAGTGACGATCTCGTGGCTGACCTTCAAACCCGTCAGACTTGGACATTCTTCCAATATCCCTAGCAGAATTGACGTTGCAAGCGCTTGCTCAACACGGAAATCCTGGGCGAAGTCACGCCAGTGGCGGTGAGCGAGTTCACGAAGTGCGAGACTGAGCACAAGACTTCCGCATTCTAGCACTTGCAGCCTCAATCTCCCGAGTAGGTAAGCCGCGCCGTGCACTGTAATGCAGGTCCCACTGATGTAGAGGTGCGACAGAACGGGGTCCGCATCGCCCTGCGGATCATCATGGGAGGAGTATTTCGGGTCCTTCAGCAGCAATCTTATCTTCTCGACACTGTCGACGACCGGACTTTGCCGCTGCGCTTTTCTGGTCTGGAAACGTGATTCGAAAAAGTCTTCCCATTTCCTTGGCTCCCGGATCAGGGGGCAGGCTTTAGAGGGCCTGTTGTACCTCCGATAAGGTGGTGGATAGTCTGGAAGGGTCATGCGCGATCCCGCGCCCCCAATGCTGATTTCATCGGCGCCGATGTCCGTAATGAAGTTATCGCGAATATCAAGACTTCTGAGCTTATTGCGGCCTGGCCTCCCGCCACCCAGTAGCGAAGATATGCCTACATCATCCAAACCGCAGCCACGTACTCGGAGGATTCGAAGACCACGCGCCTTAGCAATTACGGTGCGCGTAGCAAAGCTACCCAACCCCAGAGTCCAGGACAAGTCGAGATAGTACAGACTAGGCAAATGCTCAACAATTGAGTAAGCCGCGCCTGAAGTCAAATGTGGACAACAAGCAGCATCCAGTAGTCTTAGCCAGACATGTGTCTGCGCTCTGCTGATTGGACTGAAAGCAAAGAAAGGCGTCTTTGCTACTTGCAGCGCACGGAGAAATGGAAGCTTGTGAAACACGAGTGCAAGCCAATCGTCAGGAATCTCGACGTAGAAAGTTTTGTTGCTCAGAAAGCTGAGGTCCAGTGCATGAGTATAGATTCCAGGCGCTTGTCCTGCCGCGGTTTGCCTCAGGCATTGAAGGAAGGCGTCGAATGTCACTATGATCCCAGATTAGGCTTGCTGTTCTGAACGATAGCGGAGTCAACCCATACCATAAGCATCCGCAGGATCCCTTGGCCAGAATTTGCGCGGATCGGCCCAAAGGTAGCCTGCAACGCGGTGGCGTAGCGTCGAGTTGACTCGAGCAAGTGACAGGAGGTCGTTTCGGCGCAGGTACGGCAGCAGTAACGGCCACGGATCTCGCTTCTTCGCCTGTTCGTAGCTGGGCAAGTCGAATGCCAAATTCCGCTCCATCGCCACGCTCTATAGGCTGCAAGATTCAGTACTCAGTAGTTGGTCAAGTCAGCGAGTAAACGTGTGATGGATCCATTGTCAGAAGACCTTACGACGAAGGTGTCGCACCTTCTGTAGGATTACGTTCCCTCCATGTCGAGGGAAGTGGCCGGCGGTTGCCAGATTCGTCGTCAAGCTGCTCAGGTGAGATTGATAGCTCTCACCAGATTCAGCCACTCAGCTTCGTCTAAACACTATGTTGTCTATGGGCTTCTCATCAACTGACTTTGCAAGTCTATGGACTCTCTGAATCGCTAGGCTACGCCTAATCTCGCCGCCACGAGAAACATGAACAACTACCATCCGTGGACAGAATGCAGGATCCAAGCTGCTCGGTGAGGCAGCATACACCGCGAAGCGATGTAGAAGCTCTTGAGGCTCTGGAGCACCATCTAATAGCGTGGAAAAGATCGAGTGGCTGATGATGAGCCAGATGTGGGCAAACGCAGGACTCGACATTCGCCGAGTTGATAAAGATTCTCTCAGATTGAGGCCTGTAGTGTCAAGTCTATGATTGTCATTGGAGCGTGTCGTTGTGAGTGTGCGCCGGTAACATATCCGATCGTACTGTTGAGACGACTCATGATTTCTGGCACTGCTGACTTTGATATATCAGCCTGCAGTTAAGAGGCTATGTCTTGCCCCTCTTTTTATCCTTTTTCTTTTTGCTCTCGCTCCCGCTCCCCCCACTGGCACCAGCCGTGTCCCCTTGCATTTCTGCCATCATATCCTTCAGGAAGTTTTCACTGACACCACCACCGCTGACAGCAGGAGAGTGCAACGGCAGGATCGTATTCATTTTCCAGCCACGGGGTATTGCCGGCGGAGTATAGGGTTTAGTTGGCGGCGGCATGCCTGCGATGCGGAGACGCAATGGCGACTCCTCAGTGGTCGGATGAGCTTTCAAATATGCCGCGACGAGCAGATACAGGTGGTGTTCTAACCGTGGACGTAAGCGGGCACAGTTTTTGTGAAGCTATCGAGCCACTGCCATGAAATGATCGGGAGAAGATGGCGCGACTGACTGTTCTTCACGTTGCTCGCGACCTTGCGCCCATCCTCTTGCAGTAGAATTCTTACACGTCCAGGATTGCTCCAGTCCTTGGGGTGTAACTTGCCCGGCTCGAACACGACGTGCAATCCCAGCGCCTGCACCGCATCGACAATCTCTCGTGCCAAGGGGTTCTTGACAGCGTGCTCCTTGCCAACGCGCCGGCCCTCTGCTCGTGAGCGGGTGCTGTCAAAGTAGATTGGGTACAGGCATTGCCAATGCTTTGAGAGCTCTGGGTCGGCGGACGGTGGAGGAGGTGGCCCGCGATGTGGCAGCCGCAGGTGCTGGGAGGACGATGAGGGTACTTCAACTGGAGCCATGAGGGTCTGCGAGGGGTCGAAGTCTGCGGGATCCATATCTGACGGATCACTGTCAGTATCTGATAGCTCCTCTACGCGTGCCTGTAGTGCCATTATGCCTGGCCAGAGATAGTTGGCCGCTCCTGGCTGAGAGATATTAAGATCTTGTGGTGGGCAGGTTCAGTCAACAAGTGGTTCTCGGAGTTTTTCACTAGCGAGATTAACGATCTTTTGATGTCCTGACTCCTGAGGTCCCCTTTTGAGTCTCACAACTTGGGGGCCTGCGCACCCCAGGTGCTGTCACGCCAGGCAGCATCAGTGCTCTGTGCTGGCTGGACTACTAAACCTCAGTCACTCCCTAATAACATTGGCTTTTCCAAGCTCCGCGACAACGACGCATCTGGTTTCAGAACATGAATTCATCAAGCTCAGGGACCAGAAGCTCGGAGACCCCGACAGCTCAGTGGGGACCATCGTTCCCTGTCCACATATACATATATCACTCTCCGCGTATCGCAAAGGTATTCTTCCCAGAGTCTTACTCAAACCTGGACGACAGCCTGTTTAAGCCGCCGAACGCCGAGGAGCTAAAGCGATGGCTGCGTGGTGTGCAGAGCCACGTCCACATGACATGGCTGTCTGAGAATCTTCCAGGCTGTTACACCTTGCAACTGTCCGATCCTCGTAATGATACTCTCAAGGACCTCCTGCAGCGGCTGGAAGGGGAGTGTGGCTTACCACAGTCGATAGCATCTCATTTTACACTCTTTGACAATGGCACCAAGCTCCGTGAACCACGGCCCGTCCAGTTCCAAGCAACAGTTTTGCAAGCGCTGGCCATGGCTCTTACTGACAAGGATGACATGACCTCGTTGGAGGAACGTGAGAGGAGCTGCTTGCGCCTGATCATGGTAACGACGGCGGCAGCGGCTGGACACCTCACGGGATGTTGGTTCCTAGACAAGAATGTGCCTAATCCTACTTCGAGACGCAGGCGTTCATTGCCCCCGGCAATTGTCGGCAGGTGGAAGTGGTGGCTGCACACGTGGTACGCAGTCAAATATCTCCGGAGCGCGCTGACCCGGGGCCAAGAAGATCTGGAGATGTTAAGGACTAAGCTAAAGGACTATGAGCGCCAGGAGCGCTTCCAGTCGCATTGGCTGGCGATCTCATTCTGGAACTGGCGAAAGCTAATCGAAGGATCGGAAGAGTGTTCAGCCCAAATCGAGCCTGAAGATCTGGACGAAAGAAGGTCCTTCATTGACGAAGAGTATCGGCGGTTGCGGAAAATCACGATCAAATTCTGTGAAGAGTACATGAGCGACGCACCACGGCCGGCTCATTCTGTGCCCATAGAGGATCATCCGGGATCAGGCGCTTCCTCCAAGACAGGTGATGCTCTTGAAGAGGAGGAGCTGGCTTCAGACAACACGCTAGGCAAGCAACGGTCAGAACCTGGATTCAGACAACGAGAGGCAGATCGGTCCTACAAGTGGTTTGGCCCTGAGCCGGCACCTTCCTTGGCCAGCACGTATACTATACCGACTAGGAACCGAGATGGTCGTCTCAATTCAGATTCCACGTTCACGGTGCGCACCGGTATTCTCCTGTGGGGCCACATTATGCAGGTATATAGTGGTAGCCTTGATACGGAGTTCACAGGAAATGCTACCAGCGTGCCCCCCGAGTACAGGGCGGGAACGATCAAAAGACAAAAATTCACATATCGCTCAGCAGCTCGTAACGGAACATGGAAGTTACGGAGAGCGTACACCAACTTTGATCCAACTACAGGCGGTAGTGATGACGGAGACCCGCCGGTACGACAGTTTGGCTGGATCATGCACCATGAAGACATTGACGCCGAAGAAACGATCACCAGGTGTAGCGTTATTGGCGCTTACGGACAGATTGGGAACGCATTTGCTAACGGCAATACTCACGCAGACAAGGTAGTCCAGAGTGGCCCCCCCGGGCGTATTCTTGACATGCCCACAAGCTCACAACATCCATGCAGGACATCCTATACATCAATAGATATGACTGGGGAGGCTCATACTATTGGGGAAAGCCGGATGATCCGACTTTCAAGGAACGTTTCGCATCTTTCATCCGCGGGTCCAACGCGACTCTAGACAGCCGCGGCGAGACCGATCCTGAAAGTGAAACGCGGTTCCCAGAACTGGAAGGGATGGAAAGAGGCTCAAGCTACCATCTACTCGCGATGGATGCCTCATGCTTCTCGCACGAAGCCGTCGTGGCATTGCACAGAGCATTGAAGCTATCGGACCCGGAGGGGCCTACGGAGCGTATTTTCGTCAAGACGAATCAGGCTGGGGAAGCCGAGAGACTCGGCGCATACGGATTTCTAGGGCACGGCATCTGGGATCCATGGGACTTTGGTAAGCAACCGTTCATTTTGCTTCAACGTCTCTTACCATTGGTCTCGTATCTGTGCCACTTTGTTACTGCTGTGTGTTTTGTTGATCGTGCCATATATGATGCTTGCTGGGGATTCCCACTTACCTATATATAGCCTGGTTGGTCTTCTCGGGCAGAAAGCATGAGCAGCATTCGTCGGCGGACGAATTAGTTGCCATTGTGTGGGATAACATGTATGAGGGGTTGGCCGGTGATGAGCACGCTGTGGAAGAGGACCCCAGTGATGTTTAACATGTAAGTCTTGCACAGTGTTTTACCGTGCCATCGATTATGATCTTCATGTGGCACAAGCTCTAAAGATTGATGATATATGATAATATGCACCGACATATGAAGTTATCCGTAGGCGGTATTAGTGATAGACTGTTACAGCATGGGTATAACCTCATTCGACTGTAAGATAGCACTAATTTCAATCATATATTGGGACGAGGGACGTCGATAAAAATGTCGCCTCAACCTGGGCAATCGCTACACCCACCCCAATCCGATATCCCGAAACCCCTCCTAGATTTTGTGGTGGGATGGTACTGACCGCCTGCCGTAGTTCGTCTTGATTGACTGACAACTGGACGCTTGTCAGGCACCGAGAGTCTGAGACACAGCTGAGTGCGAGTATATTCACAGAGAGCATATCTCTGATGTTCAAGCGCATCGAAGTTGTACTTGCAAGTTATGCATTACACGTCAACACGAAATTGAGATAGCAGATGCGTTTTCCAAAACATCAGGAGCAGCATACGCACGATCCTTCGAAATCTCATGCACGCTCTACGTGACTCATATACATTGAGAGATATTTAGGAGACGATAATCTCGCCTTATATTGTCAAGTTTGCTTCTACTCTAACCTGGTACCCCACATGCTCTGATTATCAACGAGTCTCCATTGTATCATCTCTATTGAATAA